>Ga0210386_10003097_pt1 | contig 14014 bp, 22 predicted proteins | sample IncBWH32OmetaG_FD_160091 | JGI IMG/M metagenome (GOLD analysis project Ga0210386, IMG submission 160091) | Forest soil microbial communities from Barre Woods Harvard Forest LTER site, Petersham, Massachusetts, United States - Inc-BW-H-32-O ... | reverse complement strand
AAGCTCCGCTGAGATTACTGCTTTCCTCGTCAATATAGGTTTCGTGGAAGTGTTTCGAAGCCTCCATTTTACTTACCAGGTCCAGCGCATGGTCCCGCGAGTCTCCGGCTACTATGAGCTTGATCTCCAACTCATTATCGGGCGCCAGTTCAGGATGGATCGATACCACGTGCAGCCGTGGCGGCATGACTTGCTCCAGGTCTTCGAAAGCCTTGGTCCAGGAAAAAGCTTTTCGCTGGAAAAGATCGTTGAGGAACTGCGACCGGTCCCGGGTGGTGCTGTTCTGGGGCAGGTTCAACAGTGCCTGCGCATCGGCCTTCTCCTTGTCTCGGGCTGCACTCTGCGCCTCGTATTGCTGGATCAGCTGTCGGTCTTTGCGCGCGGCGATCCATCCATTTACCGTCATCACTAACAGCAGTAAGGTCAGAATGCCGAGCGCAACCAGTCCTCCACCCCAGCGCAACCAGAATTGCCGAGCATCCTCGTAGGGCTGGCTCGCGAGATTGATATCGACGCGCATCTATGAAAGCAGGGCTCCGACTACCCCCGCCATCCTCCACTTTGGAATCGAGCCCACGCTCGCACCCAATTGCGAATTTGCCACCAATTCAGTTACCTCGGCGCCAGTCTGCGCGCGAAGCGCGGGAACGGCCCCGCCCGCGTCCGCCAGACCGGCTACAAAAATGTGCTCGATATTCAGGTGGTACGTATCCTGAAAAAATACCACCGAGGGATAAACCTCTTCCGCCAGTTGCTCTCCGGTAATCGATACGCCGCGGGGGTTTTCCAAAGTACGGAAGAGCAGCAATTGATTCTTGTCGAGGATGGCAATGCTGGTGGTGCGCGCGTCCACTTTCACAACCAGGGTCGGCCGGTCCGCGTTGGCCGCACCCAACGCAGCCAGCATGGACGGCAGCACGATGCCGGGGCTGTATCCCGCTTCACGGAAAATGGACTCGTAATCCTCGATAACGCTGCTTAGCGCTACCGCCGCCACTACCCTCAGCCCGCTGGTGGCAGGTTGTGCATGGTAAGAAATTTTCGCCTTATCAAGATCAAAAGGGAGCGATTTCTTGAGCCGAAAACGAACCACACTTTCGGCCTCGGTTCGGCTGGCGGGGAGAGTCTCAAAATCCAGTAACATCACGCGAACCGCGGCATCGGGAAGCACGGCAATCACGTCGCGCGACCGACTGCTTACGCTGCCCAGCGTCTCTCGAACGGTGTCGAACACGCTCTTGCGCTCGCGTAGGTTCGCTTCCAACAAATCGGGAACCACGCTGCCCTTGGCCAGTTCTCCGGCAACGCACATCTCGACTACATCGCCTCGTTCCGAAACCCGTCCGGCAAGCACACGATCGGCGGCAATTTCGCAGGCCAGCTTCGGCTTGGAACTCGAATTGAAATTAGAACGCATTGCCGACACTACTCCCAGCAGCACTCATACCAGTAAAACCCTCAGCCGCTCATAAATGCAATAGCTGGAAGAGCACTAGAGTCATTGACCGAAAGGTCATCCAGATTTCTGACAGCGTCCCAACCCGTTGTCATTCCGAGCAAAGCGAGGGATCTAGGTTCGTGCTAGCGAAAAATTCAGATTGCTCGCTTTCCTCGGAATGCCAGGAAGTCGATTTCTCCCACAGCGCCGCCAGCCTACCATCCGGCATGAGTCTTATCGCATGCTCTCGATGAAGGTGACCTTGTTAATCTCTTTCAACGTCGTCAGCCCGATTCTGACTTTATCCAGGGCCGATTCGCGCAGGAACCGCATGCCCTCATCACGGGCGGCGCGCCGGATCTCCGACGTTGGCTTTTTGAGCAGAATCATTTCGCGGATGCGGTCGCTCAAGTCGAGCAACTCGTGAATGGCAGTTCGCCCGCGGAATCCTGTCCCGGCACATTCAATGCAACCCTGTCCTTCGTAGAAGTTGACCTCCTACCAGGTCTTCGGATCGAGACCGCTGGCCTCCAGAACCTCCGGAGCATAGTGCGTTGCCGTGCGGCAGGATTCGCAAATCAGTCGCACCAGCCGTTGCGCCAGAATGCAGTTCAATGCCGAAACGAAGTTGTAAGGCTCGACGCCCATGTTGAGGAAGCGGCCAATCACATCGACAACGTTATTAGCGTGGACGGTGGTGAAAACCAGGTGGCCGGTAAGAGCGGATTGAATTGCGATCTGCGCCGTCTCGGTGTCACGGATTTCGCCGACCATGATCTTGTCGGGATCGTGACGCAGAATGGATCGCAGTCCGCGAGCGAAAGTCAGACCTTTCTTCTCATTCACTGGAATCTGGGTGATGCCGCGAATCTGATATTCGACCGGGTCTTCGATGGTAATGATTTTGTCTTCGTCGGTTTTGATCTCGCTGACGGCCGCGTACAGGGTCGTGGTTTTGCCGCTTCCCGTTGGTCCCGTGACCAGCACCATGCCATACGGTTCTTTGATGTAGCGGCGGAATTTCCGCAAGTCGTCCTCGTCGAAGCCCACCACATCGAGGGTGAGCTTGTGAAACTTCTCGCTCATCGATTCTTTATCGAGCACGCGGAGCACGGCATCTTCACCGTGAATCGACGGCATAATCGAAACGCGAAAGTCGATAGGACGCTCAGGACTCCCATAGCGCACGCGGAAACGGCCATCCTGCGGAACCCGGCGTTCGGAGATGTCCAGCTCACTCATCACTTTGATACGCGAGATGATGGTCGAGTGATGTTCTTTGGCGATGGGCGGCATAGCTTGCGTAAGCACGCCGTCGATGCGGAACTTGATGCACACCGAGTCATCGCGGGTTTCGATGTGAATATCACTGGCCCGCCGTTGCAGCGCGGTGAAGATCGTAGTATCGACTAAGCGGATAATCGGGCTGATGTCGCCCTGCTGCGTGGCCAACCGGTCGATCGAGATGCTCTCTTCGCTGCCGCTTTCATCTTCCCGGATCACATCCAGAGCAAAACCTTCGCTCGCGTCTTCGAGAACCCGCTTCGACTGCTCCGTCTTCTTGAGGATTTCAGTGATCTGCGCCAGGGTCGAAACTTTGGTGACGATGCGCTTGCCCAGAAGCAGGCTGATCTCGTCGATCATCATCAACTGGCTGGGGTCGGCGATGGCGATGGCGAGCCGACCGTCCTCGGTCTCTTCCAGCGGCACGAAGTTGTAGCGGAACATCAGGTGAACGGGAATGGTTTTGAACAGATCGTGATGAAGCTGGAAATTCTGCAAGTCGACGAACTGGCACCGATAGCGCCGGGCGATATCCTGCGCCCGATCCAATTCCTCGGCGTGGGTGCCGGGCGCTGCCGTCCCGTTCCCGCCCACGAATACTGCTTTGTTTTCTGTCGTTGTTGCCATTTCTAAACCTACCTAACCCAGGCCAGCGCCTTATTTCTCGTCTAGTAAATTCCGAACCTAGTGAATCGTAGATCCCAAGGTGAAGATGGGTAAATACAGCGAGATAAGTATTCCCCCCACGATCACTGCCATGAAAATGAGGATGACCGGTTCGATCAGGGCCATGGCGGCGCCCAGCGCGTTCTGCACGTCCTCCTCATAAAACTCCGCCACCGAGTTCAGCATTGCCGGCAGGGCGCCGGTGGACTCGCCCACTTCGATCATCTCCACCGACAACTCGGGAAACATCTTTTGCTCTTCAAGGCTCTTGGCCAGCGGTTGCCCTTCGCGGACCCGAATGGCGGCCTCGGAAATGCCAATCAGGATGCGCCGGCTGCTCATCGAAGCTCCCGCGGTTTGCAACGACGGCACCAGCGGCATGCCTCCAGCCAGCAGGGTGGAAAGCATGCGAGAAAAGTTTGCCACCTGGTACTTCAACCATATTTGCCCCAGCAAAGGAAGCGACAGAATAGCGCGGTCGAGCCGTTCCGCGCCGCGGTCGGTTTTCTTCCACTGCCAAAAAGCCAGACCTCCGATCACCAACGCCGCCGCGAAAGCCTGGAAATATCTTTGTGAATGGTTCCCGATATTCAGCATGATCAGCGTGATGGTTGGCAGGGATGCGCCCATCTCCTCGTAGAGCTTGGCAAACTGCGGCACCACGAAAGTAACCAGGAACACAAGCATGATCGAAACCACGGTGACGAGCAGAGTCGGATACACCAGCGAAACCGCCAATTTCTTCTTGAAGGTCAGCGCCATCCGCTGAAAAGCAATGTAGCGAGCGAGCACTTCCTCCATGTTGCCGCTCTTTTCGCCCGCCATCAGGGTGCTGGTGTAGATCTTGGGAAACGCTCCCTGACCGGAAAAAGCGTCGGAGAGCAACTCGCCGGCCTTCACCCGGTCGCGCACATTCTGCAACAGGCTTTGCAGATACGGATCCCTCTGCCGCTTGATCAGCAAGTCCAAAGAATTCAAAATCGGCAGTCCAGCCTTGATCAAAGTAAGGAATTGCGAGTTGAAAATCAGAAACTGGCCTTGCTTGACCTTGCCCCGTGCCCTCAGGTTGAAGCCGCCGGAGAACATCCCCCGAGGCTTGACCCAGTACACCAGGAAACCCTGCTGCACAAAGCGGTCGCGAACCTCGGCCTCCGAGTAGCCGCTCTCGACCTGCTCCAACAGGTGCCCACGCTCGTCCGCGATTTTGACCACGAATTCGGCCATGCTGCTGTCCGCTTACCGTTGCCCACCCCAGTCTAGCATTCCTAGCTGTCAGCCATTTGTTAATTGCCAGTCCAACTGTATCCGGAGTAACGAAGCCGCTCGAATCACGCCGCACCCAGTCGCATAGGTCGTAACCAACTGAAAAGCAATTACTTAAGATTATGTCTTGATAGTGCCAGAAGCTCGAGATTCGTATCAAGACAGGGGCTTTCAACCATATCGCAAGGGCCCGCATTCGACACGGCTCTAGCCGCTGGGTTTTGACCCTATTGCCCCAACTCGCCCTCAATCACCTCAACCCCGTCAGGCACCACAAACTGAAAGCGCTGATCGGGCACGTCCACATTCTCCCGATGACTACTAAAGCGATATTCCGTGACCGAACCATCCACCTCCTCGATCAAAATTCGACCAATCCAGTGATCCGGCGTGATCTCGAGCAAAACCTGGCTAACCCGGTCCGCCAAACTCTTCGGGACACCTCTAAGAACCACATCCCCCGCCGCCAACGGGGTTACGTCGGGCGCCAAGCTCAAACCTTGCAATTCCTTTTCCAGCTTCGTCTTACCCAGAAGAAACGCCAGCGGAGACCGCAAATCGTCCAGTTTCTTCACCGCCGTCCGCCGTACCTGGCGCTCGCCCGGGACGTAAAACCAGGCATTCCTGCCGTCGGTCAGGAACAGCTTATCTCTTGGAGAACGGTACTGCCAACGCATCTTGCCCGGTTTTTTTAACCAAAGTGTTCCCGATTCAGTACGTTCCATTCCGGCCCCCCGATAAATCTCAGTGAACTCAGCCTGTAGGGAGCGCAAATGGTTATAACGCTCGTCGACCGCCTGCGCGATGGCATGGACGTCGGGCGTGGGGCCGGCGAGTGCAGTGGTAGTCGCCAGTCCGATGACAAAGGAGTTGCGCACTATGGAAAGTAGGCCCACATCACTAGTTTACGGCATGGTCGCTGTGACCTGCTTGGGTTATCGGATTGCTTTTGCACTGGAGGATGCCCCTCGAGAGTAAAGTCAGCCGATCGTCCGGGCCAGACCCCGGGGATTCGGGATGACGCATTTCAAAACAGGAAATCAACTCCCCCAAAAGATTGAATACTGATGCGTGCCCGCGATTTTCTTGAAGGTTACACTTCGGGTCAGCACCGGCTCCAGCAGGGGGTTGTGATAGAGCACGAGCACCGGCCTGGGATGTTCCCGCAACGAATGCTCCAGGTTGCTGAGCATCCTTGCTAGCCCAGACTCGGGCAGAGGATTGAACAGATAAAGTACGGTCGGCTCCAGTGGAAAAGGAAAATCGCAGGCGTCGCCCAGAAGACGGTCGATGGCGAAGCACTGCTGCGAATCGCTTTTGTACTTCTTGATATTTTCCTGTGCGATGCGATGCAATGCAGGCAGCAGTTCGATTCCCAGGATGCGCCGGAAGGGATACTCCGCAGCCATCAGCAGGGCCCGGCCCTTGCCTGATCCGATGTCAATGAAGGTAAATTCCCGAAAATCGATTTTCGGACTAGCCTCGATTAAGCTTGCGAGCATTTCGCGAAACAGCGCTGGTTCGGTTGGTTGATAAGGCGAATGGAAATGCCCCAACAAACGATCGCGACAGCCAACGGTTGCGCCAGTGGTATCCACGCGGAGGTCCCAGTCATACTCGACATCGCCATAGCGTTGCCGCCGCCGCGCGGGAGTCGATTCGCGAGCGAACTCCCAAAGGATCGAAACGAAACGCTTCAAGGTGGGAAAGAACCTATCCCGTGCGGAGTTCTCCCTCCACCAATCGCGAACGGTGGTAGTGAGACTTAGTTCCGGAGCGGGCGTTTCTGCCATCGCAGACCATGGTAATGCGTCGTGGGCGCGAGGCTCGATTTCGTAGATTGGTTTTTGGGTGGTGTAGGGCCTTTTGGCCCTGCGATGTTGGCAGCTTAATCGCAGCGCCGGAAGCGCTGTGCTAGCCAAAGGCTCTACAGAAGCGGTTTCGACATCCTTACCAGATGACACGGCTGGTTTGGATGTTGGTCTGGAGGAAAGGGAAGAATCCCGCTTTCTACATACCCGAGACGCTGATAAAACGGAGGCAACTCAGCGCGCAGATTCACGATGGTAAGGTCCATAAAACGGCAACCTGCAGAGCGACAGTACTCCTCGGCGGTCGCGACCAAGCGAGATCCCAGGCCGGAGCGTTGTAATGCCGGATCGACCGCTAGCAAGCCGAAGTATCCGCGCTCGTCGCGCAGTTCCACGTACACGCACCCGACGAGCACGCCAGCTTCTTCGGTGAGCAGAAACTGTCCCTTCGGCATTAAGGCGCGTATTTTTTCGGGATTGGTACGGTCTGCGTCGATGAAGAAGCGTTCCGGGCGGAAAGCGACATTCACCAGCCGCGCAATGTTCCCGGCATCCTCGAGTTGTGCCGTGCGTGTCTCCATGGATTGGTCCTGCACGGGCGAGGACTCCTGCGCATTCATCCTTTTGATGTTAGTTCACGGGCGGTAGCTTCGGCACTCGGGGTGGAATGTAGCCGATCGGAGTACCTTTTTCAATGAAGGGCAGGTCATCGGGGACTCGCACTTCGACGTGCCCGTCCGGCATGAGCTTATAGGTATGACCCAGCGGATCGGTCGGAACGCCGCGCAACAAATTCGCCGCCTCCAGATCTGAAAAGCTGTGCGGGAAATGTCCTGTTTTTTCGCGGTAGTGCGATACGAGCCTTTCCAGGGTGGTCACGTCTTCGTGGACCTGTAAGGCATTCAAGTGCGCTACCGCGTTGGATTTGACATTGGGATCGCGCGTAGTTTGAAACGTGGTTGCCCACATCAGCCGAGCCGTTTGGATGTTTCCCGCATGCTCCGCCATTTTGGCAGCCATGAGAGGCATAATTTGATGCGTATTTGGCACCTTGGCGCCATCCGCGAATGCTTTCTCGGCTTTGTCGTAGTCCTCGAGGTCCATGTAGTAGATGAAGCCTAGATCGTAGTAGAGACGCCACTGGTTGGGATTGTTGCGGATCCCGAATTCCACCAGCTTAATGGCGCGCTGCGGTTGGTTGGCTCCGCCCGGCATTTTGGGAGCCAGGAAGTTGGCGCCGTACTCGTAGGCCACCAGCAGGTGCGGATCGAGGGTCGTTGTGATTTCGAGCAGCGGCGCCAGCAAGTCAAAATGTTCGGACCCTCGAACCAGCTTTTCTCCGAAATACTGCACGGCGCGGGTCCAGTACACGTCCGCGAGTAGCCCGTCGTACCCCAGGCTCATGCGCTTGAGCAGAGTGGGTGAGGAGATGTAAAGCACTTCTTCGAGCGTCGCCCCGCTGCGCTGGCGATCGATGCTTCGCAGCAACAATACCGATGCCGTCAGGCAAATTAGCAACAGAGCGCTGGCCGCAAGTGTGATTCGACGCGACGACTTCATTTCAGATATAAGAACTCTTTCCGGATAATGTCCGCATTATCAATACTTGCCGTGCAGGCAGCGCACAATTGGCGCACATTAGTCACTGGACTAAGCCGGGGATTTCGCCCAGCGCAACCTCCAGTCGGTGCATGCCCGCAACGCTCTGCTCGGGCAAAGTTTTAATGTAGCATTTCTGCGTGGTGGAAACGCGGCTATGGCGTAGGATCCGCTGAATCGTTAGGTCATCGACCCCTAGTGCATGCAAATTCGTGGCAAGGCCGCGGCGGAAGCCATGCCAGCCTTTCCACTGAATATTTGCCGCCTTGCATGCGGGCAATATTTGTCGGTTCATCACATTGTTTAGCGAAAGCGACTTCCCATTGCGGCTGGTCCTAGGCCACGTAGAACGCACGCACGGGCCCTCCTGCGCGATGCTTCGAGGGCGAACGATTAACGAAAGTCATTCCGGAGGCTCAAGCGATGCCCCCCGTGGACCCTCCCCGGCCACCCCGCCAGCGCGGCGCGTGACTAGATACCGGACTCAAAACTCAAAAAAGGTATTTTTGGTCCGTTGCCATTTTTCCCGCGTGATTTGCCTTAGTCGGATCATGCGGGCATAGCAGTCCCCGTGAAAAGCTTTCCCGTCATGATCAGTAACGGCGATCTTGGGCTCCACGGGTTTATTGCAGATGTTACAGATTGGCGACTTGGGGAATTGCAGGATTTTTGCCATTGGGCAGCCTCCGAAAAAGGAATCCATCGGATCGCACAAGAGACCGGGGGCCGAAGGGCACGGCGGAGAGATGTGTAAAGGGACTGCTCATAGTTTAGCAAGTTCGGGGCAAAATTGTTGCGGCCCGGTTTCGCGACGTGCGAGATTCGCGGTGATCCCCACACAGCCGATTCAAAAAGGGTGAGAATTTCGGAGTCCCAAAACCAATCTATCCAGGCGCACCATTTCCGGAATCCCCCGGTACTTTCCCAGGTGCCCCATATCCGGAAAATCCGGGAAGCTTTCCCGGTGCTCCATATCCTGAAACGCCATCTCCCGAAGTTTTACAAGGGAACGCATTAGCGCGAGGTGCTCAGTCGGGGCAACCTCTGCCGGGCGCGGCTTTGGGCCAGATTCCAAGCACGCAAATACAAACAGCGCCGCAAACTCCGAACGTGCAACCGGCAAACGTGCAACCCGCGCAGCCAGTTACTCCCGCGCGGCCCGCGCCCATGCTTCAGTTTGATCGCGTAGAAAACTCATCCCAGCTTGCCGGTCATGCTTACGACCCGCAGAGCATGACGGCAACAATCCAATTCAAGAACGGGAGTGTCCATCAATACGACGGTGTCACCCCGGACGATTGGGCGAATTACAAGAACTTCACCGATGAATATGGGAAGCCCAGTCCGGGCAAAGCTTTCAATCAATTCATTAAACGCGATCCATCCACCGGAGCGGGCCGCACATCGCGACCTTTGACCGCGACAAGCGCAAAATCCGCAGTGCAAGAAGCGCCGCCTGCCAGCGCAAACGAATTACTGGAAAGGTATATCGGGCTATTCTGAAATGTCGGCTACTCAAAACGCGCTCGCGGGACTGCAGCAGTTAGACCTGAAGCACAGGCACGCCCCGTTAGAACCTGTCCACTCGAAAGGTGTAGCCGATGCTTTGGTTAAGCGGTTGGAAACGATCCGGCAACCCGTGCCGGTAGCAGTGCAGCGATTTCAGGACCGCGCCACGAGCCAAAGGGACATTACGGGGTGCATGACAAACTGGCACGTGATTTATACGGCGCCCCCGATTATCGGAGTTTGAACCCAGCACAACAGGACTATGTTTCTCGGAAAGAACTTGAACTGACAAACCCCGCCCAGGCGCACCCGTACACGGAAAAGGGTTTCACCTTCGGGCAGGCGCGGCATGTGCTCATGGGGCTCTATCGCCTGCAGGGCGCAGCGAGTTCCTACCCGCAAGAGATACGCGCAAAGATTTCAGAACTTGCCGACTCGTTGGAAAAGGACATCGCAGAATCGGCCAAGCAAAACGGTTTCTATCCCGAGTACGCAGCGCAATTGAAAGCGGTAAAGAACGCACTCCTAACCTCACGTCAACCGGCTGGCATCCCCAGCACAACTAACTCCGGGCGTCCCCCGATGAATGGAGAAAGAATCAATGGCCCTAGCAACTCCCAATTCCAGCAATGACGCAGCACTAAATGAGCAGTTGAACATCACGCGCGATGCTTCGATCGCGAACCTTGAGCAGAAATCGAGCGAAGTACAACAGCAGTACCGAGACGAAGCGGCGAAAATCGCAGATCAGAAACAGCGATCGGCGGAAATGGTACAAAGCACTATTGACGCCGCACGCGAGAACAGCGCTGTAAAGGCGGAAGCGGATTTCAAGCAGGCCATCGAAAATGCGAGGGCTGTAGAAGAGGCGGTGTTCGAGCATATTAACGCCCCCGCCGATGGCAGCCCGAAGAGATTGAATTACAACAGGCTAACTGGAATTCCACTGCATCTCGAAGCAGACTTGATAAGAACAAGTCAGCTAGCATTGAAGGCAAAAGACGCCTACATTGCCACTCATCCCGACCAACGCGACAATCCGATGCTGGACGTGCGTCTCGGGGATGATGGCTTCGTAAAATATGGCTCAGAACTGCAACAGCAGAGCGCCATCGCCTCGCCCGATGAATCGCGCGGCAACTCGTACAACGGCAGAAAAATGGAAAAATGCAAACTGCCGACAGGCCCGCAGTCTCTCTTGTGGATGAACCTGATGGCACGTTCAACGTAGTATTGCAGTCGGGCGAAACTTTCAAAGGATTCCCCCAGTCTCTCAAAGGCGAAAATCGGGAAGCGATCCGCAGATTGGCAGAGGGTAGGGTATCGACCCAAGCATATTACCAGTCACTTCTAGAGCAAGCGGTAGCACAGCAGCAAACCGCGAATGGTCAGCAACCGCAGCCGCAACTACAGCAGCAAGCCCAGCCGCAAATGCAGACGGGGAACGATGGAAACCCACCCGATCTCAGCGATTGGCTGGCCCAGCAGGCTTTAGATGGAGTCGCGAGACAATTTGGCTATCAGAACAGCGCGGAGTTTGTCGCAGACCAAAATGCCCGGTATGCGCGCGAGCAGGAAAACAATGCGCTGCTTGAGCAGTACAAGAATCAGAACACCGTGGCTCAGTTCTTCTCAGAGCACCCGGACTACCCGCAAACGCCGCAGTCTGACAATGCGCTAGAGCAGATCATCAACCGCAACGGCTGGGAGTGGACACCGGACAGCATGGCAGCGGCCCACGCACTCGCGGTGCAACATCGCGTCTATCAGCCGCTCAGCCAACAGGAAATCGCAGTCGCAAACGGTTATGCTCCACAGGTTCACCGGCCCACACCCCCGCCGATCCCGCGAGCTGGATCACCCGAGAATGTGGAGCCGATTAATCTGTGGACTGAGCCAATGGACCAGCAGCGCAAACGTATCCTAAACGCGCAGCGGGCAGAACTCGCGGGCGGCAGATAATGGCGCGGGCAAGGGTTAACTACACCATACCTGCCAAGAATTTCCGGGCGCTCGTTTTTTGGGCACACGGGGGCGTGTGTTCGATGGCAGGGAAAGCATACTGCCGACCGGAAGAAAGAAAACTGGTTATGGATTGGGCGCGAGAACTTGGATTGCTCCCGCCCGTTCCCCTGGCAGCGAACAAGATAGTTTATGCGGCACCCCGGCCCGTGCCGCAAATCGAAGCAACGGCCAAACTCGCGAGCGCTCCGAATGATTCTGAACTACGGCGCCGCGAGATGGTATCGCGCAGCAAGTAGGAGGAACACATGGCAGACCGACCACAACGCGGGAAAAAGAAAACGCACCAGCAGCACAAACAACTAGCTTCACTGCTGGCCCAGGATGTACCTGTCGGCGAAGCATTACGCGAAGCTGGATGGAGTGAGCGGCAGAGTCACAAGGGATGGGAAGCAGTTCCGGAGGCGGTTCTCGCGCAGCTCCCCAAGAAAGCACGACGCTTGGTATCGCTGGGGAAGAACACGGACAAGGAGACGCGAAAGCACATTGTTCGCGGGCGTTTGCTGGACAACGCGATTCAAGGAAAAGACGGCGGCGCCATGTCGGCGAAGATCCTCGGCTCTGATTCGGAACTAAATATGTGGGCGCCTGAGCAAAATCAAGGGCTCGTCATCATCAATGTCCCGCAATACGCCATCGACCACAAGGCAGAGATACTGAGCGCAGCGGAGGAAGACCAATGACTCCGCAGCGATCAGATCAGCCGAATGAAAACACCGCGACAGGGCAATCTAGGAATCGTAGCCAATCAGAGGATCAACAGATCGCTGAAGCTCTGCGAGCGCTGCGTTTATATCAAGCATCTCTTGAGTCACTCTCTAATTCAGTTCTGTCCATGCGCCAACTTGTTGCGGATTTGGCTTCCGATCGTCAATCAAACATCGCGCGACATCGTGAGTTGTCGGGAGTATCATCTGCAATAACTCGTTCTGGCGTAAAAGCACGCGCCAAATAGATATAAACAGTTCCCGCTCTTTGGCATCCATAACGCCGCGAATTATACGCTTTAGACCAAGACTGACGCGGCCAAGCCACTATGACGATAGCGACCTTCTTCCACATCGCCATAAAGCCCCCACTCCTAAAAAGGCGGGCCCGGAACGATGGGGGAGAAAAACCGGGCCAGCCTACCCCTCAAAACTTACGTCCACTATGCCCCTCTTTTGCCGATTATTTGCCAGCCACCGGGCCCTCTCGCTGGGGGGCCGCAGTGCAGGAAACTGGGCGAAGGCTATCTCCATTAACTACGAACGGGGCAGCGATCCCGACGCAGGTGACCGTCCACGGTTGGTTTTTGATTCCGTCCAGCGCACATATCATATTGCCCCCGAAAGAGGAACTAGTGTTGGTGCCGTGAAGGCCAAGCCTATACTGGCCATTGAGGTTGAGCTCTCTAGCCCCAGTAAGTGGCAGCGTATAGTCCGGGCTCGTCCAGTTCCCAAACACGGATCGATGGCCTGAGTTGTCGATGTGAGCGAGTCTAATGACATCACTAAACGGATGTAGCTGGTAACAGGCCTGCTGCGCTTGGGCGAAGCTGCCCATCAGAGCCACCAGCGCCAGCACTGCCATCAAAACCGTCAGCTTTTTCATTTTAGAATCTCCTTTTCGTCATTTTGGAATCTGCTTGCGGGCTCACCACACTCCTTGCGGAGCGAAGTGAGCAAGTCCCGCAAGCGAGTGCGATGATGCTCCTGATCTCTGGAAACGTCCATAGAGCGAGTCTGAAGCAGTCTGAACTGATCTGAAGAAATTCGCTTGAACTCGCCGCGCCAGGCAGGCAATACTCCTTTTTAAGTAGTCGAAACGTACTGTTCGGCAGGGCCTATCGGCGATGCTACACTTCCTCGTTTTCGCTGAAGCAATGCGAGGATAAGTTGGCCTCAGCACTCGGGGGAGGGTTGAGGCCCAAACTTCATGCGTTCGTCAACCCTTCACGAGTCTCAGTTTCCCTTGCGCCGCTGGCCGCTTGGCGGGGGCGATTCCCGGTCTGCCCCGTTATAACGGGCCGGAGGAAGATTTGTGGTCTTCGATCGGCCCGCCCCACTACTCAACACACGTTGAGGGGTTGGCCTTTCACGGCTTCTTTTTTTAATGAACCAGATGTTAGCGATCGTTGCCGCAATAAGAACTGCGGCGACGATCCAGTCCATCCAGAATATCGGACCGTGCAAGGACAGCCGACCCAAGATTCTGCCGACCCAAAGCGCCGACACGGCTGTGAGAAGAAGGGTTATGTTTGTTCTGTCCATGTCACTCTCCGTAGAGATCCAAGGTTATCGTTCCGATCCCGCCCGCGACCACTAATCCTTCCCCAATTGCAACGGCGGCGGCGACCCCAGCGAACTCTGGGAATAGGAGCACGCCCCCGAATAGTAAACAAGCACCGAAGAATACTCGCTGTGCTCGATTCGGTTCGCGG
>Ga0210386_10003094_pt1 | contig 14019 bp, 11 predicted proteins | sample IncBWH32OmetaG_FD_160091 | JGI IMG/M metagenome (GOLD analysis project Ga0210386, IMG submission 160091) | Forest soil microbial communities from Barre Woods Harvard Forest LTER site, Petersham, Massachusetts, United States - Inc-BW-H-32-O ... | reverse complement strand
TGACTGGAGCTGGGAGCGAAGCAAGCATCCACTTCCTCATGGCCCATCTTCCTATTCCGCCCGCAACGCCTCAACCGCGTTCACGTTAGCCGCGCGCGCCGCAGGCACCGCTGCTGCGATCACCGCCGCGGCCAATATCGTCAAGGCCGACGCCACAAATGCCAGCGCACCGGGCTGGTGGATCTCCGTGACGTACTTCCCGGCAATCGCCGCAAGGCCGAACCCCAGCACCAGGCCTGCTCCCACCCCGATACACGCCATCACCAATCCTTCCACAAGAACATTGGCAAGAATATTGTGCCGCTGTGCGCCCAGCGCCATGCGAATGCCGAATTCGCGCGTGCGGCTACTCACCGAGAACGCCAGAACGCCGGCCACGCCAACCACCGAGATCAGCAGCGCAACCGCCGCGAATCCGCCAAAGACGATCGCATTCAGCTTGTCCGGCGTCAGCACTTCGGCGCGAACATCGCCCAACGTGCTCGCCTTCTCCACCGGCTGGTCGGCCGACATGGCATGAATCGTCCGCGTAATCGCGGGCAACAGTGCGTACGGGTCCTGGCGCGCGCGCACAAACAGCCGTCCGCTGGACCATTCCTGGTCCACCGGCTGATAAATCGTCATGGCCGGCGAAGAGATCATGTTCTCATCGTCGAAATCCGGCACTACCGCAATAATCCTCCGCGGCTCATAGCTGACGCCGATAAACTTCATTACTCCATCTGTCCACCATAGCTTGCGGTTCACTGCGTTCTGCCCCGGATAGAGCAAATTGGCCAGGCTCTGGCTGATAATCACCACACGCTCCGAGCCGTCTTTGTCGCCGTCATTGAAGTCGCGGCCATTGAGAATCGGCACTCCGAACGTATCGAAGAAACCCGGCGAAACAGGCCGGAACTTCGCGCGGTAATCCTGCCCATCCGCCCGCCTCGCCCCCTGCGCCGCAAAGGTGAAGCTGATGTTCAACCCCTGCTCGTCACGCCACGGAACACTGAAGCCGGTAGCCACATGTTCGACGCCTGGCACTGTGGCAATCCGGTCTTTCACGTCCCGATAAAACTCCTGCACCTGTTGCGGAGTCTTCCCGTAGTTCATCACTGGCAAATTCAGCGCCAGCACATTCGCTGAGTCGAACGGCGGACGCGTCTGCTCCAGTACAAACAGCGTCTTCATCAGCACGCACGCGCCGGCCAGCAGCAGAAACGAAGCCGCAATCTGCGTTACCGCAAACGCGCGCAGCCGCCGGCTGCTTCCACCAGCCACGCGCGCGCCGCGCCCCGTAAGCCCGCCCTGGGGCGCGTTCGCCGAAGGCAGCCGCGGTATGTACGCCAGAAACACCGCCGCGATCAGCGCCAGCCCAATTCCAAACCACACCAGGCTGAAGTCGAGCGTCAGATCGTTTGCACGCACTGAGAACCGCGACGCGTATTTGCCAAGGACCTTCACCATCGGTATCGCAAGAAGCACGGCCGCCATCGCACCACTTCCACATAGCACCAGGCTCTCCGCCAGCAGCGAACGCCGCAGCACCGCGGTGCTCGCTCCCAGCGCCGACCGCACCGCCAGTTCCGGCTCTCTGCGCACTGTTCGCGCGAGCACCAGGTTGGCCACATTCGAACTCGCAATCACAAACAGCAGTCCCGACGCCGCAAACAGGATCCACAAAATCGTGTTGGCGCGCGCATTGATCTGGTCGTGCATGCGCGTCACACCAATCTGGAAATGATCCTCGGGCTTGTACACCTCAGGATGCGCCGCAAGCATTCCGCTGTACACCGTGTGCAGCTCCGCCGCCGCATTCTCCACCGTCGCGCCCGGAGCAAGCCGCGCAAACACTTCGGTCATGCGATGCTCGCGCCCGGTCACCATCGTCGCCGAAAGATGGTGCGGGCTGGTCACCACGTTGGCGATAATCTCCGTAGCCACCGGGTACGGCACTGACGGTTCCAGCACTCCAACCACGGTCGCGGAGCGCGCGCCGCTGTAGCTCTCCAGGCGCACCACCTTGCCCAGCACGCTGGGATCGGAATGCAGCGACGTCCTCCAGAAGTTATAGGTCAGCACGATGGCCCCAGCCGCGTTCTGCCCATCGTCGGCAGGCCCCAGCAGCCGCCCCAGCACCGGCTTCAATCCCATCACCTCGAAGTAGTGCCCATCCACCACGCCCGCGGGAATCTCGCGCGGCGCGCCCAACCCGACAACCGTAAAGTCAATCTCTGAAAACGTGCCCAGTTCCCTGATCGACTTCAGCCCGCTGCCTATGTCCGCTATTTCCGGAATCGAAAAGGCCGCGTTCACCTCGCCGATGCCCGGTGCGCTCTGGCGGATGTAAAGCAGCCGGTCCTCATCGCGATTCGCCAGCGGCCGCAGCAGCACCGCCCGCACCACGCTGAAGATGGCTGCATTTGCGCCAATTCCCAACGCCAGGGTAATCGCCACGGTGAACCACAGCGCGCGGACACGACTCAGCGAGCGAACAGCAATCTTGAGATCATGAAGAAAGGACATGAAGGACGACCTCCGAGGGGAATCGGCTGGCCTCGTACTGGATTAGTGTAGGTCCAGTACTTGACAATTACGTTGATATCAACTATTCTCGCCTTGTGTCAAGTGCAAAAACGCTGCCCTTTGAAACAACTCTCATGGTCAAAGACCGATGTCTGTGTCTCCATGTGCAGCGTGCGGCACGTGCCCTGGCCCGGCGTTTCGATGAGGAACTGCGCCCCTTCGAACTCACCAACGGGCAGTTCTCCCTGCTCATGTCCCTCAATCGTCCCGAGCCTCCGCCCATGGGCCCCGTCGCTTCCCTGCTCGCCATGGATCGAACCACCTTGACCGCCGCTTTGAAACCTCTTGAGCGCCGCGGCCTCGTCAAAATCGAATCCGATCCGAACGACCGTCGCAGCCGCATTCTCATCCTCACCGACAAAGGGCGAACCCTGCTGGCGCGTGCGGTTCCCGTATGGCAACGCACTCACGAAGAAATTGAACAACTCGCTCCTGATACAGATTGGGCCGTCCTTCGCGAGAACCTGCGCTCCATTTCCTGACCCGGTTTTTGGAGAGTTAAGCTCTCACTCGCACATCTAAGATGCCGTTGGGGCGTTGCGACCGCAATGCCAATGATTTAGTCCGGTACGACGACAATCCGAATCGGTTCAGAGGACCGCAGCGACACGACCGTTCCCGCCCACGGACCTTGGAAACAAAAAAAAATCGCAAATCAAAGCCTGTTAACACAATCAGAAGTACGTCTTCACCACATCTACCACGTTGTAGTGTTCGTCGAGAATCGGCAGCGTCCGCCACTTGTCAAAGGTGAGACACGGATGCGAGATATTGAACCCCACCATATCGCCCACGCGCACATCATCCCCCTCAGCGATTTTCAGGTAGGCATGCTGATCCATTATCTTTGTCGTTTCCCAATGCGCGGGAGCCACACGAGGCGCGTCGCTTCCCGGCCGGAAGTGCAATGCCGGCGTTGGCAATCCGGAGTCGAATGCTGCATCGCGCCGGCCCATCTGCACAATCGCCAGTTCGCTCTCGGGAATTGACTGGACGTATGTCCACACATGCAGCGCCGGCACCAATCCAGAACGCATCTCCCGCGCAATCGGATTCGATGCGAGAATTCGCTTCTGCTGTGTCTCATAGTTGCCCACATCATGCGTGAGGTAGCAGCCGGGTCGCAGCACGATCTCTATCGCTTCGCCGAAGTTCGCCGCGGCAAACTCCTCCGCTACCACGTCGTACCACGCAGAGCCAGCACCTGAAAGCAGAGCCGGCTGACGCGCGAATGCGCTCCGTTCCAGCAGCGTCCGCGTCACCGTGCATGCCCGACGCATAAATGCTCGAATGCTTTCTTCGTCCTGCAGCACGCCCTCGTAAATCTCAACGCCGCATAGCTGTACTGTCTTGTCCCATTGCGCCAGCGAGTCCAGCACCGCCCGCAATTGCGAGTCATCGCGAACGCCGCAGCGCCCGCCCATCACGCCCAGTTCAAGCAAAACATTCAATCGCAGCGCGAGCGGCAAAAAGAACTCGCCCAGCATATCCACACCAGCCGCGGAATCCACCAGGCAATAAAACTCGAATTCCGGGTCGCGCACCAGGTCTGCAATCATCTGCATGTTCTGTCTGCCGACAAGCTGGTTTGCCATCAGCACGCGATGCACACCATGCGCGTGCGCCACCATTGCCTGGTGCGCGCTGGCCAGGGTGATTCCCCACGCGCCGCTTTTCAATTGCATTTCGAATAGTCGCGGCGCCATTGTCGTCTTGCCATGGGGCGCCAGCCGAACGTTGTACGCATCCATAAAGCGCTGCATCCACGCGAGGTTGTGTTCGAGCCGATCGCGATACAGAACCGCCGACGGCAAGCTCAAATCCTCACGCAGCAGGTTCCACCCGCGCCGCACGATTTCTTCGGCCGATCCGAGCTCTTCCATCTTGCCCAGCCCCTTGTTCAATCGACCGATCTGCCGCTCAGCCTGTGTACGTATGCTGTTTTCGGGAATGAGTCTCACCTCGCCTGCGAGCGTCGCCTTCAGCCCGCGCCCATAGTCTATATTCTGAATGAGCCAAGATGCTGAATTGCGACACGCTCATACGCAATGCGACGGTGCTGGACGGCAGCGGCAACGACGCGCAATTGCTCGACGTCGCCCTGCACAATGGGCGCATCGCCGGGATCGGCGCGCCTCTTCGCTCTAACCCCGCGCAAATCATTGAAGCCGACGGCCTCTGCCTCGCTCCAGGCTTCATCGATGTGCATACCCACGACGACACCAGCGTTATCGAAACGCCGGCCATGCTGCCCAAATTATCGCAGGGAGTGACCACCGTCATCGTCGGCAACTGCGGCATCAGCGCTTCGCCCGTCCGTCTCCGGGCCGATCCGCCCGATCCGATGAACCTGCTTGGCAAACGTGAATATTTCCGCTATCCGTCTTTCGCCGACTACGTCTCGGCACTTGCCGCCGCACGGCCTTCCGTCAACGTCGGTGCCCTCATCGGCCATACCTCGCTTCGCAATAACCACATGGACTGTCTTGATCGCACCGCCAGCGACGCGGAGATGCAGTCCATGCATGCAGAACTTGCCAACGCCCTCGCCGACGGCGCCCTCGGCCTAAGCTCCGGCCTGGCATACGCATCAGCGAATTCCGCCAGCACCGATGAAGTGCTTGCGCTGGCTAACGCGCTCATTAACGCCAACGCTGTCTACGCGACCCACATGCGCACCGAAACGGACGCCATCCTCCACGCCATGGACGAAGCATTCCGCATTGGCCGTTCCAGTGAGTCGCCTGTCGTCATCTCTCACTTCAAATGCGCAGGCATCGCAAACTGGGGCCGCAGCGGCGAAGTCCTGCAGGCGCTTGAGCAGGCACGCGCCTCTCAGCAGGTCGGCTGCGACTGCTATCCCTACGCCGCAGGATCCAGCACCCTCGACCTCAAGCAAGTTGACCCGCGCGTAAAAATCGAAATCACTTGGAGCAGCGCCTATCCTGAGGCCGCCGGCCGTTCTCTCGCCGACATCGCCTCGCAATGGAACCTCAGCCAACTCGACGCGGCCAAGCGCCTTCAACCCGCCGGCGCAATCTACTACAGCATCGATGAGCGCGACATGCGCCGCATCCTCGCGCATCCGGCCACTATGATTGGCTCAGACGGCTTGCCGTGGGACACGCATCCTCACCCCCGCCTCTGGGGAGCATTCCCGCGTGTGCTCGGCCGTTACTGTCGCGACCAGAAGTTGTTCTCGCTTCCGCAGGCGATTCACAAAATGACCGCCATGCCCGCCCGACGTTTCGGCCTGTCCCAGCGTGGTGTAATTGTAGAAAACTATTGGGCTGACCTCGTTCTCTTCAACCCCGACACCGTTCAGGACACCGCCACCTTTGCCAACCCCATCCGACCCGCCCGCGGCATCGAGCGCGTCTGGGTCAACGGCGCGCTGTCGTACACTGCTCAAGGACTCACAGGAAGCCGCGCAGGCCGTTTTCTTCCCCGGGCAAAAACGGAGTGGATCCAATGATGCGGGCATTCCTGCAAGGCGAACCGGCCATCCGATGATCGATCCTCACAGCGTCTTCCTTTTACTCAGTGCGCTCGGCGCCGTCATCGGCATCATCCTGCTCGTTACGGTCCTCAAGCTCAATCCATTTCTCAGCCTCCTTCTCGCTTCGCTTGCCCTTGCCATCGTCGCCGGAATGCCGATGTCCAGCGTCATTCACTCATTCGAGGCCGGCGTCGGGGGCACTCTTGGACACATCGCCATCGTAGTTGCGCTCGGCACCATGCTCGGCAAAATGATGGCTGAATCCGGCGGCGCCGACACCATCGCGCTCACATTGATCCGGGTCTTCGGTGAAAAACGGCTTCCCTGGGCCATGATGTGCATCGGCCTCATCGTCGGCCTCCCCGCGTTCTTTGAAGTCGGATTTGTGCTCTTGATTCCCATCGCCTTTACGGTGGCGCGCCGCACCGGAACACCGTTGATCCGTGTGGCGTTGCCCTTGATAGCCGCGCTTTCTGTCGATCACGGCCTCGTGCCGCCGCATCCGGCGGCGCTGCTCGCGGTCAATACCTACCATGCCGATGTGGGCCGCACCATCCTCTACGCGCTCGTCATTGCAATTCCGACCGCAGCGCTTGCGGGTCCGCTCTTTGCCAGGGTTATTGCTCCGTGGATCAAGATGCCCGCGGAAAACCCCATGGCCGACGACTTCGCCGATCACACACCCGGCCGAATGCTGCCCGGCTTCTGGCTCACCATCGGCAGCATCCTTCTGCCCGTCGCATTGATGCTCATTGGCAGCTGGGCCGACGCGTTCGCGACCAAGGGAACTGTTTTCAACGAAGCCCTCCACTTTGTCGGCAACGACGACATCGCCCTCCTGATCGGCGTCCTCATCAGCTTCATTACGCTTGGCGTCATGCGCGGTGTTACCCGGGAAACCATTCTCCGCTTCAGCAACGAGTGCCTTGCCCCAACCGCTACCATCACGCTCTTGGTCGGCGCCGGCGGAGGCTTCGGCCGTGTGCTGCAGGACAGCGGCGTCTCTCACGCCATGATCCAGATCGCGATGGAGCGCCACCTGCCCTTGCTCTTCCTCGCCTGGCTCCTGGCGGCCCTCATGCGTCTCGCCACCGGGTCGGCCACCGTGGCCATGTCGACCGCCGCCGGCATTGTCGCTCCCATTGCGCTGCAGACGCCCGGAGTTTCACCCGAACTGCTCGCCATCGCCACCGGCGCCGGTTCGCTCATCTTTTCGCATGTCAACGACGGCGGCTTCTGGCTGGTGAAGGAATACCTGAACCTGAGCGTCACCGAAACCATGAAGTCGTGGTCGATCTGCGAAACCATCATCTCCTGCGCCGGCCTTGGATTCGTCCTGCTGGCATCCCTAGTCATCTAAGCAACTTGGCGCGTGCCTCCTTGCACCTAATCCCACAGAACCATCTAGCCGGGATACCTCGGCGTATCATCGGAAAGGGTACTTTGTTGCAGACTTGCAGGGTACTTTGTTGCTCGAATTTTTCGCTAGAATTTAGTTAACTTGTCGCTACGCATTACTGTCCTTCAATTGATTCCGGAGAGATTTACTGTTGCCGGACAGAATGACCCGGTATGCGCTCCTGAATTCGATTTGAGGTCAATGGTTTTGAAGTCAATGGTGCCAGCGCGCCTTCAGGGTCAATCAATCATCCGCCGCCGAAACCATGGTCTCACCGTCACTGTCGTCATCTGCACACGAAACCGGCCAGCCCTCTTGCGGAAGTGTCTGGATGCCGTTGCCCTGCTGAATCCGGCGCCCGACGCGGTGCTCGTCGTCGATAACACGCAAGGCAACAAGGAAACCGAAGAGTTGACTCGGGTATTCGACGCACGCTACACCGTTGAGCCGGTACCAGGATTAAGCCGCGCCCGCAATCGCGGTCTGGCTGAGTGCGACACAGATATCGTGGCCTACCTCGACGACGACGCCATCCCCGCGCCTAACTGGCTTGGAATCCTGATGGAACCGTTCGCCGATGACAAGACAGCCGCTTCCACCGGCAAGGTTGTTACTCCCATTTCCGAAGGCGGCAAGAAACCGGAGAGTCCGCGCTTCCTAAGTAAGAACGATCCGAGCTGGTTCGAAATCACAACCTTCGGCGGTATGGGCCTTGGCAGCAACATGGCATTGCGCAAAAGTGCATGCGTAGGCTCAACGATGTTTGACGAGCGCCTTGGCCGCGGCGCCCCATTTCAGATTGGCGAGGAGTCCTATGCCTTTGCCCGTCTGCTCTCTGGCGGCTACAAGGCCGCGTATCTGCCCTCTGCTGTCGTTTTCCATCCGCCCCTGAGCCGCGACACCGTTGAGCACGAAGCTCAAAACTCAATCACTTACTGGCTCCTGCTGTTCAATGAGTTTCCCGAGCAGAGAATGAATCTGCTCCGATTCATTCTTCGCCGCATCCGACGCCAACCGCTCGACTGGCCGCGCGATCCACAGGAGCCAGGCGAGATCGTCACCAGCGGCTGGCGCATCCTCGTCAAAGCATCCGTGAAAGGGCTGTGGCTCTTTCTTCGCACCAAAAAGCCGCGCTGAAATTAGCCTTATCAACCGCAGGATTCGGGTTACGCTTCCTCAAGCCGGCGTTCAGTCAATCTGCGACAGAAACCCCACCACTTTTCGCAGATCCGAGCTCTCGTACTCCTTCATCATCAGCATCGCAATCGGATAGGCGCAGCCTCCCAGGCACGTCGCAATCGACAGCCCCCGCAAGTTCGACTGGAACCATAAACCCGGCGCGAACACCAATGCCGAAGCTGCATACGACCGAAAGAGCGTGCTCCAGGGAAATTGAGAGCGAGCCACGCCCGTCGCATACCACAGAAACAGAATTGCGATGAAGATCTGCGCGCATGTGGTGGCACAGGCAGCGCCAATGGCTCCGTACCGTCGAATGAGAAAGTAATCGGCAACAATACTCAGAACTGCGCCGGCGGTCATGCCTCTTGCCAAAAAGGATTCGTGCTTCGCCGCCGCAATCACAGCCCACCCTACAGCAGAGAGGCTGGCAACTGGTACGCCAGCCAGCAGCACCTGGAGCGGAACCACCGCTGAACTGAATTGCGCTCCGTAGACCAGGGTGACAAATGGTCTGGCCAGCAGCGCGCCGGTCCCGCTCAAGGGCACGAGAACGAGAAGCATCAGGCGATTTGCGTCGACATACATGTTCCCAAGGTACGAAGTGGAAGAGTTGCCAAACACACGGGCCGCGATAGGCAACATCGTATCGGCGAAACTCTGCGCCACTGCGATAAGTTTGGCAGCCGCTGCAAAGGCAATCGTATAGAACGCGATCTGTCCATACGTTGAAAACCGTTGCAGAAAAAACACCTCAGACCTATCCCAGAGGATGTATTCCAACAACGCGACGTAGGAAAAAGTCAGTGAGAACCTCCACAGAGCCTCCGCGCCACCCGAATTCCCTTCAACAGTCTTGGCTGCGCCAATCTCCTTTTCCATGCGCCATAGCTGCCGAAAGAAGAAGAATGTTGCGCCCAAACTCGCCAGAAGGTTCGCCAGCAGCATCAAATCGATGCCGCCATGAAGTTGCGTCGCTCCCACGATCAGTGCCAACTGAAACAGTGCCGCCGCAGCCGCAACCAAATTCGCCATCCCAAATCGATGAAAGCCGCTGAAGATGGATCTCAGCGCGATTTGAATTGAACTTGGAATCACTGTCACTGCAACAAGAAAGATCACAATGCGATTGCTTTGGAGAGAGATCAGGACTTGAACAAGAATCGCAACAAGTGCAACCCCGGATCCGATGAGAAGTTGCACTTTCAAGAGCTTTTTGAAAAGACCAGAGCGCCGCGCAAGTCGCCTCGGCCTAATGCGCTCCCGATGTTTCTCTCTGCCGCAAAGGGCAAGCCCAGAGTCGCCAGCGCGCTGAAGGTATTACTGAGCCACAGAGCGTATCCATATTCGCCGAGCGATGTAACACCGAGATGCCGGGCAAGAATCGCCCAGGAGAGGATGCTCGCAGCAAATGTCGCGACCCAGCCGAACAGATTCGAAACTCCGCCACGAACGAGCTGTTGCAGATGCATACCTTACGCTACCAAGTCCCCGCTCTTCGCTGCCCGGAAACCCCTTGCGCTATGAAGGTCTTGTATCCTGAACAAAGAAGAACTCATGCGTATCCTCGTTGAACCAAGCGGCTATCCTTCTCCCCTGCGAAACGTCGGGGATATCGCAATGCAGCAGACCGCGCTCGCTCGCCTTGCGCAAAGATGGCCAAGTTCGAGAATCGATGTCCTGACAGACAATCCGGAGCAGTTTCCATTTTATGCTGCCAATGTGAAACCCCTTTCGACCCTCGGCCGCCGTCTATGGCTCTTCGGAATGTTACGAAATCGTCGAGTTCCTGAACGACTGCAGAGGCTTGAAAGCAATCTCTTGCAAGCGAACCCTGAAGTTCGGCGCTTCCTGTCGAACTTCCGCCTGCGCGCCTTGCCTTCCCACCTCGCCCGCGAGGTGAAGTCCTTTCTCGAGTCGACCCGAAACGCCGACGTCCTGGTGGTTTGCGGAATGGGCGGGGTAGCTGATGTGTTCGATCTGTACGCCCTCGACCTCCTCGATAGCATCAAGCTGGTCAAACAAAACGGCAAGAGTATCGTCCTGATGCTTGGCCAGGCATTCGGGCCCATTGCAGAAGATGGCGTCTTGTTTAAGAGTGCCCGCGCGATCATGCCGACGGTTGACCTTGTCGGTCTCAGAGAATCGAGGGCAAGCGCGCCTTTGTTGCAGAGACTTGGCGTGGATTCATCCCGCATTGTTTCCACGGGCGACGACGCTCTCGAAGTTGCAGTTCACAATCGTTCGGCCGATCTCGGCACTGGGATCGCAGTCAACATCAGGGTCGCGCCCTACTCTGCGGTCACCCTGAAGCATGTCGAGTTACTCGCAGTATCAATGCAACGGTTTACCTCCTCGAAATCGATTCCGCTCTTACCGCTGCCATGTTCCGCGTATATAGAGGAAGACGACGCGGCGTTCATTCGGGTCATCGCTGGCGGGTCCGCGAAGATTACGAATCCCGGCAATGTAACTCCTGAATCGATGATTGCTCAGTTGCATCAATGTCGAATCGCAGTGTTAGGCAGTTATCACGCGGCGGTATTCGCTCTGGCGCAAGGAGTTCCAGTCATTGGACTTTATCGCTCTGCGTATTACCGTGACAAGTTTATGGGGCTTGCCCACCTGTTTGGATCTGGTGTAATACCCATTGACCTATCGGAGCCGGATTGGCCCGTAATTCTTGAATCGCGGCTTTTGGATGCCTGGAACAATGCTCCCGTTCTCCGCCCCCAATTGCAATCCATAGCCGATGAACACCTGCGCAAAGGCCGAAATGCATTCCAGGACGCTTGCCGGATGGTCGAGGGCCGGTTTCTGCGTAACGAGGCTTTGTTGAGCTGATGGAAGTTCCGCCTGCTTATGATCTCCGCCCGCGGCTCGCGGCGTATGCAAAAGTCGCGCGAACGCTGATGCATCGTTTCCTGCGGCGCACTGATGCAGAAAAATGGAATTCATATGCCTTCCCGAATGAATGGAGTCTGCGATCGAGCCGAATGGCTGCTTTCGTCCCCTCGGGTTCGACAGTCTACGAGTTCGGCGCGGGAAGATCGATCCTCGCCGAGTTTCTTCCTGCGACCTGCATATTGATCTCTTCGGACGTGATAGAACGTCGCCCCGGCATGTTAGTCGTCGATCTCAATCGCCGTCCTTTTCCGCCAATCGGTGGAAGTGCGCCATTGGTGGCCGTTTTCGGGGGCGTGCTGGAGTACCTCTCGGATTTACCAGCGGTACTGCAATGGGCAGGCAGCAATTTTGACCTGTGTATAGCATCTTACGAATGTGCCGGCACGCAGCCGGGATTGACGGAGTGGCTGCGCACTCGGATTCGCCGCAGTCACGAAGGATGGGTGAACCACTATACTCAAGTTCAACTAGGCACGCTCTTTGCCGATGCTGGATACCGCCTGCTTCATACCGCTGTTTGGGGAGAGTCCGACCCAGGAATGATCTACGTGTTTCAGCGGAGTTCCGCACCAAATCTCCGGCAACTCAATTTGGAAATCGCATCGGCCCACATACAACGATCAGGAACAGCGAGTGCGTGAGCAATTAGTCATCAGCGCGCCGGACCAGGAACACGATTGACGATTTCAGACAGTCTGTATAGCTCCTATCGCACCTCTCGCAAGGCGCTGGAACGTCTACCTTTTATGAGGCAAGCAATTCTTTATGCCGTTGAAATCAAGAACACTCTGCTCGACAGCAGCGATCGCGATCGAGCCGCGGTCAAGCGTCTCTACGCTGAGCGCGAAGATCCCTTCGGATTCAAACGCCATCTGGAGCAGTTCCGTTTCCAGCGCGCCATGGAACTGCTTGCGCCGATACACTCGGGTGTAAAGTTTCATCGCGCTCTGGAGATTGGCTGCGCCGAAGGCATGTTCACACGGATGCTCGCTGTGCGCTGCAAAGCACTGCTCGCGGTTGATCTGTCTGACATCGCAATCGAGCGTGCGCAACAAACCTGCGCCGACCTGCCGAATGTCCGCCTTTCCGAGTGGGATGTGCGCGAGGATCCTATCGATGGTCGATTTGATCTGATCGTCGCAACCGGGGTGCTGGAGTATATTCTTCGGCCTTCCACGCTTCGCAACGTACTCGAGCGGGTCACGGCAAGCCTCGAGCCCGGCGGATACCTGTTGTTGGGCAACACAGTAACCGACACGGGTTCTGAAAACACGTGGATTGGCCGAAAACTGATTCGCGGCAGACTCGTTAACGAACTCTTCGAGCGCGACCGCCGGTACGAGACCATTGCATCGTCCCTCGATCAGTGCGTTTGTCCTTTCGCTCACGTGCTTCTGCGGAAGCGCCCCGGCTGAAGATGCAAGTCTCCGTCATCATCGCGACGTATAATCGTCGCCGGCTTTTGGAGCGGACGCTGCCCGCCCTGCTTTCCCAGCAATTCCCTTCTGCCGATTATGAAGTAATTGTTGTCGTTGACGGTTCGATAGACGGGACCCTCGAGTTCCTTCACGCCTTAAGACACGACAACCTGCGCATCTTGGAACAGCGCAACCAAGGCCAGGCAGCAGCGATCAACACCGGGATTCACGCAGCATGCGGCGAGATCCTGCTGTTTCTCGACGACGATATCGTTTGTGGACCGACACTGGTTGCCGACCACGCCCGCGCCCCACGTCAAGAGCGGACCTGTCTCGCTTTCGGACCTGTCCTAGTGGCGTCGGAGGGCCGCGATTCCCTCGCTCTTGATTGGGCGCGCACCTTCTGCGACAACTTCTTCGCAAGCACGGTGAATCAATCGCCGGAGCTCGGCTGGTATGGCTGTCTTGCTTGCGCAAATTCATCGGCCCCGCGATCCGTTATCGAGTCGCTTGGCCTGCTCGACGAATCATTCAGCCGCAAAAACGACATTGAGTTGGGCCAGCGGGCACTCCAGGCAGGCCACCGCTTTGTCTATATTCCAGGCGCTGTCACTCACCAGATCTTCGAGAAAACATGCCGCGATGTGATCGCAGATGCGGATGAAGATGGCGGGGCTGAAGTCCGACTATGTCGCAAATTCCCGCAACTCCGCCCTCGCTCGCGCTTTGCACTTTTGTGGGCGAAGCCATGGTGGATCCGCATCGCTGCCCGCGTGATTGTCATCTTCCCGGTATCGCTTGAGCTGCTGCTGAGACCCATTGTTTGGGCTTTCGCCCCTTTGCGAAGCAGAGACATGTTCCGCAAGATCGCGCTGCGCTTATTTCATGCGCAGCAAAACATAGCGGCTTACCGCAGCGCAGTTCGCGAGGCCGGTTCCTGGAAAGCATTGCGGCGCGAGTTCGGCGCCCGCCTTCCCATCCTCATGTACCACAGCATCGGTCCCCTGCGCGAAGGGTTCGATGCATTCCTCACCATCTCGCCCGAGATG
>Ga0210386_10003093_pt1 | contig 14020 bp, 14 predicted proteins | sample IncBWH32OmetaG_FD_160091 | JGI IMG/M metagenome (GOLD analysis project Ga0210386, IMG submission 160091) | Forest soil microbial communities from Barre Woods Harvard Forest LTER site, Petersham, Massachusetts, United States - Inc-BW-H-32-O ... | reverse complement strand
GGCGCTTGATTAAATCGCTCTTGAGCATACTGAGATGCTGAATAAAAAGAATGCCGTCGAGGTGGTCGATCTCATGGCAAAACGCGCGGGCCAGCAAACCCTCGCCGCGCATTTCGTAGGTTTCGCCTTTTACGTTCTGCGCGCGCACGGTCACGTAGGCGGGGCGCAAAACATTTCCGCGGAAACTCGGCAGGGAAAGGCAGCCTTCCTCTTCGCGCTGATCTCCCTCGACGTGAATAATTTGAGGATTCGCGAGCACAAGCCTCGCCTCGGGATTTTTCCCGACGCTGACGTCAACCACTGCCAGACGTTTCGACATCCCGATTTGCGTTGCAGCCAGGCCCACGCCCTGCGCCACATACATGGACTCAAACATGTCCTCGCAAAGTTTCGCGAGATCGTCATCAAATTTTTCCACCGGCCTGGTCGGAGCTTCCAGCACAGCCGCGCCATACTTTGTAATCGGATAGATCATCTCAGGGACTCACTCGATTCGTTGGAACCACGGATGCACACGGATTAACACGGATAAGAAAACCGATAAAATCAGAATGAATTGGACTGATTTGTAATTTCCAGCTTTCTCCATCGCCACTTTTGAATTCAACCCTATTCATACCACCAATCTTCGGTATTGAAGTTTTGGGCACGCAAAATTAATTAAAAGCCCAACTCTAATTCCACTGGCTTTTAAATAATTCCCAACAGCCACACCTTCAAACAAAACTGGAAAGGCTTTTTGGCACTCTACCTTGAGGCCGCACTTCCTAAGCTCAATCGACAAGGAATTCTCATAGACTTTTTCGAGAAATCCCTCGCCAAGCTTATTCTGCACTTTGAAAGCGGCGCCGAGAATTTTCTCAGTAAGCTCGCCTTCCATCAGGATCGAATCAGGAATCGGTCTTGAATCCGTGTTCATCCCTGTGCATCCGTGGCTTCAAAAATCCTTTAGTTGCTGCTTGTATCCCTCAAAATTGCGGCGGATCTCTACCAGCGAGTCGCCGCCAAATTTTTCCAGCACCGCTTGCGTCAGCACAATGGAAACCATGGCTTCGCCCACCACTCCGCCTGCGGGGACTACGCACACGTCCGAGCGTTCGTAGGCGGCGGATACGGGCTGCTTCGTGACCATGTCGACCGTGCCGAGCGGCGTGCGCAGCGTGGAGATGGGCTTCAAGTATCCGCGGACGATCACGTCTTCGCCGTTCGTGATGCCACCTTCCAGGCCACCGGCGCGGTTGGATACGCGCGTGAAACGATTATTGGCCGCGTCAAATCCGATTTCGTCCATCACTTCCGAGCCGTAGGAAGTGGCGGCCGCGATGCCTTCGCCTATCTCCACGCCTTTTACGGCCTGAATGGACATCACGGCTTGTGCGAGGCGCGCGTCGAGCTTTTCGTCCCATTGCACATGCGTGCCAAGTCCCGTGACAACGTTATGAGCCACAACTTCAAAAATTCCTCCCACCGTGTTTCCGGCGCGGTGTACGACGTCGACTTCACTTTTCATTAGTGCTTCCGTCGCCGCATCGACGCAGCGCAGTGGCGAATCGAGATTTTCGCAGATCGCGCAAATTTCATTCCAGGAGGCCGCGCGAGTCAGGCGCGCCTTGCCCACGGAAATGACGTGGCTCAGTACTTCGCACTCGAGCTGGCGGAGCAGCAACTTCGCAATCGCGCCCGCCGCCACGCGTGCCGCAGTTTCGCGAGCGGACGCGCGCTCCAAAATATATCGCGCATCATGCAAATTAAATTTCATCGATCCGGCGAGATCCGCATGGCCGGGGCGAGGCGCGGTCAACTTACGTTCTTTGCTCTCCGCCTCGGGCAACTCCTCGACGGGAAGCGATTTTTCCCAGTTGGCCCAATCGCGATTCTCAATGCGCAGAGCGATGGGCGCGCCAATCGTTTTCCCGTGCCGCACGCCGGAAAGGAATTCGACGCGGTCTTTTTCGATCTTCTGGCGTCCGCCGCGGCCGTAGCCGAGTTGCCGCCGGTGCAATTCGCGCTGCACGAACTCAAAGTCGATAGGCACACCCGCGGGCATGCCGCTGATCCACGCAATCAGCGCCTGACCGTGAGACTCACCCGCTGTTACAAAGCGAAACATGGAAGGCACGACATTCTAGCGGACCCTGCACGGCGCGTAAAGCGATCATAAGAGTGAGCACAGTAGTAGGTGACGGATGTCCTACATTTGATAATGACTTATATTCACGATGCTTGACGTCCTTTCCAATGACCAGTAGGCTGTTTTGGAACCCAACCGCGCTCAAGGAACAGCCAACGGCGACTGATGGCAACTACTGACCCCAAACTTCTTGAGCCCAACGACGTTCCAGCATCGGGCGTACTAGCGGAAAATGCCAAATTGTGGGTCCTGCATGTGCAGGAATACACGACATTGTCGAGCCGCGCTGTCTCGAGGCTGTTTACACCGCCCTATTATTTTTCCGACATTTTGGAACAGATGGACATTATCGGCGTAGGCTCGCTTCCGATTGTCTTGCTGACCGGCTTTTTTATCGGCGCGGTCATGGTGCTGCAAACCGCAGCGCAATTTGAAAGGTTTGGGCAGACAGCACTTACCGCGGACGTGGTATCCCTTGCGCTCGTTCGCGAATTGGGTCCGTCGATCACAGGGTTGCTGGTTACAGGGCGCAACGCTTCCGGCATGGCCTCTGAATTGGGATCCATGGTGGTGACCGAGCAAGTGGACGCGATGCGCGCCATGGGCACGGATCCGATTCGCAAACTTGTGACGCCCCGTTTGATCGCGACGGTTTTAATGTTGCCTTTGCTGACAGCCATGGCGGATTTCCTTGGTCTGATCGGCGGATTTCTTGTTTCTCTGTTTACGCTTCGCCTCGATCCAGTCCTGTTTTGGACTCGCGCAATCGACATTCTGGATTTTTCCGATCTGATGCAGGGGCTCACCAAACCGCTGGTCTACGGTTTCATTCTTGCGACGGTCGGTTGCTATCAGGGGTTAAACGTAAAAGGCGGAACGCAAGGCGTGGGCCGCGCGACGACGCATGCGGTGGTTGCCGCGTCTGTATTTATCCTGATTATGGACTTTTTCCTCACGAAGTTGATGCTGTATCTTGCTGGACACGTATTCTAAGCAAAGTTGCAATCGTCCACTCACCAGCCAGGTTTCCATCTATAATCCGTAAGATGAACGTGCCAAGGATCCCATCCCTGCGTGGAAGCATCCTCTTAGGATGAGCGCGAACGCCAGAATGTGCGCGGATGCATCCAGCGACCCTGTCCTATCCTTCGAAGATATCAGCATTGGTTTCGACATGGGTAACATTCTGGATGGGCTGACTTTTAGCGTTGCCTCCCGTGAAACCAAAATATTAATTGGAGAGAGTGGTTCGGGAAAAACGCTGATTCTCAAACTGGCCGCCGGTTTAATTCAGCCTGATTCCGGAAGCGTGGTCATGCTCGGACATGACCTCGGACGCATGTCGGAAAAAGCGTTGCTCGCTTTTCGAAAAGGCATCGGATTTGTTTTTCAGGAGGGGGCGCTATTCGATTCGCTCACCGTCGCTGAAAACGTAGCCTATTGCCTGGAAGAAGACGGGGTGCGCGAAGATGAAATCGAATCTCGGGTGCGGGAATCCCTGCGCTTTGTTGAAATGGAGGATACGCTAGAGAAATATCCGGATGAGCTTTCCGGCGGAATGAGGCGGCGCGTATCGATCGCGCGAGCGCTTGTCACGCGACCGTGCGTGGTCCTGTATGATTCTCCAACCGCCGGGCTCGATCCGGTGACATCGCAAACGATCATCCGATTAATTTTGCGATTACGCGATACGCAGGGCGTGACCTCATTGCTTGCCACCCATCGCTTGCAGGATGCATTTGGGCTGGCGAATTACCGGTTTGACGCGGAAACCCGACAAGTCGTGCCCGTTGCGCTGAACGGGACATCCGCCGCTGCTGCCGCCTCCACTAATTTCGTCGTGCTGCGCGATGGGAAAGCTTATTTTGAGGGGAGTCCGAAGAAGCTGGCGGAAACAAGCGATCCGTATTTAAAGCGATTTTTATTGTAGCGGTTAGAATGTCATATATTTGGATATCGCTCGGAGGAGAACCAATGGCACAACGCAAACAATTGACATGGACCGATCTTCGAGTGGGATTGTTTGTTCTGGCCGGAGCCATACTGCTCACCGTGGTCATATTTTATGTGACGGGAGGCAGCGGCTGGGGTCCCAAATATAGGCTGCACGCATTTCTCCCCGAGGTGGATGGATTAACTCTGGGTGCGCCGGTGCGCGTCGACGGGGTTGATGTCGGCAACGTGGAAAAAATAACGATTGCTACGCCAAAACCCGGTGCTCCAGCCCCCAAACAACGGAACATTGAGGTGGTAATGCGTCTTCAAAAATCATTTCAAGATTTCGTCCGTTCGGATTCCACCGCCGGACTCGTTACCGAGGGGTTGCTGGGCAATCGCTATGTGGATATCGATCGCGGCTACGTGGGGCGCGTGCTGGGAGATAATGACGAGATCCCTGGGCGGCAGGAAAAAGAATTGAAAGAAATGGTCGCGCAAAGCGCCGACTTGATCGAAAGCCTCAGCTCCATCACCAAACAAGCAAACGCTCTCCTGGTGGACGTGCGCAACGGCAAAGGGTCACTCGGCAAGTTTATGGTGGATGACCAGGCTTACAACCACCTCAATCGCTCCCTGGAAAATGTGGAGGGCTTGGTTGCCGACATCAAGGCTGGCAAAGGCACGATGGGAAAATTGATCACCGACGACGAAATGTATAATCACGTGAATTCCATTGCGGGGCGCGTCGATAACGTTATGGAAGCGGTCCAGAATCAGCAGGGAACTTTGGGCAAGCTGGTCTACGATCCGGCCCTGCATGAGAGCCTCCGGCAATTCTTAGACAACGGGAATGGTTTCCTCACCGATGTAAAGAACGGGAAAGGGACGCTCGGCAAGCTGGCGACGGATGATTCTCTTTTTGCCAGTTACAAGCAGGCGGGAGAAAACCTGGCCAGCGCAACCGCGAAAATGAATTCCAACCAGAATACGATCGGGAAATTTTTCAGCGATCCGAAATTCTATGACAATTTTTCAGGACTGGCGGGCGACTCGAGATTGCTGATCGATGATTTTCGCAATAATCCCAAGAAATTCCTGCACATAAAACTGTCGCTGTTCTAGTTGTTCAGTGGCGCGGGCTTCAGCCTGCGGGTTTTGGTCCTTGCTAGGTCTAAACCCCGCAGGCTGAAGCCCGCGCCACTGAAAGCTGATAATTTCTCAGTTGGCTCGCAAGCGATTTTCCCGCTCCACCCTTAAATCTTCCATCACGCTCTGAATCAGCTCTTTTGCCTTGCGCAATTCTTCCGAAATGATTTGAATGTCCATGGTCGGCTTGGAGGGATCGCGCTGGCTGTGGCAGTAAACGCCGTGTTGTCCGACGAGCACCATCGCGTTGGTCACGCGATCCAGCGTCACCGCCAATCGTCCGCGATGCGCTCCGAGCATCTGCTCATAATGTTCCAGCTCGTCTTTGTGATCTTCAAATGCCGACATCGTGACTCCTTTGGCAAACAACTCGCCAATTTTTCTATTTTCTAAATTACGCGCATCCGCCGCGCTTGGCAATCGGCGGCGGACGTCAAGGAAGTAAAGTAGGAAAATGCCCGTGAAATTAAGGGAAATTACGGATGTAAATACCGGATTCGCGGCATGTACACTCGAATTTCATTGTTGCACGGATGGAACTTCATGCAAGTCTGAAACTTTACATGGAGGGTAACCGGTCTGATAATTCGTGATGACTTACGAGCCCATTTACGAGAGGTTCGAAGTTGTGGGGCCTGACGGCAATCGAAAAGAAGTGAATTTTGTGCGTGCAGGATTCTTGACCCAGGGGGACCGGCCGGAGCTTTTCTTCTTTCGCGTGAGTGGGGAGGAAGCCGTGGTTGGAATTTCCGGTTCGAGCTTGGCTAAGTTTGAGCGCGGGCGCAGCCGCTTGTCCCGTGAGCAAAAGATTGACGTGACGGGACGTTGGCTGAAACGGCAGATCGAAGCCGGCTTACACCTTGATTCAAGGAGCCTTTACATCCAAGACGATGAGCTGGCAAATCTGGCAAGCGAACTCAATATTACTGAGTGAGGTAGCAATGAGACGCTCTGATTTGGTGCAGACGCCGTCCAAGGGGTCTACCCCGCGGACGACGCAGATTGTTTTTGGGGAGCGCCAACATCTTCTTCGCGTTCTGGATTCGCTCGAGACGACAGCCGTGCCGCAAGTTCGTCTGGATCAGGAGCGACGCGTACTGGAAGAGTTGATCCACGAGCGTACCCGCGAGTTGAATCACATTAATTCCTCTTGGGACGAAAAAGTGGGGCTGGTGCTGAACGCGGAGTCCAAATCCGAAATGCTGGATAAGCTGGAGCGCGAGGCGCCGGAGTCCGACTATTACCTGCTGCGCCTGATTAGCGAGCATCCCAAAGTTTCTTCCAAAACGCTCGGACGTCTCGCAAAGCATCCTTACGCCGCGATTCGCGAAAATGTCGCGCGGCATCCCAATGCCGATTCCACGACGCTGGGATGGCTCGCGAAAGATCGCAGCCAGCCGCTATGGTATCTCGTTGCGTTCAACCCTAATACACCGTCTGTGCTGCGCCGGAAATTGCAGGATCGGCTGCGCAAGCTGGGGCAGAGCACCTCGAGCAAGTAAATATAATTATTTTTATCATTTTCGGGCCATCTAGACTATCTCATTTATATTCAATCAATTAGGTTGGTTTAAACGTTTTCTGAAGAATTGTCCTGACGAAATATCGTCACCTACGCTCCATCGTAAAATTCCACGAAAACTGGTGTACTATTCGCCTAAGGCAAATGGGTGTGTAGCGTTTTCACCTTTCGACGCCACGAATCCTGGCGTAATTGCCCGCTCGTCTTCCATTCCAATCTGAGGAGAATGCGATGATTTTTAGTAAATTGAAGTTTGGTGGAGCGATCTTGGCAATTAGCCTGGTTTCGGGCGGTGTGTATTCCGCGCAGATGAAGCCAATGGTGAACGAGGCAGGCACTGAAGCCGTAAGAAGTGTGGTGAGCGCTTATGATGATGGTTTTAATAATCACGACGCGCACGCCATCGGCGCCTTGTTTGCCGAGGAGGGCGATTTTACAAATATGCGTGGATCGAGCAAGCACGGCCGCAAGGACATCGAACAGAATTATGGCAACCTCTTGAATGGCGCGTTGAAGACGGCGCATCGCACGGACACAATCAAGAACGTGAAGTTTATTACACCGGACGTTGCGGAGATCGATGCCGATTGGGAAATGACCGGAACGAAAGCCGCCGACGGTTCAGACAATCCGCCGCGCAAAGGCGGCCTCGATTGGGTGGTTCAAAAATTAAATGGAAAATGGATGATCGTAGTCTTCCACGAATCCGAATACCCCAAATAAGGTCTTTGCATTTCTGGATTTTAAGTGGCGCGGGCTTCAGCCTGCGGGGTTTAGTTCATGCAAGGACCAAACCCCGCAGGCTGAAGCCCGCGCCACTTAAATCAAATCGTTCAAAACTACTTAATCGTAATTCTCTCCACCGTCCATGTCGAGCAATCGCCCTTGATCAGGACGTTGTCGGACACCGCATGCATTTCATGGATGAGGCATCCGTTCTGCCCGTGGCCCAGGCTCGTTTGTGCCCAGCCCAGCAGCTTTCCGCTGTGATCGAGGCGATAGATTTTTCCCGTCCCATCGCCGCTGTAGATATATTTCGGAGTGACCTGAACGCTCCACGGCGCGCCAACGCCGCCGTAGCTCGCTTTGAAATTCAAGTTCGTGTCGTAAACCTGGATGCGAAAGTTTCCGCGGTCCCCGACGTAGACGAGGCCTTCGCCCTTGTCCACGGCGATCCCGTGCGGCGTACTGAACTGGTCCTGGCCGTTCCCATGCGTTCCCACTGCCTTGACCCACGTGCCGTCCTTGGCGATTTTGACGACGCGTGAATTGCCGTAACCGTCGCTCACATACATGTCGTCGTTCTTATCCCAGGCGATGTCTGTTTCGCGGTCAAATGTGCCCATCGTGCCGACGGGGTAGCGCTCCGTCACTTTTTCGCCGCGCTCGAGGTAGCGCTCCATGTAATCGATGGCTTCCGGTTTGCGGCCGAGAGTCATTTTCACGTTGGCGTTGGGATCGAACTCGACGATCATTCCGGAACCTTCGTCAACCATCCAGACGTTGTCATACTTGTCAACGCGAACAGAATGCGCAAAGGATGCGGCGTAATTGTCCGGACCCCAGAGCTTGACGAATTTCAGGTTTTGATCGAATTCAAACAGCTCTGCGGCCGTACCGCCGCGCGAACTCCCGCCTTTACCTGTGCGCGAGTACACGAAGAGGTGTCCCTTGGAATTCATCGAGACGCCTTCTGTTTCGCCAATCGTGTGATCGGGAATGGTGAGGGGAAGGACTTCTTCGGTGATCTGCAACTTTGGGGTTTCCGCTTCGAGGGCAAGCTGCTTGGCGATCGCGGCTTGTCTTTCGGGGCTGGGCGGACCGAACTGGGCGTGAACCTTCAAAGTTGACGCGTAAATCATTACACCAGCTACAAAAATTGAAAGGAACAACAGGGTGCGTTTCATGGAATGGATCTCCTTTTAGGAAACGGACGTCCAGCCGGGTTTAAGAGCCTGTGTGAGAGCTGCAAAAATGGGAACTTCAGCGGCTAAACAGGCTGCGGAAAACTCGCACCCTGTCATTCCGAAAGGCGGTGTTTGCCCGAGGAATCTGCTGTTTCTTGGAAGCCGAGAAGATAACCAGATCCCTCGCTTCGCTCGGGATGACAAAAAGTACTTTTTCCGTAGCCTGTAAAGCCAAACTGATTGTGCAGAATTTACGTCGTGGCTAAAACCACGTACAACCATTATTCTGCAGATCACACCCAGACTCTAAAGCCCGGACGGTTGCCCAGAATTGTTCAAACGGGGCCCAAGTGGCGCCATGCTACACCCAAAAGGCTCTGTCGAAACTGTTATTTATAAATTCACGGATTGCGTGAAGTGGGTAGAACCGGAGATCCTTAAAAATCAGTCCGACGCGTTCATGTTGAAAGAAATTAAATGCAATGGAATGGCAGGGGACCTGAGGAACGGAATCATTCAAAATTGATTATTTTGCGCCATGCGTTGCCGATAAATATTTTTGCATCGCTTTTTTGTATGAGTCATTATCCGGATCGCGAGCGAGCGCTTTTTCTTCGGCTTCAACGGCCTTGTCGTTTTGTCCATTGGCAAAATAGGCGGCGGCCAGCGTGTCCAGATAATCAGGATTCGTTCCGCCGGCGACTGCTTTCGTGGCCAGAGCAATCGCTTCCTGAGGATTGTGGACGCTCGATTCACGGGTCGTGGCCATCAGCAGGGCGAGACTATTCATGGCGGGCACGTAATTTTGGTCCACCGCTTTTTTGTACCACTTCGCGGCCTCGATGGGATCGGCGCGCATGGCTTCTCCATTTTCGTAGAGCGTGCCCAGGCCCTGCTGCCCGGCGGGGAGATCTTGTTCGGCGGCCTTGCGCATCCAACTTTCCGCTTGCTTTATATTTCTGGGAATGCCGTCACCCTGGGTGTAGAGAACGGCGAGGTTGTACTCACTTTGTGCGTCGCCCAACGCGGAAGCCATTTGCAACAGCCTGGCAGCTTCCGCATGGTCCGCTGTGACGCCGCGCCCTTTGAAATACATCTCGGCCAGATAACGTTCGGCAAGCGCGTTTTCCTGGTCGACGGCCTTGCGCAACCATTTTACGGCTTCCACGTCGTCTTTGGGGACGCCGTCGCCCGTCAGGTAAATGATTCCAAGTTGCAGTTGTGCGTTGACATTTCCCGCGTAAGCAATTTCCCGCAGATCGGCAATCGATTTTTTTCTGGCCAGTTGGTCCGAGGTTTGCGCTCTTGCCGTGAGACTCGGCAGGAAAAGGAATGCTGCGGCGATTGCAATTGCGCCAAGTTTTAAGTGCGTTTTCGACATTACATCGCCGCCTTAAATGCGAGCTTATCACGATCCGTTCGGATTGGAATCCGTGACTGGTGAGAATTTTAAAGGGTTTTGGTTTGCCCGCCGTCGATGTCGATCATGGCGCCCTGCATGTAGCGCGACTGCGGCGAAACCATAAAGGCCGCGAGATTGGCGATGTCTTCCGGTTCTCCGAGGCGCACAATCTTGGAGTTGCGAATAATGTTTTCGATGGCCACGCTCGGATCGCCTCCGTGCTCCGAAGCCTCCTGCTCAAGCATCGATCGCAGGCGTTCCGTTTTCACCCGCCCGGGGTTGAGCGCATTTACCTGAATGCCGTCCCGAATCCCCACGTCCGCCATGGCCTTCATGAACGAAAGGCACGCGCCATTCACCGAGCCGCCGATCGTGAATTCCGCTCCGGGCGTGCGCCCGCCTGCGCCGATAATATTCAGCAGGGAACCTTTGCGCGCCTTGAGGTGAGGCCACGCCGCACGCGTGAGCCGCACTGCGCCGTGAAATTTTAGCGCGAAACCGTCAGCCCAATCCGCGTCGGTCAATTCAAAAAAATCGCCGCGTTTGGTTGCGCCGGCGTTGTTCACGACGATGTCAAGGGCTCCGTGAGCTTTGAGCGCTGCGTTCACCAGAGCTGGAGGCGTCGCGGGGTCGCGCAAATCACCGGCAAGGTAAATCGCATGGCCGCCGCTGGATTTAATTTCCGCCGCAACTTTTGCGAGGTCGGTTTCCGTGCGTGAGGCAAGGACGACGGCGGCGCCATCCTGTGCAAGCCGCAGGGCAATCGCGCGGCCAATTCCTTTGCTCGATCCCGTGACGATTGCAATTTTTCCATCCAGCGGTTGATGGCTTGCCATTAAATTTATTCCTCCCTGGTTAGTATTGCGTAATTCGATAAATGCGCCACGCAGTTTACTCCGCATTGGCTTTAAGTAGAATAGGCTTCAGTCTGTTGGTTCTAGCCTTTCGCAATCTAAATATTGTTGCCAACTCTTATTTTTGCAGCCTGCGAATTGCAGTTGTGGCGCAGGCATCTTGCCGGCGGGTTTAGATTCCGTGATGCAGATTCAGCAAACCGCCGGCGAGACACCGGCGCCACTAAAATCCGGATGCCGAAGGCTTTTAATCTTTGCACGGATCAAAAGCCACAGGCTGAAGCCTGTGCTTCGTAAAAGCAAAAAGACAAATTGGCTCTTTACTGGGGAACAAGTTACTATAAATTGGCCTGACTGGATGAGCCAATGATTCCACTTCAATTACAACCCGAAAGCCACGTTCCACTCTACGTGCAGTTGCGCGATCAGATTCGCGCGCTTGTGCATGGCGGAGATTTGCGGCCAGGCGAGCGCATTCCCGCGAGCCGCGAACTTGCCTTGCAACTTGGCGTACACCGCACGACCGTCGCGAATGCCTACGCGGAACTCGAATCCGAAGGATTGATCAGCGGCCACGTGGGGCGGGGAACATTCATTCGCAGCGAAGGCGTGCCGCGCAAAATTTCAGCGGTGCCACATCCCACATCGGTCGAAGGAGGGCTGCGCTGGGAATCGTTGTTCGCCGACGAGCGCGGTGAAGAAAATTTGAGCCGCCTGATGGAGACGGCTCCGCGCGGCACAATTTCGTTTGTGATGGCGAGGCCCGCCGCGGAATTTTTTCCCATCGAAGAGCTGAGAAAATGCTCGAACTCGGCCTGGCTGCGCGAAGGCACTGAGATACTTCAATTCGGTCCGTCGGATGGATATCCGCCGCTCAAGCAGGCGCTCGTCACGATGCTTCGGTTGGAGGGATACGAAGCGGCTGATGAAAATTTATTAATCACGGACGGCTGCCAACAGGCACTCGATCTCGTCTGCAAGGCCTTTCTGCGTCCGGGCGACACTGTCTTGTTGGAAAACCCCGCGTATCCCGGCGCGTTCGCCATTTTTAACGCGGCTCGTGCTCGAGTTCTGGGTATCCCGGTTAGGACGGAATCCGGCGCCGGCACGGTTCCAGGCGTTGACGTTTCCGCCATTGAAGCGGTGTTGATGCAGAATCGTGTGAAAATGATCGTGCTTACGCCGGATTTTCACAATCCAACTGGAACGACTTTGCCTGTGGCCGAGCGCCGACGTTTGCTGGAGATTGCCGCGCGGTTTCAAGTGCCGGTGATTGAGGACCACATTTATGCGCGGCTGCGCGCTCGCGGCGAACGCGTCCCTTCGCTGAAGCAACTGGATCGTTCGAACATTGTCATTCAAGTGGACAGCTTTTCAAAAATCGCGTTTCCGGGGATGCGCGTAGGATGGATCGTCGCGCCTTCGAACGTGATCGAGCGTCTGCGCCTCGTGAAACAATCGACGGATTTGCACACGGGGCATCTGGCGCAGGCCATTCTTGCGGAGTATGTGCGCCGTGGACTTCTCGGTCGTCACCTGGAACGCACCCGCAAGGCCTATAGCGGCCGGCTGGCTGTGCTCGAGGAGACGCTCGATACTCACATGCCGTCCGGCACGAAATGGACGCGTCCTGAAGGTGGCATGTGCGTTTGGCTCGAGCTTCCTCCGGGCTTCGATTCGAATGAATTGCTGATACACACGCGCGAACGCGGCGTGGTGTTTGCCCCCGGGCGATATTTTTATTTTCAGAATCCGCAGGCGAACACGCTGCGGCTCGGATTTGCGGGAGTTTCGGAACGGGACATCGCGCGGGGGATTGCGACGCTGGCGGATGTGCTGCGCGTTGAAATGCGCAAGCGGCAACGTGGGGCGCGGCGAGCCGAAGCGCCAAGAGTCGCGCTCGTATGATTGGTTTTTAGTGGCGCGGGCTTCAGTCTGCGGGGTTTAGTCCTTGCAAGGCCAAAATTCCACAGGCTGAAGCCTGTGCTACTAAAACCAGATTCGCCTAAATGGGCTGGCAGAGGAAAATTAAGTCGACGATGAAGCTCGATCCAAAACCGGATAACCCGTGCTTCGGCTGCGGCGGGGCCAATGCGCGCGGCATGAAACTCGCGTTTGAACAGGATGACGACCGGCAGCGCATCGTGGGCCGCTTCCGGCTCGGCGAGGAATATCAGGGCGGATCGGGTTATTTACATGGCGGGATCATTGCCTTACTGTTGGACGAAGCGATGGGCAAGGCGGCGCGCTTTCACTCTGAGCATGCGGTTACTGCTGAGCTGCGAGTCGAATACAAGCGGCCGATTCCTACGGACTCCGAAATCATTGTCGAGGGATTTGTGACGCGCCGCGAGGGCCGTCAGTTGTATCATGAAGGGGAGATTCGTGACGTTGATGGAAAATTGCTCGCCCGGGGTGAAGGGCGATTCGTGATTATCGATCGGGAAAAATACAGGACTCGGCGATTGGCGGGCAGGGAATAGATCTCCGCTGCTGATGGCAGGATCGAAATTTTTAGCGCACGGGAAAATCGAAAGAGGAGAAAAGGTAATGACTGTAACGACGAGCAATAACGGAAATTACGGCACGGATCAGTGGCGCGTCAAAGTCGGCCTCGCTGAGATGCTCAAGGGAGGCGTGATTATGGATGTCACGAATGCGGAGCAGGCAAAAATTGCCGAGGACGCCGGAGCTTGCGCCGTGATGGCGCTGGAGCGAGTGCCGTCCGACATCCGCAAAGAAGGCGGAGTGGCGCGCATGGCTGCGCCGAAAATTATTCGCGAGATCATGAACACGGTGAGCATTCCGGTGATGGCCAAATGCCGCATCGGGCATTTCGCGGAAGCCTACGTGCTGCAGGCGCTGGAAGTGGATTTTATTGACGAGAGCGAAGTGCTGACTCCCGCCGATGAGGAAAACCACGTCTGGAAACATGATTACAAGGTGCCGTTCGTGTGCGGCGCGCGCAATCTGGGCGAGGCGCTTCGGCGCATTGCCGAGGGCGCGGCCATGATTCGCACCAAGGGCGAAGCGGGTTCAGGCAACATTGTCGAAGCTGTGCGCCACATGCGGACGATTACTTCCGAGATGCGCCGCCTGACCACTTTGCGCGGTGATGAA
>Ga0210386_10003092_pt1 | contig 14021 bp, 10 predicted proteins | sample IncBWH32OmetaG_FD_160091 | JGI IMG/M metagenome (GOLD analysis project Ga0210386, IMG submission 160091) | Forest soil microbial communities from Barre Woods Harvard Forest LTER site, Petersham, Massachusetts, United States - Inc-BW-H-32-O ... | reverse complement strand
TGTATGTTTACTTTGTGGCTAGGGGTATATACCCAAAATTTGCGTTTTGGAGATACCCCCGCAAACTCTTCCTTTTAAAGGACTTACGGAAGGTGACACCCGGAAGCTTCTTTGCCTCGTAGGTGTCTGAAAACAGGCAGCGAGATGGAGATACCCTGTAAATAATCCCTTCCAAAGGACTAAGCGGGGACATTTTGGCGGAAGGGTTAATCGCTTCTCCTTGCGCGACCGCGCCGGAATCTTAAATCGTCAAAGAGCCGAAAGAGTCATTGCTGTTATCAAACAGCTAATAGAATGTTCATTATGTTAGCCGGCTTCGAGTGCGCACGTCAAGGGAAAAGTAGAGCATCCCAAGTCTCGAAAACCGCGAGATCTGGGGCACCCGGCAGCCCTCATTTTCCGCCACATGTTTTTGCCTGTTAAAGGATGGCTCCCCCAAACACACACACGGGATGGATTTCTAGCTCGAGCGCAGAGCTTCGATTGGATCGACGGAAGCGGCGCGGGTTGCGGGCAGAGCTGATGCGAGAAGGGCCATCAGCATCATGGTCAGGGCTGCCGCGATGTAGACGAGCGGGTCGGTAGCACTTACGTTGAAGAGGAATGAGCTGACCAGGCGTGAGATCGCGAGCGAGCCGAGCAGGCCAAGGCTACAGCCGAGAAGCGACAGTTTCGCCCCCGAAATGAGAACAAGGCGCGCGATGCCGATCCGCTGAGCGCCCAGTGCCAAGCGGATGGCGATCTCCTGGGTACGCAGCGAGACCGAGAAGGCGACGACGGCGTAGATTCCGGTGATGGCGAGCAGGAGAGCACCCAGAGCAAAAGCGGTGACGAGGCCGGTGTTGAAACGGCGCGGCGCTTCCACGTTCGAGATCACGTCGTTCATGGTCTGAACTTGCTGCAAGGCAAGCAGGGGATCGATTTCGGCGACGGTCGAGCGCAGGGTTTGAGTCATCTGCTCGGGAGGCAGGGCCGAGCGGAAGGTGATGTATCCGCCGGCGGAGCCAGCGAGCTTTCCTGCGGATGCAGAGCCATAAAGAATGGCGGGCTGCTGCGCCGAGAAATACCACTGATCGTTGCCGGGCTCATCGCGCGAGCCGACCGTGGTATCGGCCACGATACCAATTACGGTTGCCCAAGGCAATCCCTTGTGCGGGTTGCCGACATGCATGCGCTTGCCGATGGCCCGCTGGCCAGGCCAGCAATGTTTGGCCATGGACTGATTCACGATCAGGACCAGGGGCGCGTAGGAGCGGTCGTCCGGGGTGAAGTACCGGCCATCGAGCAGTGGGATGCCCATGGCGCGGAAGTAGTCGCTGTAGGTCATCGAGAACATAGAGAATTGCAGCTTCCAACTGTCTGCGGGGACGCCTTCGATGGTATAGGCAGCTCCGTGGTACAAACCGGATGCAGGGAGAAAGTTGGTGATGCCGACGGCGACGATTCCTGGCTTGCTGGCCAGCCGGTCAACGAAGGCATGGTTGAAGGCGTCAGCCGAAGCATCGGTCGGGTACTGGTTGAGGGGCAGTTGATAGCCGGCGACGAGAACGTGGTCGGGCCGGAAGCCGGGGTCGACGGCGCGCATCTTCTGGAAGCTGCGCAGGAACGCGCCGGACACCGTGAGCAACACCAGGGAGACGGCGATCTCCGCGACCACGAGGGCTGAGCGCAACCAGGTATGGCTTGAGGCGCCTGTGCTGGTTGAGACGCCCTCTTTGAGGCTTTCTGTCAGGTTTGTGCGCAAGGCCGCGAAGGCAGGCGCGAGGCTGCACAGGGCGCCGGTGGCGAGAGCGAGAAGCAAAGCGAAGGTGACAATGCTTCCGTCCATGGAGATGGAGTCGAGGCGCGGCATGGACTCCGGCAGAAGATGCAGGGCGGTGCGGATCGCGGTTGCGGCGAACGCCAGACCCAGTAGTCCACCGGCGAAGCTGAGCACCAGACCTTCCAATACAGATTCGCGGAGGATGACGCTGGCGCGCGCGCCGAGGGCCAGGCGGACAGCGTACTCGCGGCGCCGGCGGATGGCGCGGACCAGCAGCAGACCCGCGACATTGACACAGGCAATCACCAGGACGATGGAGACGGCGAAGAACAGAATATGCAGCAAGGAGCGGACGTGGGCGACGGCGTTTTCACGGAGTAGCGTCACGTCGCCCCGGATGCGAATGGCAGACATGCCGGCGGGGAAATCGCGCATAATCTGCTGAGCGACCCGGTCGGCGTCCTGCGCAGCTTGCGAAAGGGTGACGCCATCCTTGAGCCGGGCGACTATGTGATAGCCCCAAAAGCCAGCGGACTGGTCGGAAAGTTCGTCGGGCGTCAGGCTCATGGGCACCCAGAGCTGCGCCTGTTCGAGGTGACCGGCTAGCAGCGGGAACTCGAAGCTGCGCGGCATGACGCCGATGATCGTATACGATCTGCGGTCAAGGTCGATGGAGCTGCCGAGGACGTGGGGCTCGCGGTGATATCGGTTCAGCCAAAGGGCATAGCTGAGCACGGCGAACGGCTGATGGGCATCTTCTTCCTGCCAAGTAAAGACGCGCCCGAGGATGGGTTGAACGCCGAGCGTAGGAAAGACGCCGGCAGTGACGCGGGCAGCGTAGACTTGCTCCGGGATAGCGCCGCCGGAGAGCTCATAGTTGACGCTCGCGTAGCCACCGAGAGAGGAAAAGGCACCTGTTGCCTTCGAGTATGTGCCGATCTCGCGGGCGGTGACGGGAGTGTTCGGGCCGGCTCCCAGGTGATCTCCCAACAGAACGAGGCGGTCAGGATTGCTGAATGGGAGCGGCCTAAGGAGGATTCCTTCGACCAGCGAGAAGATCGCGGTGGTGGCGCCGATGCCCAGGGCCAGGGTGAGGACGGCGATAAGGGCGAAGCCGGGTGCTTGGCGCATCTGGCGAAATGCGAAGCGGAAATTCTGTGCGGGCGTGTACACGCCTCCTCCCGAGCTCCCCTTGGCTGGTGAGCAACCTGTGTGCTCAGGATTAGACTACATAAGAGCTGGTTTTTTCAATCGGATCATTCGCAAACTCGCATCAAACTGGACATCCACGGAGCGCGTCGATCATTTGTCCAATTCGAACGTCTAAGGTAGGGAGCCTCCAGCGCCCAGAGGCAGGAGAGACATCTAGCCAGCGAGGCGGGTTATGACCAATGGTTCACCTAGGAGAAGGATTGCCTTCAGGCTTGTGCTTCTGATGAGCCTCCTCGCGGTTGCGGACACTGCCTTGGCGCAAGCTCAGACCCAGCCGAGCCCCCAGCCTGCTCAGTATTTCTTCGTATTGCTGAATCGTCCTGCCAACGCTCCGCAACTGAGCAAAGAAGCCGGAGAGAAGCTGCAAGAAGAGCACATGGCGAACATCCGGAAGATGGCTGCCGAACACAAACTTGTGATCGCCGGGCCATGCATGGAGGACATCCCGCTTCGAGGCATCTTCGTGTTTCAGGCGGACTCGGCGGCGCAGGTACAAGACTGGGCCAATAGCGATCCGGCGGTCAAGGCAGGCCGTTTGGCTCCCGAGATACACGGGCCGTGGGGGATCGATGCCAACGCGATTCACCCTCCATCCGCTCCTGAGGGCATGGAACAGTACACGCTGGTTCTGATGAAGCGCGCCGACAAATGGAACCCGGACGCGCCCGGGTTTACGGACGTTCTGAAACAGCATCGTGCTTTCGTTGAGCAATTAACGGCGCAGGGACAGGTCGCCGTTGCGGGGCCATTCCCGCCGAGCGAGCAAGGCGAGTTGCGGGCAGTCGCTATTTTCCGCATCGGGACAGAGCAGACCTCAGCATTGCTGAAAGATGATCCGGCTGGGAAAGCGGGCCTGCTTAAGCCAGAAATCCATCCTTGGGCTACAGGCAAAGGCGTGCTCGCTCCGGGACAGCCGATGCAATAGCGTGCGCAGGACGCGCGTTCATCCCGCCCGCGCCGAAAAGGTATAATGTTAAAGCACTGATTTTGCTTGAGTACGGAGGAAGTTTTTATGGATCCGCTTGCCAGCGGTTTCTGGGCGCGCCTAAGGGCAAACCGCCCGGCATACGCGCTCACGATTTTGGCCACACTAACGGTCGGCATTCTGATCGGGACGGTCATTTCCAAGGGAGTGAAGGGCCAGGAGAAGAAGAGCTCGGATGCCACCCCGCTGAGCGTTCCCTCGCCGCAGCAACTGTCGAACCAGTTCTCGCAAATCTCCAAGCAACTGGAACCGACCGTGGTCAACGTGAACACCGAGTCGACGATCAAGAATCCGCATCGTCGAGGGCGCGGCGGCAATCCCGACCAACCGGATGATCAGGATCCCTTTGGCGATTTCTTTGATAAGTTTTTCGGTGGCCAGCAAGGCAACGGGCCGATTCGCGAGCGTTCTCTGGGCTCTGGGGTGATCGTCGATGCCAAAGGCTACATCGTCACCAACCGTCACGTGGTCGAGAAAGCCGACCGCATCCGCGTGAAGCTGATGGACGATCCGCCGGGAACTTTCCATGACGCCAAAGTGATCGGTTCCGACCAGGAAACCGATTTGGCCGTGATCAAGATCGAGCCGGAAAAGCCTCTGCCCGTCGCCAAGCTGGGTAACTCCGACAGCATGGAAGTAGGAGATTGGGTGCTGGCCGTGGGCAGTCCCTTCGGACTGTCAGAGACCGTGACCGCAGGGATCGTTTCGGCCAAAGGCCGCAACATCGTGCCCAACCGGCAGTTCCAATCATTCATTCAGACGGATGCGGCCATCAATCCCGGCAACTCGGGAGGCCCACTGGTGAACATGGCCGGTGAAGTCATCGGCATCAACACTGCGATTCTCACCGACACGAACGCCTACGCTGGCGTGGGCTTCGCCATGCCTTCCAACACCGTCGTGAGCGTCTATAACCAGCTGATTGCGCCGGAACACCGCGTAGCCCGCGGCTCAATCGGCATCATGTTCAATGCGCAGGAAAATCCGGCGATCTCGCGTGTCTATGGAGCGGGCGCTGGCGGAGTAACTGTGTCCGCGGTAACTGCGGGCAGTCCTGCTGAGCAGGCCGGGCTAAAAGTGGGTGACACGATTGTCTCGGTCGATGGCAAGCCGGTAAAGAATGGCGACGAACTGGTTGCCGATATCGCCAGCCGCAAGCCCGGCACCAAGGTAAACCTGGGCTTCGTTCGCAATGGCAAGAAACAGGAGGCCGCGGTCACCGTTACTGATCGTGCCAAGCTGTTCGCCGCCCGCCTCGGTGAAGACGATGAAAACGGAGAGGCGGAAGCGCCCAAAGAGAGCAAGTTGGGCCTGACGGTTCGCGCCATTACTTCTGAAATGGCCGATCGCCTGGACATTCCTGTTGGCAAGGGCGTAATCGTGCAGGATATCAAGCCCTCGTCTTTCGCCGACGACGTCGGTCTCACGCGTGGAGACGTCATCCTCGAGATCAACAAACAGGCGGTGAATTCCGAGGATGACTTTAATCGAATCTCGTCAACCCTGAAGAGCGGACAGGATGTGGTATTCCTGGTACGCCAGCGGGGCTCAGGCCGCCAGGACGGTACCATCTTCCTGGCCGGTACACTTCCGTAACCTGGATAGAAACCGTCGAGACTGGCACTGAGAACCCCGATCAGGGATCATTACTCAGTGCCCGACTCTGGTTTGCGAGGATCATGTTTGCGTTTATTTGACTGGGGGATAACAAGGTTTTCGGCGCTCGGCTGCGTCGCGTTACTTGCGGCGACTTTGTCGAGCGCGCAAGAGACGGACAGCAAGCCCGCTGCTCAGCCAGGCAGTACGCCTGCCGCATCTTCCGCACGGGCCTCCACGAGTTCTCACGCGAAGAGTTCCAAGTCCACTCACTCGACTACGGGCAAAAGCAAGAAGTCGCGAAAATCTGCCTCTAAGGGACGCACTCACGGACAACAGAAGATTGACTCGAAGCGTACCCTAGAAATCCAGGAAGCCTTGATCCGCGAGCACTACCTGGACGGAAAACCTACCGGCGTGTGGAATGACGCCACGCAGCAAGCCATGGAGCGTTATCAAGCCGACAATAATTGGCAGTCCAAAACTACACCTGACGCTCGCGCGCTGATCAAACTGGGATTAGGGCCGGATCACGATCATCTGCTGAATCCCGAAAGCGCCATGACCAGCCAACCTCAGGCGCGTCCTTCAACTCCCGGCACTGCGGCTGAACCCGACAAGCAACAAAGATAGAAGATCAAGAACCTCGCCACGGATCTACGCCGATCAAGAAGAACAAAAGAAAGAAAAAGAGGGTTATCCGGGTTGATTCGTGGAAATCCGTGGCGAAGCAGCCTGACCTAACTCTTCATCACTGGAGAGGGAAAATAAGGCAGCGGTTGTCCACTTACAATCGCTCGCGGATTGCCATCGACCAGCGCGTGCGCGACCTCTTCTCCACAGATTTCCGCGGCTGCGTTGCGAGCCGTGGAAAGCACCGGCGGACGATTCTTGGTGTCGTGCGCATCCGTCGCCAGCACGTGGACGGCTTCCCGTTTCAGCAGCCACTGCGCGGTTTGCCACGCTGCCTCGCCCCAGCGCCCCGTGAACGCCGACCCGGTCACCTGGATCACGCAGCCCAGTTCCACCCACTGCAAAATGCGTTGTGGACTGCGCTGCATGATGGGATTGCGTTCCGGATGCGTAATGATCGGGGTCAATCCCTTCTCCAGCAGCTTGCTGAAGTGCTCTTCGATCTGAACCGGAACACTGTAATTGCTCAGTTCGACCAACAGGTAGCGCGTGCTTTCTATGGTGTAGCGATTGGGAAACAGCATCACGTCCTGCAGATTTTCGTACGAGAGGTGAAAGTCGCAGCCCAGGCTGAGGCTGGGAGCCTGGCCAACGCGTTGCCGGAGATAGTCGAGCAGTCGCCCCAGGAAGTCGCGGTCGTAACGATAGCGGTCGTTAGCGTGCGGCGTGGCGACGATCTGTTCGATGCCGTCCGCAACCGCCATGCGGCACATCTCCTCCGCCACGTCCCAGGATTTGGGGCCGTCGTCCACCTCGGCGAGGATGTGGCAGTGGATATCGATCACGTTGGACTTCTCTGGCTTTGATGCGATTTAAGCAGATTTTGCGACAAAGACCAAGCTGGTTGCGAGCCGATCAGTTTGAGGCGAGGCGGACACTCAGGCCCATGCGGCGCAGGAGGTCGGCAAAACGCGGGTCCGAGCGCAATGGGTCCATCCGCCGGGTGATGTTTAGAAATGCCATTTGACTTTCCCGCTGGGCATACGCTTTCTCCAGCCACTGGAAAGCGGTGTCTGAGTCGCCGACGCCGGCAAAGACGGTCGCCATATCGAAAGCAGACACGTAGTGGTGTTTGGATGCCTCCTGCAGACGGGCTATCATTTTGCGGGCTGCGGCTTGATCGCCCAAATGCCCGTATGCAGAGCCTAGCGACGCTAACGCAATGGGGTTGTTCTGGGAGAGGTCAACTGCTTTCTGGTACTCGCTGACCGCCTGCAACCAGATTCCCTGGTCTTCGTACGCGGCCCCCAGGGCAATGTGCGCGGGCACGAAGGTGGGGTCCATTTCCAGAGTTCGCCGGTTCAAGTCGATGGCCTGAGCATATTGATGCAGATCGCGATAGCGCCCCGCCAAGGTCGTATTGATCGACAAGGAGAGAGGATCAATCTGCTGCGCTTTTCTCGCCTCTTCCAGCGCCTCCGGAAAACGGCCCATCGCCGCGAGATAGTAGCCGTACCATTGGTGCGCGGTCGCATAGTTCGGGTTCAACTCGATGGCGCGTCGGAACTCCTGTTCGGATCGAGGCCAGTCCCAGTCGTAATAAAACTCTACCAGCCCCAGTTCGGCGTGCCCTTCTGCGATTGTCGGATCTAACTCCAGCCCTTTGCTGGCTGCGGCGTGGGCCTTGGCACTCGCCACGCGAGCAGGTAAGACATCCGAGCCCAGGATGGAGTAGCTGCCCGCCAGGCCGGCATAGGCAGCCGCGAACTTCGGGTCTTGCGAAATTGCTTGCTCAAAATAATCAATACTCTTCTTCAGTCCGTCCTCGGTCCGTTTATTCCAGAAGTAACGTCCCTTAAGATAGTCCTCGTACGCGCCGGGCTTCACCGGATTCAGACTGGTCGTCCGGAGGTCTGGTGGTGGGGAGCCGACTTTCCCCTGGACTTCTTCCGCAATATCACGCGCCGCCGAACTTTGCAGCACCAATACATCCTTAAGTTCGTGATCGTAACTTTTCGCCCACAGATGACGATCACTGGCAGAGTCGATCAACTGCACCCGAATCCGCACCCGGTCTCCGACACGTTGCACGGTCCCTTCAATCAGAGTATCAACGCCAAGTTCACGGCCAATCTCCGGGGCAGTCCTGCTCGCGCGCTTGTAGTGCATGGCCGAGGTCCTCGAAATCACCCGTAGGTTTCCGAACCGGCGAGATCGGTGGTGAGTTCGTCGGTCATTCCATCCGCAAAATAGTCCTCGGCTGAGTTATTGGAAAGGTTCTGCAGCGGAAGGACCACAATCGAGCGGAGCGGTTTGGGAGCGGACGCAACTGCCACGGACGCATTTTTCGTCGACCGAAATAGAGTAAAGAGTCGATCTCGGGTTCCCGCCACATTGAAAACCACCGCCGCACCAGCCAGGACCACAACCGCTGGTGCGAGAAACAAATGCAGACGTGGCCGTGTTCCCGCAGCGGGAGACACATGGCCTTCCGAGTCCACCGTCGTTGCAGAATCGGGCGCGGCAACAACCCCCGAGACCGTCTCGACCGCAGTTGGCTTCTTTGCTTTCGGTTCCACCGTAGCTTCAACCGGGGCGATGAATCGGTATCCCAATCGCGGTATGGTCTCGATGTAGCGGGGCTCAGTGGCGGAATCGCAGAGCGCCTGCCGCAGCTTCTTCATTGAAGTGTTGAGCCCGTGCTCGAAGTCGACGAAGGTGTCGGCGGGCCAGAGCTTCTGCCGGATTTCCTCCCGCGTCACCACTTCGCCCGCGCGACTGAGCAGTAGTTCCAGTATCGAGAAGGGCTGGCCGCGAAGCCTAACCGTCGTCCCGTTTTTGGACAACTCCTGGGCACACGTCTTCGCCTCAAACGGTCCAAAACGGAAGATCAACCGGGAACTTTCCATCGACCAGACCCGCTACGGGGCAGGTTTTAACCGGGGGATTGTACCACTGGCCTAGCCAAAACCCGGCATAAGAAATGTATCTAGCTGTATGTTCAATGGCTTAACGGCTCACCTGCGATTCACCTGCAATTCACCTGCAATGCATTGATTGTGCCAACCGGATAGGAGAATGTGCGCAACGCAAAGGGATTAGGCGTTCGGGGGAACGGTAGCCCAAAAATCTTCTTTGCTTACTGACCCCTTCTGCCTCGATTCCGCGCTTTGAAAGACTGAGGAGGCTGCGGTTGGATTCCTGCGACAGCGAAAGCTGTCGAATCTGATGCTGAGGCGGCAAGCACCTGGTTAAACTCTGATCCGACCGGATGAGCGTGTATGCCGCGCAACGACTGAAACGAAATCAGTGCCAGCGACACTATGTACGCGAATGTGGTCGTGAGTAAGTAGATCAAGAGCGAGGGTGCCTGTTCCCATGCGTCCGGTCACGCAGTTGCTGCAGGCCAACGCTCCACGTTAAGTAGGCAATGGATTTTCTGGGAGGACAAACTCTCGGGGGAGAAGGTTTGCCTTCCCGGACGCAATACGGCCCCGGGCGCTCGGGCCCAGGGGCCGTCATTCGGAATTGGGGAAGAGCTCTGGATCGGTGATGTTGGGGCAGGAGTCAGGGGCCGCCGGTCAGGCTCACACGCGACAGTCACATAATTAGTAGTAGACTAACCAGTTTTTCTGTCTGGTGTGCGCTGCATCGTCGGCAGTCTCGGCCCCTCGGTACTAACGCTAGTAAATCAAAACAAGTTAGCAAATAAACAACTAAAAAGGAGAATCTATGTTTCGCATCAGTGTTTGTGTATGTGCGTTCTTTCTGCTCGCTTGCTGTGTTCTGCCTATGGCTGCTCAGCGATCGGCAGCATCAGCCGACGCAATCCTGCCGCCCGCAGTAGTGACTTATTATGGCTGCGTCAACAACGCAACCGGTGCCATCAGGATTGTGAGTAAAGCTACGATCTGTAAATCGACCGAGCACAAGATTAGCTGGAACCAGGTAGGACCGCGGGGTCCTCAGGGGCCGAAGGGAGCCACCGGGCCGCAGGGACCGACCGGCCCCCAAGGACCTCCGGGAATTTCCGTGGGCTACGCTTATTCGTCGGGTTCCTCCGGCGGTCTGGCTGGCTTTCCCGGTAGCTTGATCGCGCAGAGCAATACCGTGCAGACTACGGGACAGTACTACGTCAACGCTACAGCGCTCCTCGATATTGCCCAAGGCGAAGGCGCCTACTGCTACACGACTACGGTGAACAACGGCAAAGGGAATTTCGACAGTCAAGGTGGATCTAGTGCTGGAGTTCCGGTCAACGCGGGCCTCTTTCAACAGGCGGCAGCCTCCGATTCGATCTTTATCTTCGCGGGCGACGCCTTCCAGTTGTGGTGCTATAACTCCACCAACAACGGCACCCACAACTCTTTTGTGTTCAGCTCGTTCAGTACGGCGACTCTGATCAATAGTGCGGACGATGCCAAAAAGGCAGGGCGCGCGCGGCCACACAATCTAAGTGATCCAGGTTCGCCGAAAGCGTCCAAGTAACATTGGAGTCTTTTGCTGTTCGACTTGCTCCAACCTCGCTCCTTATTGGGAGCGGGGTTGGAGATTTTACGGTGAGGAAGCGTGCAAGGGCGGGTCACCCCAACCGGTATCTCCTGCTGATAAAGTCACCAATCGCGGCGTAGGCGCTCGACAGCGTCTTCTCGTCCGGCAGGAAGACGATGCGAAAGTGCTTGGTCCCGGGCTTTTGCCCGAAGCCGGAGCCGTGGACCACCATCACGTGCTTCTGAACAATAAGCTCCTTCACGAACACATCATCGCCTTCGGGAATATCGATTCGGGGATAGGCGTAAAACGCGCCGCGCGGTGAGACGCAACTGACGCGGGGGGTCGAGTTGCACCACTGCACTGTAAGATCACGGCGGCTGCGCAGCTTCTTTCGGACTTCGATCAAGTGATCCTGTGGTCCCTCGAGCGCCGGCTTGATCGCATACTGCTCAGGATGATTCGCGCACAACCGCGCCCGCAGCAGCCGCTGAATGCCTTCGTTGTAGTTCTTTACGCTTGCCGCTTCGCCGCTCACGATACCCCATCCGATGCGCCAGCCGGGGACGAGATAATTCTTAGAAAGTCCGCCGAACGTTACCATCGGTACGTCGGGCGCGACGGCAGCAATCGAAATATGCTCGTCATCTTTTGTTTGACCACTGTCGAGAATAAGCTTGTCGTAAATCTCGTCTGCAAAAATGAGCAGATTGTGTTGCCTTGCTAGCTCGGCGATCTGCTCCAGCATCGCCCGTGTACACACCGAGCCTGTGGGATTATTGGGATTGATGAGCACAATGCCGCGCGTACGCGGCGTGATTTTCTTCCTTATGTCGTCGAGTTCAGGCTGCCAACCATCTTCTTCATTCAGGTAATAGGTATTCAGCCGAATGCCAAGCTTGGTTAGCAAAGCCGAGTACAGCGGATAATCCGGGCACGGCGTCAGCAGGTCGTCCCCGGGATTGAGCAACGCGGTCAGGCAGGCGTCCACGGTTTCGCTCACTCCATTAGTCACGAAAACGTCCTGCACCGAAGTGATTCCCTTGCGCGCAGCCTCGCCGCGAATCGCATCCAGCGCCGGCTTGATTCCCGGAGAAGGCGCGTAGCCGTTCTTGTTATCGCGCATCGCCTGGTGCACCGCTTCGATCAGGTGAGGCGGAGTCCGGAAGTCGAAGACGTTGGGATCGCCGATGTTCAGCGGTATGACCTTGTGGCCCTGCGCTGTGATCTCATTGGCGACGGAGGCCAGATCGCGGATGGCGTAACGGACATTGTCGAGGCGAGAGGCAGCGGCGATTTCGCGGCTTTGAGTGGTAGGCATGAAGAACTCCAGGTCCCTGTGATTGTCCTTAGCGAACTTTTAGACCTGCTTCAATCTACGCGATCAATCTGCGCCTTCTGCAAGCGATCAGAGTAGTCAACATAAATCGACTTCCACTCGCTGAAGAAGTCGATTGCGCCCAGACCGCCCTCGCGATGGCCATTCCCGGTAGCCTTTACTCCACCGAAAGGCAGATGCACTTCGGCGCCAATCGTCGGCGCGTTGATATAAGTAATTCCAGCCTGAAGGTCGCGCATGGCCACGAAGGCCTTGTTCACGTCCTTGGTGTAGAGCGCGGAAGACAATCCGTAGTCGATGCCATTGGCAATCTCGATGGCATCTTCGAGATCGTCGCACGCGATGATCGAGACCACCGGGCCAAAAATTTCCTCCTGCGCAATGCGCATCTGGGGGTCGACATCGACGAACACGGTGGGCTCCATAAAATAGCCGGACTGATATTCGCCCTTATCGAGGCGGTTGCCGCCGGATTTCAAGCGAGCACCCTCAGCCTTGCCGATGTCCACATAGCTGAGGTCGGTCTTGAGTTGGTTTTCGTTGATCGCCGGACCCATCTCGACCGTTTCATCCAGACCATTGCCGACCTTCAGCGCCTTCGCGCGCTCCACGTATTGTTCGATGAATTCGCGGTAGATGCCTTTCTGCACAATAATCCGGCTGGTCGCGGTGCAGCGTTGGCCAGTGGTTCCAAAGCCTCCCCACAGTCCGCCTTCAATCGCGAGGTCGAGGTTGGCGTCGTCGAGCACAATCATGGGATTCTTGCCGCCGAGCTCGAGCGAACAATGTTTGAAGCTCTTGGCCGCGGTCGTCCCCACGATGCGCCCTACCGCGCTCGACCCAGTTAAAGATATGGCTTTCACGTCGGCGTGCTCGGTGATCGGCGTGCCGACCTCGGAGCCGAAGCCCGTCACGATGTTCACCACGCCCCGAGGCAGGCCGGCGTCGTAAAGAACACGCACCAGATTAAAAGTTGAAAGCGGAGTATCCTGCGCCGGCTTGATCACGCAGGTGTTGCCGCAGACCAGCGCGGGCAAAAGCTTCCACGACGGAATCGCCATCGGGAAGTTCCACGGAGTAATCATTCCACAGATGCCGATGGGTTGGCGCACCGCCATGGCGAACTTATTGGGCAACTCCGAAGGAGTGGTCGGTCCGAACATGCGGCGGCCTTCGCCGGCCATGTAATAAGCAGTGTCGACAGCCTCTTGCACATCGCCTCGGGTTTCTTTCAGGATCTTGCCCATTTCGCGAGTCATGTCGCGGGCGTAATCTTCCTTGCGCTCCATCAGCATCTCGGCGGCGCGGTAGATGATTTCAGCGCGACGCGGAGCAGGAATCAGACGCCACTTGGCGAAGGCCTGCTTCGCGGCCCCGACGGCAGCATCAACGTCCGCTTTGCCCGACCTTTGGAAGATGCCAATCACATCGCGAGTGTCAGCGGGATTGCAATTTTCAAAAGTCTGTCCGGTCGACGCTTCGACCCATTCGCCATCGATAAAGTTCTTGTACACCTTGGTCCGGGTAGCCGTGCCCATGATGGTCGGCCCGGTTAAGAGATCGGTTGCCATAAAGCCTCCTGGGAATACAAAAAGGGTGCTAGGGAAGAATTAACTATCTCTATGCTACAGGCCGGGGTCATGGGCGGCAAGCTGAGGCCACAGTCCGGTGGGGACAGCCGCCCCCGGCTGTCCGGCGGAGCAAAGCTCCGCAGTTGGGACGTTCCAATTGAATGATGTCGTACACGTGCGTTTTCGTGCTGCTAGCAACTGGCGAGCTTCGCTCGCCCGGACAGCCGGGGGCGGCTGTCCCCACCGGAGTTATTTCGACGCTACCGCTGGCGCTGGGTAGTCCGGAAGTTTCTCTTTGTTGGCATTGGCGCGCTTTACCTCCAGTTCATCGAAGAGGATGGACGGGTTGATGACGCTGTGCGGGATGTTCAGCGGGTGGTTCTCGACGTTCACGTCATTCCCAACAGCGATTAAGTCGTTTCGCAATGTGCG
>Ga0210386_10003091_pt1 | contig 14021 bp, 18 predicted proteins | sample IncBWH32OmetaG_FD_160091 | JGI IMG/M metagenome (GOLD analysis project Ga0210386, IMG submission 160091) | Forest soil microbial communities from Barre Woods Harvard Forest LTER site, Petersham, Massachusetts, United States - Inc-BW-H-32-O ... | reverse complement strand
GGGCGATCTGCTCGCGCAACGCGGTGGCGACCGCGAAGCTCAGGCTCTCACCGGTCAGCGCCACGAGCTCGGCGGCCAGAGCACAGGCGTCCTCATCCTCGATCCGCAATTCCGTGCGCATGGTATACCCCTGGGCGTTTCGTTAGGCGTTGGTTTTGCTAGCGAGGCGATATTTCACGACTCGGCCTCGCCTGCAACCCAGACCTCACAACAACCCTTCGCCAGCGCCCGCACCCGGCCGATGTAACTGGCCCGCTCGGTCACGCTGATCACCCCGCGGGCGTCCAGCAAATTGAACAGGTGGCTGGCCTTGATGCACTGATCATAGGCCGGCAGCGCGAGGCGTTCCCGCAGCAGGGCGGCGCACTCGGCTTCCGCGTCGGCGAAGTGGCGGGTCAGCATGGCGGTGTCGGCGTGTTCAAAATTATGCGCGCTGTATTCGCGCTCGGCACGCAGGAACACATCGCCGTAGGTCACGCCGGCGCCGTTGAAATCCAGGTCGAAGACGTTCTCCCGGTCCTGGACGTACATCGCCAGGCGCTCGAGGCCGTAGGTCATCTCGAAACTCGGCAGTGTCACCGGAATACCGCCGACCTGCTGGAAATAGGTGAACTGGCCGACTTCCATGCCGTCGCACCAGACCTCCCAGCCCAGGCCCCAGGCACCCAAAGTCGGGCTTTCCCAGTCATCCTCGACAAAGCGGAAGTCGTGCAGGCGGGGATCCAGGCCGAGTTCCCGATAGCTGGCCAGCAGCAGGTCCTGCGCATCCGCCGGCGACGGCTTCATGATGACCTGATATTGATAATAGTGCTGCAGACGGTTCGGGTTCTCGCCATAGCGCCCGTCGGTCGGGCGCCGGGACGGCTGGACATAGGCAGCGCGCCAGGGCTTCGCGCCCAGCGCGCGCAGGGTGGTGGCGGGGTGAAACGTGCCGGCGCCCATCTCCACGTCGTACGGCTGCAGGATCACGCAGCCCTGGCGCGACCAGAAGCCGTGCAGGCGCAGGATCAGGTCCTGGAAACTGAGCGGGGCGGGCGCGATGTCCATCCTGGCCATGGGTCGAGTGATGCGGCGCCGGAGGTAAAGCACCCTCCGGACCGGGGCAAGCCGGGCCGATGCGATGCGCGACCGAAATTCACGCAGTGGCATTTGATTGGAGACCGGACAGCATGCTACTGATATGTCCGTATCGGGTGCATAATTGTGGGCTGGCTGCCGAGAGTGCACCCCCCAAGAGACCGCAGAGGACGCTTCGACCTTGAGACAACCGAAAAACGAGCGGCAATGGCAAACACGCCGGCGCGGCTTCGACGACGATAATTTTTACGGCAATACCCCACCGCCCCCGCCGAGCTTCCCGTCGTTCGCGACCAGTTCGTCCGGTCCCGAAGTGCGGGCGACCGTCAAGTGGTTCAATGCCGACAAGGGCTACGGGTTCGCCGCGCTGTCCGACGGGTCGGGCGATGTGTTCTTGCATGTGAACGCGCTGCAGGCCTCGGGCCACCAGACCGTGGCACCAGGCACGACGCTGAGCGTGCGCGTGGGCCAAGGGCAGAAAGGCCGGCAGATCGACCAGGTGCTGAGCGTCGATACCAGCACGGCCGAGCAGCCGGGCGCGTCGCGCCGGCCATCGTTCGGCGGCGCGGGCGGTGACAGACCGCGCCCGCCACGGTCACATGACGGACCCCGGCGGCAGGTCGACATGAGCTCGGCCGTCGAGATGACCGGGACGGTGAAGTGGTACAACCCCGACAAGGGGTTCGGCTTCATCACGCCGGAAGGCGGCGGCAAGGATGTGTTCGTGCACGCGACCGCGCTCGAGCGTGCCGGGCTGACCAGCCTGCAGGAAGGCCAGTCGGTGCGGATGGGCGTGGTGCAGGGACAGAAGGGCCCCGAGGCGGGGACTGTCAGCGTGGCCTGATCGAGGACGCAGGCGGCGGCCGCCAATCGGCGCCGCCGCAATCGCGCCCGGATGAGAAACGGACAAGGGTCCGGCGGCGGCTGGGACATGGCGTGCCGCCACGGTGTGAGCGTGACCGGCTTTGGCGGGCGAGGCGAGGATGGCGTTCAAACCGAACTACAATCAACAGCGGGCCGAGCGGAATCGCCTGAAGCAGGCGAAGAAGGAAGCGAAGCTGCGCGAGCAGGAGGAAGCGGTCGCGCGGCGCAAGGGCGAGACGGACGCCGAGCCGGCGGGCGAGCCGAAGAATGAGGCGCCGCGGCAAGCGTAAGCCGCCAGCGGCAATCTCAATCCCTGGCCGGAGGCGCCCGCGAATCAGGTTCCGGTACCACGAACGCGGCCTTCCGCCCACAAATGCGATAGGCGCGCGCCAGACGTTCAGCCGGTGACTGAAACATGTCGTCAGCATCGGCTTTCGCGATGGCCAACAACTGGGCCTCGATCTCACGGTGTGATTGGATCGTCCCGTCCGCCAGGATGTGGCCGATGCCTATCCCCCGCTCCCGCAACCGGCGGCTGACCAGCAGGCAGCGATGGCATTCGAGCGGTTCACGTTCGGCGCACATTAACGCGATGCGATAGCGGCTGGCGCCGGCGATGACGCGGTCGAGGCCCGCGGTGAAGTTGGCGGTCGCGGCGACGCGCTCGTAGTCGACGACACCCTCACAGAACAACCTCCTGTCCGCTGGCCGGCCGCCGAGTTCCTTGCCGAGGAACACATAGGCGACACCGGCCTCACGCAAACGCGGTATCAATGCATCGCGGCTGAACTGCGGGGCACGCCGTGAGTAGGGTGCCGAGCGCACGTCCGCGACGGCAGTGACATTTGCACCGCGCAGCAGTGCGAGGAATTGATCCCACGGATGTGTCGAGTGGCCGATCGAGAGGATGTCAGGCGCTGACTGGCCCGCTTGCATGTTCGCATCTGCCACGGAACGATTTAGCTCCCACCCGGTGTCGCGTGCGATCAACCGGCACGGCGTGCTGTCGCCGCACCCGACTTCAAATCTTGTACCCCTGGCGCGCCAACAACTTCCAGTTGCCGCCCTGCTTCACCCACACGGTCAGCAATCCGAACCGCAGCGAATTCTGCCTGCCATTCACCGCCTGCTCGCCGTTGAACACACAGCGCGCCATCGCGTTGGTGCCATTCAACTGGATGGTCAGTTCCGTGAAGGTGATCGACGTCCAGTTCGATTTGCCGTTGCCGGCCTCGTCGATGACCTCCTTCCGCGTTTGCACGCGTCCGGTCGAATGCCCATAGGCGATCGGATCGCTGAACAGCGCGTTGAACACCTTGCCGTTCGCGGTCAGCAGGCCAGTGCGATAGGTATCGAGGGCCGCGGCCACCGCATCCGTTTCGCTGGTGGCGGCATGGGAGTCCGTCGTGTCGATCGCGGCGGCGGCCAGTACGGCAAGGCTGATCGAGGCGAGGTGACGCCGATTGAGCTGCATCGCTTCCTCCTTATGTGTGTTGTGTTGCGCGCGATCTGGGTCACGCGTGTCGTGACGCTACTGCCGAAGGCGTGCGCCGTCATGCCGGTGGCGCGGGAGCCATTCGCTTCAATTTAACGCCCGGACGCTGCAACCCGATATACCAGCGTATGCGCAACGAATCGCGCGTACAAACGGTGGTCTTCGAGGCGCAGGTCAGCCCCGTTGCCGAGGTTGGCCCAGCTCCTACTGGTGGCGGATACCGATCTTGATGGTCCAGATTACCACTGTCCGCCAGCGCAGCCAACGATGTGCTCTCATCTGTGCTCTCATCGCGACTCCTTTCGAGGAGCCGGTCGGGTCTGTCCCGGCCGGCTTCTTGCTTTTGGGTCCTGATTGTCACCGCACGCTTAACGGCAGACGCACGAGACTGTCTGCGCAGGGTCGGACTCGTGTTCTGAGCCTTCGCGGACCGCCAGGGGAATGGTTCGGACGCCCCACTTCAACCCCCGAACCCCATGGGCTTCAAGCGCCGCGTCAGCCCCTGGCGAACCAACCAAGGAGCCGCGCCCTCCGGCCGCGGGGTTGCGCCACGGCGGGGCCATCGGTATTGCCCGCCGACCATGATGTATTTCAGCCGCCTGAAGACTTGGCTCATTCTCGGGGCCTGCCTGATCGGCGCGGTCCTGTGCCTGCCCAACCTAGCCCCTGCCCCGGTGCCCTGGCTGCCGTGGCGCACTGTGCATCTTGGCCTCGACCTGCGCGGCGGCAGCTATCTGCTGCTCGAGGTCGACATGAAGGCGGTGATCAAGGAGCGGCTGGACGGTCTGGTGGACGCGGTGCGCCAGGCGTTGCGCCCCGGCTCGATCTTCTATGCCGCGCTGGACGCCCAGCCCGACCAGAACCGGGTGCTGCTGAAGTTGCGCAACGCAGCACAGACCGACACCGCGGTGGCGGCGCTGCGCCCGCTGATCGCAAAGGAAGGCCCGACCAATGCGCCGGACATGTCGATCACCTCCACGCCGGACGGGCAGATCCTGCTGACCCTGGAGCCGGTGGCACTGAAGGCGCGGGCCGAGGGCGCGGTGCAGCAGTCGATCGAGATCGTCCGCCGCCGCATCGACGAGACCGGCGTGGTCGATCCGCAGATCACCCAGCAAGGTGACAACCGGATCGTGGTGCAGTTGCCGGGCATCGGCGATCCGGAGCGGATCAAACAGCTGCTGGGCGAGACCGCGCACATGACGTTCCAGTTGGTGGACGAGAGCGCCAATGCGAACACGCCAGGTGGTGTGCCGCCGCCGGGTGATGCGTTCCTGTCGATGCAGAATGACCCGCACGAAAAGATCGCGGTGCGCAAGCGCGTCGACGTGGATGGCGGCGACCTGACCGACGCGCGCGCCGGGACCAATCCACAAACCGGCGAATGGGTGGTGAATTTCACCTTCAACTCGGTTGGCGCGCGACGCTTCGCTGACGTGACGCGGGCAAACGTCAATCATCGTTTCGCGATCGTCCTGGATGACAAGGTGATCAGCGCTCCGGTGATCCGCGAGCCGATCACCGGCGGGCGCGGTCAGATCAGCGGCAGCTTCACTGCATCCTCGGCCACCGACCTCGCGGTGCTGCTGCGCGCCGGCGCGCTGCCGGCGCCGCTGACGGTCGTGGAGCAGCGCAGCGTCGGGCCGGAGCTGGGGGCGGATTCGATCCGCGCCGGGGCCATATCGCTGGCGGTCGGGTTCGTGCTGGTGATTGCATTCATGGGCATGTTCTATGGGCTGTTCGGCTGGTTCGCGAACCTGGCGCTGGTGGTGAACCTGGTCCTGATGCTGGCGATCATGTCAGTGCTGCAGGCCACGCTGACCTTGCCTGGCATGGCGGGTATCCTGCTGACACTGGGCATGGCGGTGGATGCCAACATTCTGATCAATGAACGCATCCGCGAGGAATCGCGCAACGGGCGACCACCATTGTCGGCGCTGGAAGCCGGATTCACCCGCGCCTATTCGACGATCTTCGATTCCAATGCGACCGCGTTCCTGGCACACGTCATGCTGTTCGTGTTCGGTAGCGGGCCGGTGCGTGGTTTCGCGGTAACGATCACCGTAGGCATCGCGACCAGTCTATTCACCGCCTGGATGCTGACCCGGCTGCTGGTGTCAAAATGGTATGCGTCCCGGCGGCCACAGCTGCTGCCGGTATAGGGGAACGCGATGTTCATGCGACCCAAGATCAGGCTGGTTCGGGACGGCACGCGCATCCAGTTCATGCGCGGCCGCTTCATGGGCCTGATCGTTTCGGCGATCCTGTCGACCGCTTCGGTGGTGCTGTTCTTCTATCCTGGGCTGAACCTGGGCATCGACTTCGCCGGCGGTGTGGTGATGGAAGTACGCACACCCGGCCCCGCCGATTTCGGCGCGATCCGCGCGGCGCTGACGGCGGAGCATGTCAGCACACAAGGTGTGCAGCGCTTCGGCGATGCATCGGAGGTGCTGATCCGCCTGGGCGCGCAGCCGGGTGAAAAAGAGACACAAGCCGAGGTCACCAAGGTCAAGGTGGCGCTCGACCAGGCCGTGCCAGGATCGAAACTGCTGCGCACCGATGCGGTCGGCGCCTCGGTGTCAGCCGAGCTGTTTCGCAACGGCCTGCTGGCGCTGGGGATCAGCCTGCTGATGATCCTGGTCTATATCTGGTTCCGCTTTGAATGGCAGTTCGCGGTGGGCGCGGTGGTGACGCTGATCCTGGACGTCACCAAGGCGATCGGCTTCCTGGCACTCACGCGCATTCAGTTCGATCTCGTGATGGTTGCCGCGATCCTGACCGTCCTGGGCTATTCCACCAATGACAAGGTGGTGGTCTACGACCGGGTGCGGGAAAACCTGCGCAAATATAAGACCATGCCCCTGCGGGAACTGATCGACCAGTCGATCAACGAAACTTTGAACAGGACGCTGGGCACCTCGATGACGGTGTTCCTGGCCAGCCTACCGTTGGCGCTGTTTGGGGGCGAGTCGATCTCGGGTTTTGCCTGGGTGATGCTGTTCGGAATCGTCGTTGGCACGTCATCGTCGATCTTCATCGCCGCGCCGATCTTGTTGTTTCTGGGCGAGAATCGGTTGCGCCGGGATGCCGCCGCGGTGGCGGCACCGAAGGCCCGTGCCGAGACGCCCAAAGCGGCTGGTCCGTCGTAGACAGGTCGCGGATTTATCCGGTTGCCGCGCCCCTCCGAGCGGGCCAGACTCGGCGCACGGCCCCGCGAGGGGCTGTCAGGCGCGGTGCAATCCGCTCGCACCAAGTCGCCGCCTGTAATGGTGCTGAGCCATGGTTGCGGGTCGCGTCGATGCCGTTTCCACCCCCGGCGCGCCGGCGCCGGCCTTGCCGCAGGGGCCGACCACGGGCGACCATGACGAACAGCCGATGCACCTGACCGAGATCCAGGCCGCGCTTGCCGACGCAATGATCGAAACGCGGTATCAACCCGTGGTGCGGTTATCTGACCGTGCGCCGGTCGGACTAGAGGCATTGGCGCGGCTCAACCACCCGGTGCGGGGGACAGTGCTGCCAGACGATTTCGTGCCGCAGATCGAGGATGCCGGACTGGCCGCGCAGCTCACCGAGCTGGTGGCGGCGAGCGCATTTGCGGATATGGCGGGGCCGGCATTGGCCCCGTTGGGGCTGACGGTGTCGCTGAACTTCCCGCTGGACGTGCTGCTATTGTCCGCCGCACTGACGCGGCTCGAGGCGCAGCGCCAGGCAGCCAACATCCCGGTGGAGCGCGTGCTGATCGAGCTGACCGAAAGCCGCCCGGTGCAAGACGTGCCCGCGTTGCGACGGGCGTTGGAGACGATCCGTGGCATTGGCTACCGGATCGTCATCGACGATGTCGGCCCGGCGGTGCCGCTGCGGGACACATTGCTCGACCTGCCGTTTACCGGGATGAAGCTGGACAAGGAGCTGGTGCTTCGCATGCGGACGGCGCCGGACGCGCTGACGATGGTGCGGCGGACGATCGAGATCGCCAAGCAGCGCGGGCTGACGGTGGTGGCCGAGGGTGTCGAGGACGTCGCGATGTGGCACCTGGTGCAGCGTCTTGGTGTCGATCAGGTGCAGGGTTTTCTGGTCGCGCATCCGCTGCCGGCGGCGGCGGTCCCGGTCTGGTTGAAATCCTGGCAGGATCAGCCGGCGTTCTGATCGCGGGTCAGCGACCGAAGCGACGGCGGCGCTGCTGAAAGGCCCGCACGGCACGCAGGAAGTCGATCCGTCGGAATGACGGCCAGAGCACATCGGTGAAGTAGTACTCGCTGTAGGCGCTCTGCCACAGCAGGAAGCCGGACAGGCGGACTTCGCCGCTGGTGCGGATGATCAGGTCGGGTTCGGGCGCATCGGCGAGATAGAGATGCCGCCCGATTGCCTCCGGTGTCACCTGCGCAATCAGGTCTTGGGTTGAGGCGGCATCGTGCGCGGCATTCTGCAGCAGCTCGCGCACGGCATCGGCGATCTCGTCGCGCCCGCCATAGGCAACCGCAATCGACAGACGCATGCCGTCGTAACCCGTGGTGACGTCCTCCGCCGCGCGGATCGCGGCGAGCGTGGCGGCAGGCAGCCGGTCGAGGCAGCCGATCGCCTGCACACGAATGCGATGACGATGGACGGCAGGATCGTCGACGAGCGAACGCAGCTTGGCCTCCAGCGCGCCCAGGATGCCGGCGAGTTCCGCCGCAGGGCGCGCGAGGTTGTCGGTGGAGCAGACCCACAGGGTGACCGCGGGGATGTGCAGTTCGTTGCACCAGGTGAGCACGTCGTCCAGCTTGTCCGCACCGCGCCGATAAACCAGCAGCGGATCACGCACGCCGGCACGCAGGCCAAAGCGGCGATTGCCGTCGAGGATGATGCCGACATGTCGTGGCGACGCACGTTCACGCACCTGGGCGAAGAGGCGGCGTTCGTACACCGCGTAGAGAGGACGCAACAGGACGCGGGCCGTGGCGGTGTAGGCCTGCCGGAATTCGGCCAGCCAGTCGCGATCGGCCACGGCCCGCGCGATGTCACTCATGCGAGGAGAGGCGGACGGCGACCTGATCGAGTTGCGCGGGCATGGCAATCCTGCTTGGAAGTAAGCCACACAGCAGTAACACGGCACCGGGACGCCGCAAGTATCGGGAGGGAACGCATGAGCCGGTTGTTCGGACCGTTGCGTCAGATGGGCTACGTTGTGCCGGATGTGCAGGCGGCGATGAAGCACTGGATAGAGGTGTGCGGCATCGGGCCGTGGTACTACGCGGACCGGCTCCCGGTGACGAAATACTGGTTCAATCGGAAGGAGTATCCGCTGCCGCAGTTCTCTATCGCGCTGGCGAATTCGGGCAATGTGCAGATTGAGCTGATTCAGCAACGGTGTCAGACGCCGAGTTTGTATCTGGAATTTTTGGCGTCGAACCCGAAGGGCGGACTGCAGCACTGGTCGAGCTGGCCAGAGAATTACGACGAGCTGTACGATCGCGCGGTGTCGGCAGGGTATCACCCGGCGCAGGAGGGTGACGCGCCACGCGGGCGGTTCGTGTATTTCCGCGAGGAAGGGCATCCGGGCACGATCATCGAGATGTCGCATGCGACGCCCAAACGGAAGGCGATCTTCGATGCGGTGCGAGTGGCGGCGGTTGGGTGGGATGGAACGGATCCGATCCGGACCGGCTGGCCGAATATTGATTGACCCGTCCCGTCGCGCGATGCCGTCATGCCGAGGCTTGGCCCCGGCCTGCACGCCTTCCTTCGTGCGAGCACCAAAGTCGTGGACCCCGGAGCGAACCCCGGTATGACGTGAATGGCCAACGAACACGCCTCGCAAAGAGATCACGCCATCAGATCATCATAGAGGTGCCGCCACCCGGAGTTGGACCGGTGGATCAATCGGACCTTCCACGCTCTTGGCCACGCCTTGATGTTCATCTCTCGCTGGATGGCGCGGAGAATTTCGTCATGACGTTCGAAGTAGACCAGATGGTGCAGTCCATACATGCTTGTGAACCCACCTAGGTCGCTTCGGTGCTCATACGCCCGGCGGATGATGTCGTTGGTGACGCCCAACATAGAGGGCCCCGTGGGGTGGTTCGTCATGATGTACACCCAGCCGCCTCGCATTGAAGGGAGTGTGCCGGCGGATGGTTAAGATGTTGTGGATGCCGGGCCTTCGCCCGGCATGACGGGGGAAGGAGGCAGCGTCAGCGGGTCGGCGCGACGTCCAACCGCACCACGATCCCGTCCAGTTCGGCCTTCGGCGCGGGATAGCGACGCATCACCTCTGGATCGTGACCCGGAACGATGTGCTGCGGGGTGGGGGCCGCGGCGCGCAGTTTGTCGAAGCCTTCCAACATTTCGCCGATATGGAACGCCGTGGTAAACGGCCGCTCGGTTTCCATGTTCTCGTAGAAATGCGTGACGTCCGAGGCGACCACCACCCAGCCGCGCTCGGTGTGCACGCGCACGAATTGCAGGCCGGCGGAGTGGCCGTGCGCGGGATGCAGCGTGATGCCGGGCAGCAGGTCCACCGGCCCGTTGTACATGTTCACACGGCGCGCGAAGTTCAGCCGCACGATGCCGACGACGTCCTCCACCTCGAAGGAATGCGCCAGCTTATGATAGCGCATGTAGCGGCCGGTAGCGTAATGAATCTCCGGCTCTTGCAGGTGGAACTGGGCGATCGGGAAGCGGTGGAAGTTGCCGACATGGTCGTAGTGCAGATGGGTCAGGATGACGTCTTTCACCTCGTTGGCGTCGACGCCAACCAGCTTCAGTGCATCGATCGGGCAACGCAGGAAGGTGCGCTTGCGCTGGGCGGCGACTTCGGCGGTGAAGCCGGCGTCGATCACCACGGCGCGGCCATCGCCTTTCGCGACCCAGAGAAAGTAATCCATCGGCATCGGCCCGTCATGCGGATCACCGCCGATGAAATGATCCGACCGCCGCGCGTCACGCATGGCGTAGCGGATGGCGAACAGCTCGTAGACCGGCGGGGTGTCAGACATCGTTCCGTGTCCTTCTATTTTTCCGCGACGCACGAGCCGTCGACGTCGTTGCGGATCTGCCCGATCTGCCGGTCGGAGTGAAAGCGCCAATCGGGCTGCTTGTATCCATCCAGCAACCATCCCGGCCGCAGCAGCGTGGCGGTTGGAATCGCCGGGGCCGCACGGCCCGCCCAGCCGATCTTCGCGTCATTGAGTGTGGCCCGCACGCCATCCACCGTCCCGGCCTCCAGATCGACGTGAAAATGCCAGACGAACGGTGGGTCCGGGATCGTGCCGCCGTTGCGTGGCACCGAGTTCATCAGTTGGCATCGGAGGGTGATGGGCGTCGCGTAAGCCGTGCCCACGCACGCCACGGCGAGAACCAGCGCCAGGCTTCCGTGCAGTCTCATGTGAGCGTCCCCTCATCGTGTTCATGTGTCGGCGTCGCGCCCACCAGGAAAGCACGTGCGTCCGCCGCCGACCACCAGCTGACCACCAGGTACGGTGCATGCGCGGCGATCAGGATGGTCTGGGCCGGATCACTTTCGACATAATGGGTACAGCCCAGGCGCGTCGCCGTCTCGGCCTTGTAGCGCGCGATCAGCGTGGTTTCGTGCGGCATGTCGTTGGGGCGGCATTCCAAGAGCAGGTCCGCGTGGCCGTGGCGCGCGAGCCATTCCCGGGTCAGCACGCGGTCCATCTCTGGCCGGCCCGTGATGATGACGGCGCGGGTGCGATCGAACCGTGGCAGGGTCTGGTACGGCTCGGTGTCGTGGCGTTGTGCCACCGCGGCGTTCAGGTCGGCCTCGTACAGCGCGTTGGGGATGTCCGGCAGGAACACGCCGTCAAGGTCCAAGCCGTAGAACGGCGCCTCGGTGGTTCGATCCGGGCCCGCACCGGTGGCGCGGAGCGCGCGACCGGTGGGCGTGGCCTCGCCGCGCTCCCAGGGGAAGCGCCACAGCGCGCGCATCGGATGCGACAGGTCGGGAACATAGGTGGTGACCTCGGGGTCGTGCACCACGGCCAGCGTCAGGCAGCCGCGGCCTTCGGCCAGCAGGGCCGCGCGCACGGCGGACATCGTTCCGCCGGTGGAGCAACCGTCATCCACCAGCAGAACGCGGCGCCCCGCCGGCGGGGCGCCGATCCAGCCGACCGTGCCACTGGGCCGATCGAAGCCGATCATCGCCAGCTCCGCCGCCAGCAGGCCGGCCGCCATCGCCGCCGGCACCAGCCCGCCGCGCGCAATGCCAACCACCGCGTCCGGCCGCCAAACCGCCGCGCGATCGAGCAGCGCCGCGATCATCCGCTCGGTCTGGTCATAGCCGAGGAACACCGGCATGCGGCCGGCGTCCAATCCCTTCCAGGTGGGGCGCTGGATCGTCATGGCGGGATGTTGGGCATCGGCATGGAGTCCGGCAAGCGCAATGGCAGTGCGGTCTGGCCGAGCACCCATCCCTCCCAGTGATGCAGCCAGGGATCGTCTGGGGCGGTGTCCGGACGATGGCCCGCCAGGACGTTGAGCATGCAGAGTAGCCCAAGCAGACAGTCGAACCGGTCCTCGCCGGGTGCGTCGGCGCCGAAGCCGTCGCGCACCGCTGCCACCAGCATGGGGTCGGGGCGCGCATGTAAGGGGACCATCACCGCCAGCAGCGCGTCGGCGACCCCAGTCCTGTCCGTTTGGCGGCGCTTGCTGCCGATCAAGCGGAGGCCCAGGTGGCGCAGCGCCTCGGCCGGATAGGTCTCCGCGATCGCGACTGTGCCGGGCGTCAGCAGTTGCAGGAACGGCCCTTGGAACGGCCACAGGCGGATCGTGCCGCAGCGCAGCGCCGGCACCAGCAGGTCGCGCCAGGCGGCGATGGCGGCCTTGCCGGACTGGTTGGCACCGAGGGTCCAGAACAGCGGCGCGCCGGCGGGGCGCTCGGTGGTGGCGCGGTCGCAGGCGCGCGATAAGCCCTCGGGGCCGCCCAGGCCCAGGGCCGCCGCATGGGCGGCGCGGGTCATGCCGCGGATGCCACGGGCCGGGTAGAAGGGGCGTTCCGGCCGCAGGTCGTCCAATGTGGCGCAGACCTGGAAGAAATCCGGCCAGTCGCTGGTCTGTTCCAGGAAATGCAGGAATCCCCTCTCCCGCCGCCGCGCCGCATAGGCGCGCGGCACACCGATCGGCAGATCGACGCCCAGCGCGACGGCGCCGCCAGCCGCCGCCGCGTGCAGGCGCGCCAGCAGGGTATCGACATCGCCGACCAGCACCGGGGCGTCGATGCGCCAGCCGCCGCGCATGCGCCGGGCCAACGTCATCCAGCGCTTGCGCGGGTCGATGCTCCAGTCCGCGTGCGCGGCAAGCGACGCATGATGCAACGATCCGCTAGGCTGCACTGCCATCAGGGGAGATACCGGCCATGACGTATCGCTACGATGCGACCGCGCGCGTGCTGCATTGGCTGACCGTGGTTTTGGTCTTCGGCATGCTCGGACTCGGGGTCAGCATGGTCTACCTGGTGCCCGACAGCGATCCCTGGTCGCACCGGCTGTTCAACACGCATGAAAGCCTGGGCGTGGTGGTGCTGCTGGTGATGCTGGTACGGCTGGCGTATCGGCGATACAACCCCCCGGGCGCACTCCCCGAAGCCGTGCCACGGATCTTTCATCATGTCGGGCATGCCAACCACGTGCTGCTTTATACGCTGCTGCTGATGCAGCCGGTGGTCGGGCTGCTGCGTGACAATGCCGATGGCTTCCAGGTGCGCTGGTTCGAGCTGGTGACACTGCCGTCGGTGATTGGAAAGAATGAGGCATTGGCGCACGCGTTGTCGGCGGTGCACTGGTATGGCGCGGTGCTCATCGCGCTGCTGATCGGCGCGCATATCGGTGGCGCGCTGTTCCACGCGGTGGTGCGGCGCGACGGGGTGCTGCAGCGAATGCTGTGAGCGTCGTCGGGCGGGGCGTTACAGCGGCTTGTGGGCGCGGTCGAGCAGGCGGGAGATCAGGCCGGGCTTTTTCGTCGGCTTGGCGGCCTCGGCGGCTTTCTGCTTTTCGCGCGTTTCGGCTTCCTGCTCGCGCTGCTTGCTGCTCAGCCATTTGTCCAGGCTCATGCCGGCCTTGGCGGCGCGTTTGGCTTCGTAGGCGCGCTGGCCTTCGGTGAGGGTTTTCGGCGTCTTCAAGGCTGGTCCTCGGGGTTGGCGCGGTGTTGTCGCAGCGGCCCGACCTTCGCGCAAGACCTCGACGGCTCAGGCAGACGCCGGCCCGAAGCGGTTGGGTCCTGGCGTGCCGCGCGTGCACATCCAGACAATGAGCAGAATCGGGCCAACCAGCGGAACGAACAGGATGAGCCACCACCAACCGCTGCGATCGAGGTCGTGCAGCCGGCGTACCATCACCGCCAAACCAGGCAGGATGGTGGCAAGATCGAAGAATGCCAGCAGGAAATGATAGGGCAGCGTCCAGTCGATCGCGCCGAGTATCAAGCCGACGATCAGCAAGAACAGTGCCCAGTACCAGTACTCCGAGCGTATCGCGCGGCCGCTGAACGTGACGTATTTCCCAAAGCACGCGCTGACTGCCTGGCCGAATGACATAGCCGCTCCCCGCATCATTTCGCACAGGATATGTCGACCAGTTCCCTCGGCAAC
>Ga0210386_10003090_pt1 | contig 14024 bp, 4 predicted proteins | sample IncBWH32OmetaG_FD_160091 | JGI IMG/M metagenome (GOLD analysis project Ga0210386, IMG submission 160091) | Forest soil microbial communities from Barre Woods Harvard Forest LTER site, Petersham, Massachusetts, United States - Inc-BW-H-32-O ... | reverse complement strand
GAGCCGGGCGGAGGAAAGGCGATAGGGCCGCCCGCGCGGGTGGGCTCGTTGGGTGCGAGGCCGGTGAACATGACCATGACGCCCATGCCCTTCTGGAAACCGGGCGTCTGAGGCGGTAACACGAAGACGGGACGCGTGGCACCATACCCGATGAGGCGCACACCGGGCCAGACATAAATGGTGCGCGTGAGCGCATAATGGCCTGCCGCGATAAAGACGATGCCTTCCCGCCCCGCGCCTGCCGCCTTGTCAATGGCCGCCTGTAGTGCAGCAGAACGGTCGGCGTTTGCGGCGGGCGCGTCGAGATAGATGGCCTTGGAATCTTCGGGACGCGTGGTGATAACGGATGCGGCGAGGGCCGCAGAGCAGAAACAGAACAAGAGAGCGGACAGCAGAGTTTTCTTCACCGGTTTCCTCGCAAGACGGCGTCTAGCTGGACTGCGGAATCCAGCATACCAACATGGTCACTGCGACATTTCCAACCGAGATTGGGGCGTTAGGCTTTTCGCCTTTGCAACCTCCAGCGATGAACTTGGCAAAATGAGTACCGGAATCGCGCCCGGTGAGATCAGTCGACGAGGTTAGGTTGCCTGGCTTGAATTCGTTCGTCTAATAATTGTAGATTTCATATTCGTCGCGATCGACAAGCGCCGAGCCGTTCGTCTCAACGATTATTGATCCGCGATGACGCCCGAAGCATTTCGTTCTGTCGCAGGTCACCGGCCGATAACCACTTCCCGATTACCGGCCGTTTAACTCCATTTGAGAATCTGCTTACTAGAAGCTGATCTTGACTGATCCTTGCAGAGTACGTCCTCCTCCAACACCGTTCACGCTGCCTTGCCCGCTTCCCAGGGTAGATGTGATCGTGCCAAAGCTCGCCGCGGTTACGCCGGTTGAATTGGGCTGACCAAACTGCGGGGTATTACTCAATTGAAATGCGTCGAACCGAATCTCAAGCGCGCTCTCCCGGTAGATTGTGAACCGCTTGAAGACGGAGAAATTATCCTGAATGTAACCGGGACCGCGGAACTGATTTCTCCCGGTATTTCCGAGACCGACATTCGTGCATGGATTCGCTGTGCACCCGCTTGGTTGTGAAAAGACAGTTGGGTCAAACCATGGCGTGTTGGCGCCGATTTTGCCAGTCTTCCTGAAGGGACGTGTCAGTGTAGCGGTCTGCGTCGTGCCGGGCGTGTTGAGGGAGCCTCCATTGGCGGTGACCGTAAAGGGCAGCCCCGAGACAATTGAGATGATCCCAGATACTTTCCAGCCTCCGACGATCGCATCCGCAACAGTTGAGTTAGCAAGCTGATGTCCGCGGCCAAAAGGCAATCCGTAGGTGAAGCTCTGCTCGAAGTTCAACAAACGATCGTAGTCCAGCGGGGCGTAGTTTCTCCGCCAGTTGATGAAGAAGGTCAGGCCACCGTCATCGTCGCTGATATATCCCAGTGCTTTTCCCCAGGTAAACGCTGAATTGAATGCCAGGTCATTCGAGAAGCGCTTTGTCAGCTGCGTTTGCAGTGACTGGTAGTTGGACGAGAAGCCGAGGAAGTACTGGTTTGTGGCTGCAGTACGGCCAAATGTCAGATTTCCGTTCGCATCGTGATTTTGAGGATCCGATGCAGCTCCTCCGCCGTAGTAACTCGGAAGATTGATATTCTGGGCTCCAGAAATGTCCGTTCCGTGATTTGCCACGTACGCGATTTGAAATGAAAGGTCATAGGGCAGAGCCTGCTGCAGAACCACATTCCAGGAATCTGCGTACGGGTTCTTATAGTTGGAGGGAATGTAGGTGTAGACCTGTGCTATGAGTTGCTTTGCCTGTAGCGTTGTGCCGGTGACCGGTAGAACGATGATTCCGTTGGACGGAATTGCCACAGGTACCGGTGCAGGGAAACCTGCCTGGAAAGTGGCCACCGTTGTTCCGTCTCCGAGAACAGCAGGAGTAAAGCCGGAGGCGCCGACTGGCTGATAGCTATTATTGGCGCGAACCGGGTAGTTATAGGCGTACGTATTGTCGGGAAATGGCGTATAGCTGATGCCAAATCCTCCGCGGACTACAGTATTAGAGCTGACACGATAGGCAAATCCTGTGCGGGGAGCGAAATACTTATACTGTGTCTTCATCCCAAGATTTGATGGGTTGCCGCCGATCCCCGCGAGTACAAGCGTGTTGTTGAACGGGTTGTAATTGGAGAAGCCGCCTGCGACCACTGGTGTCGCGGGTGGATAGAAATCCCAACGGACGCCAAGATCCACCGTCAGTTTCGGAGTGGCTTGCCACTTATCACTCGCAAACCCAAAGACCCACCATTGCCGATAGCGCGGAAAGAAGGTATTGAGGTCGCGGCCAGTCTGGCTCGGCTGGTCAAGCAGAAAGCTCGCGATATAGTTGGCGACGGTTGTTCCGGGCGAACTCGCGTCAGAAGTCTGAACATCGGCGAACGTAAACGCGCCTCGCGGGCTGAAGGTCTGGTCCTGAAGAAGATCGTCTCGGACGCGGCGAACGTCCACGCCCCATTTGAAGGTGTGGTTGCCGAGAATCTTGGTCCAGTTGTTGACGAAGTCAATATTGGATTCAGCTCGAATCCACGGCACCGATGCGGAGTAGCCGATCATTGGGGTTGAGAAGGGGCCGCTTGCCCAAAGAATACCAGCCTGTCCGCTGGTGAACGGCTGCCCGTCAATGTTCACGCCCGGAATTCCGATCGCTGTTGCATCATTGGATCCGAAGTCGTTGGGTTGTGCGCTGTTACCGAGGTGGGCAACCCCGACCCGCGCTTCGGTGAGGAACGTCGAAGAAAAGACATGGTTGTAATTGATGCCGGTACTGTACGCCTTTTGATTGCCCGTGCCTTGGAAGCCGCCACCTGCCGGACCTCCAAGAAAGCTCCCGAATGCGGCTTGTTGGAAGGTGATAACGCGCTGCCAGCTATAACGGCCGCTGATGTGGTCCTTTTCCGTCAGTTTGAAATCGGCCTTGATGTCAAAACTGTCTGTGGTCTTGGTGAACGGCAGATTGGTTGTGTAGTTGTTTGCCGGATTGTTCAAGGGCTTGGTCGTCAGGGTTCCGAACTTCGCGGCAGCAGCATTCATCTGCTGCAGAATCGCCAGCGAAACCGGATTTACCATGCTGAATGGTATTTGGTTATTGGGATAAGGTGTGCGCGGAGTTCCCCCCTGGGTCACCGTCCGTCCGTCACCAGAATCTGGGTTGTAGACTTGTCCCTTCGTCCCACTCATTGCGCCGCTCAAGTCGATGCATCCAGTCGGATCTGTACATCCCGGGAGTCCCATGACCGGCGTGAAATAGCGCGAATCCGGGATCGTGAAGGTGCTTCCGATAGATTCGTGATCGGATGTGCGGAGATAATCGCCGAAGATAAACAGCCGGTCTCTGATGATGGGACCGCCGACGTCGCCACCGAAGTAGTTGTAGGAAAGGTGACCAAGCGGGCCGCCAAAGTAGGAGCGGGCATTCACGGCATTGTTCTGGATAAATTCGAATGCCGAACCATGAAAGCGATTGGTGCCTGACTTGAGGATGACGTTTGTGACGGCGCCGGTAGCACGGCCAAGTTCTGCCTCGAAATTGTTGGTCGAGATATCTACAGACTCGATGGCCTCAGCAGGGGGAATGATGATTTGGAGAAGCCCGGTGCGTTCATCGTCATCAATGCCTTCGATCTGGTAGAGATTTCCTTCCCGCGGAAGACCGTTGGCCTCGGTCTGCAGGGAGCTTGCTGCATTGAAGAATTGAGAGTGCTGAAAGACAGCGGGCGCCGCACCTGGAACTAGATTCAAAAGTGACTGGAAGTTGCGATTCGTGCCTAGAGGCATTTCCATCACAGCCTGAGATTCAATTTTGGTGCTGATGTCGGCGCGATCCGTTTGAAGTTCTGGAGGTGCAGCGGTGACAATGACTGTTTCAGACACATTTCCAGGTGTGAGCGATAGATCAACACGCGTTGCTGAGTTGCTGAGGAGGTCGATGTTCTGCTGCGTGACCCGTTTAAATCCCTTGGCCTCAGCGCTAACAGCATAGGTGCTTGGTTGGAGGTCCGGAAAAGAGTAGTTGCCGCTTTCATTGGTCACCGACTCGTGAACAGCCCCGGTCGCGGTCGAAGTCGCCAACACCTTTGCCCCAGCGACCGTTGCCCCGGAGGTGTCGGTGATGGTTCCAAGCAGAGTTCCATTGACCGCCTGCCCCATCAGTGAATGCGAAAAGCAGAGAGAGATTAGCGCGAGCAGGATTCCAAGGAAGGAACCCACACTCTTACGTGATTCCATCTAAAGCCTCCAAAATACGATCTGAAATTTGCAGTCCAAGATTGTGATATTGCTCGAATTCCGAGCAACTTATTCTTGGCCGATGTCGCTGTCAAGAAGAATCAGGTACTTTGGGAAGCTTTATCGATTTAGCAATCGACGGGTTGCGGGAACGACGGCGTGGCTATGAGACAGCCGTTGTTCCCCGCCACGGTCGAAGACTCAGAAGTTCGGGGGATCTGGCGTCTTTGAAGGGAATAGGATGACCAGCCTTTGCAATCGTGCCAGGCAATGAAATCTTGATTGATCAACAGCTGGTTACAGAATCTCGCCAGCGATACACGTGGAAGCCGCGCGCGCATATCACGGCACGGTGAGAACCGCCAGTGAACACCCGCGCACACATCCTTCCGAACCTTCGTTTCGGCTTTCGGCTTCGTCCAGAAGCCAGACAGCAGGCATTAGGATATTAAATGGAGCAGGGAAAAAAGAGGCCAAATGAGCGAGAAGCGTTGGGTGTTATTGATTGCGAGTGAGGTCGGGCGCACCGACTCTGTCTCCGACCGTGCCATGGAGCGATTGGTCGACGCCATCGGTGAAGAGGGCTACGAGGTCGTTCGCACAACCTCTCCTGAGGACGGTCTCTCACTGGTTACCTCTGATCCCAGCTACTCTGCCGTCCTGCTCGACTGGGATCTGGAAGGCGACTCGCAGTTTGAAGAACGGGCCGCACTCGACATTATTCGCGGCGTCCGTCACCGCAACAAAAAGGTCCCGATTTTCCTCATCGCCGATCGCACGCTGGTCTCCGAACTGCCACTGGAAGTCATTAAGCAAGTCCACGAATATATCCATCTTTTCGGCGACACCCCCGCCTTTATCTCCTCGCGGCTCGACACTGCTATCGAGCGTTATCACGATCAACTGCTCCCGCCCTACTTCCGCGAGCTTCTTCGATACAACGATCAATCTGCTTACTCGTGGGACGCACCAGGGCATATGGGCGGCGTAGCTTTCCTCAAGCATCCGGTGGGCCAGGAGTTCCACCGCTTCTTCGGCGAGAATCTTCTTCGCTCCGACCTCGGCATCTCGTCGGCACCGCTCGGCTCGTGGCTCGACCACATCGGGCCTCCTGGGGAGTCTGAGCGCAACGCGGCCCGCATTTTTGGCGCCGATTGGACATTTTACGTGCTCGGCGGCTCCAGTACTTCCAATCAAATTGTCGGCCACGGCGTTATTGCACAGGACGACATCGTTCTCGCAGACGCCAACTGCCACAAATCTATCTGCCACTCACTCACCGTTACAGGTGCGCGCCCCGTCTACTTCAAGCCCACGCGAAACGGCTACGGCATGATCGGCCTGGTCCCTCTCAAGCGTTTCTCCACGAATTCAGTTCGGGAACTCATCGCCCGCAGCCCGTTTGCTGCCGGCGCTCGCTCTCAGCAGCCCACCTACGCGGTGGTCACGAATTCTACTTACGATGGGCTCTGCTACAACGTGAATCAGGTTGTCGAACAGCTCGCCGGTTCGACTCCCCGGGTGCACTTCGACGAGGCATGGTATGCCTACGCCAAGTTCCATCCGCTCTATCGTGAACGCTTTGCAATGGGTGTACCGGAAGAGATGAAGGACCGCCCAGTTATCTTCTCGGTGCAATCTACACACAAGATGCTAGCGGCGTTTTCGATGGGTTCGATGATTCACGTAAAACTTTCAGACCGCGCCCCGCTCGACTTCGACCAGTTCAACGAAGCCTTCATGATGCATGGCACCACTTCACCGTTTTACCCGCTCATCGCTTCGCTTGACGTCGCCGCAGCTATGATGGACGAGCCCGCTGGCCCGACGCTGATGGACGAGACACTCGCTGACGCCATCAGCTTTCGCCAGGCCATGAGTTCCATCGCCCATCGCCTGCGCATCGCATCCGACAACGGCGAAGCCTGGTTTTTCGGCATCTACCAGCCCGAGCGCATCACCGATCCGGCGACCGGCGAACGCATTCTGTTTGAAGAAGCCGAAGACGAGCTTCTGGCCACTGAACCGAGTTGTTGGACTCTTAAGCATGACGAAGACTGGCATGGCTACCAGGACAAAGACTCGCCGGATGACTACTGCATGCTCGACCCCACCAAGGTGACCATCCTTACTCCCGGCGTCAATGCTCAGGGAGTCATGGCCCAATGGGGCATCCCAGCTGCCATCCTCACCGAGTTCCTCGACTCGCGCCGCGTCGAGATCGCCCGCACCGGCGATTACACGGTTCTGGTGCTGTTTTCTGTGGGAACCTCGAAAGGCAAATGGGGGAGCCTGCTCGAAAACCTCTTTGAGTTCAAGCGCCTCTACGACACGGAAGCGTCGCTTGAGGAGGTGCTGCCGGAATTAGTCCAACGCTTCCCCCACCGGTATCGCAATGTTTCGCTCAGAGAACTCTCCGACGAGATGCATATGGCGATGATCGAACTCGATCTTCCGGGCCTCGTCAATGCTGCCTGCGACGAAGACTTCGATCCGATCCTCACGCCCGCGCAGACCTATCAAAAGCTCGTCCGTCGCGAAACCGAGAGCATCCCATTCAAAGAGATGGCGGGCCGAATCGCTGCCTTCATGCTTGTTCCATACCCTCCTGGGATCCCCATGTCAATGCCGGGCGAGCGTCTTGGCGCCCCCGAGTCACCGGTCATCAAACTCATTCTCGCCATGGAGCAATTTGGCAAGCGCTTTCCGGGTTTTGAGCGCGAAGTCCATGGCATCGAAGTTGACGGCGATGGTAATTATTGGATGCGCGCGGTTATCGAATAAGGCGAAACAACTAAAAGCCGCTTTACGATCCGGGCGTGGCTCAAAGTCTGGTGTCCGGGATCTGAAGCGAGGTGTACCTATCGAAAGAGATTGACCTTTGCAAGGTCAACGACCTCGTCCCCACGCCCGCTGAGAACTGCTTTAAGTGCGAACAAGCCGAACCCTTTTGCCTGTTCGAAGGTGATAGTCGGAGGCATGGATAGTTCCTGTCGACTTACGGGAATCTCGACCAATGCGGGTCCATCGTGTCTGAGAGCTTGCTTGATCATCGGGCGAACCTGGCTCGGAGCGTCCGCAGTCAGACCGAGGAGGCCTGCAGCTTCGGCTAGCTTCGAGAAGTCCGGATTCTGAAGGTCGGTTCCGAAATCGACGATGCCAGCTGCTTTCATTTCCAGCTCAACAAAAGCCAGGGACTCATTTCTGAAAACGATGATTTTTACAGGTGCACGCAATTGGCGCAGCGAAAGCAGCTCACCCAAAAGCATGGCGAGGCCACCATCCCCTGACAAGGAAACGACCTGGCGCCCTGGGTGACTCACCTGGACTCCGATCGCCTGGGGCAACGCGTTCGCCATCGAGCCATGATTGAAAGAGCCGACCAGGCGACGCTTGCCATTCATCGTCAGATAGCGCGCAGCCCAGATCGTTGGTGTGCCGACGTCGCAGGTGAAGATAGCATCTTCGGTGGCTAGCTCGTCGAGCATGCGAACCACATACTGCGGATGAATTGGATTTTTGCCAGATCCGTCCGTTGCGAGCTCTTCGAGCCCTTTTCTTGCCTTTTGATAGTGCTCGAGCGAAGTCTTCAAATGCTGATTGTCTTTGTTTTGCTTGAGGCTCGGCAGCAAAGCATTGAGAGTTGTCTTGGTATCCCCGACAAATCCGTAGTCGACTTTGGTACGCCTGCCAAGTTGTTCTCCGCGAATGTCGATTTGTACGATCGCTGCATCTTTTGGAAAGAACTGCTGGTACGGAAAGTCGGTTCCGATCATGAGTAGAAGGTTGCAGGTCATCATGGCGCGATAGCCCGACGAAAAACCAAGCAGCCCGGTCATTCCGACGTCGTACGGATTGTCATACTCGATGAACTCTTTGCCGCGCATTGCATGCACGATTGGGGCATTGAGTTTGGCCGCGAGTTGAACTAGCTCCGCGTGGGCTCCCTGACAGCCTGCGCCGGCGAGGATGGTTATGTTTTTGGACTTATTGAGAAGTTTCGCCAGTTTCTCGATTTCTTCGCCGCTAGGACATACGGTTGGCGTCGGCGGAGGAAAGTGCAACCGCGGACCTTCCTCTGTGGCCTCGAGTAGGGCCACATCTCCAGGGATCGCAACTACCGAAACACCACGGCGCGAGATTGCAGTCTGTATCGCGATCTCAAGGATACGTGGCATCTGCTCAGGGCGGGATATCACTTCGCAATAATGACTGCATTGCGCGAAAACGTGTTCCGGATGAGTCTCCTGAAAAAAGGCGCTTCCGATTTCGTTGCTGGGAATTTGTGCTGCTATAGCGAGCACCGGGACGCGGCTGCGGTGGCAATCATAAAGGCCATTGATCAAATGCAGATTACCAGGGCCACAACTCCCAGCGCAGACTGCCAACCTTCCCGTGAGATGTGCCTCTGCACCAGCCGCGAACGCCGCGGCCTCTTCGTGGCGCATGTGAACCCATCCAATTTGCTGCTGTCTCCGAATCGAATCAGTGATTCCGTTCAGGGAATCGCCGGAAACCCCGTAGACCCTTTCGACACCTGCCGCGGCAAGCGTTTGTACCAGCAATTCGGCCACTGTTTTTGTCGCCATCGACCAGTCTCCTTTTTATCCGGCTGGCGGAGTCTTTTGTCGGAGTCTTCAATGATTGCTCGTTGGGAAACGCCAAAACCCCGTTCCCCGCTTTAGTAGCCCATTCGGTAGCTTGCTTAAATAAATCTGGGCCCTGGCACGGATCGCCCCGGACTAATCATTTCGATTCCAACGAATCGATCCGAGACGAAAGGAAGCCTCGCAACCGCGAAGTGTCAGGACGATTCAACAGGCAAGAAAGGGAACTCTTCGATGTCATGCGCCTGCACAACCATTCCGCGTCAGGCGTGCAGCATCGCAGCGCCGTATCCGTTCGAGGTTGCCTCGACTCCGGACGAGGCAACCTCGCCGGCGGGACTCCCGATCAGGTTAAATGTCGCGCTGCTTGGCAGGAATACGCGGAAGCAGGTGCAGCATCCATTCTCAGTGCGAAAACTTCGAAATGAGATGCGGCCCTCGTATTTTTGTACGATTCCCTTGCTGATCCAGAGCCCGAGGCCGGTGCCTTTTGTGGATTTCGTGCTGAAGAACGGTTCGAAGAGTTTTCCCGCATCCTGTGGATTGATTCCAACACCGGTATCCACGATGGAAACGCTGATGCCGCGCCGCCTCATCTGCCAATCGTGGGCATCACGCACCGAGATCCGCAATTCCCCGCCGGACGGCATTGCCTGAATGGCATTGCCGATCAGATTCAAGAAGACCTGGCGCAACTCGACCGGAAATCCGTGGACCATGCCGGGTGTAAGGTATCTCTTGCGCAGGTGAATGTGGCTGGTTTGCAGTTGACGTTCCTGCAGTCCAACGACGTCGTCGAGCAATTCGGTAAGCATTACGGCAATGGGCAGCTTGGATTCTCGATAGAAACTGAGTGTCTGCCGGGTAATGTGCGCAACGCGCTGCAACTCCTGTTCGGCCATCGCGGCACAGTGCCGAGCTTCTTCGTCGAGCGAGGGATGGTTGCGAATCAGAAAGAAGATGTTGGTGATCGCCGCGAGTGGATTATTGATTTCGTGCGCAATGATTCCCGCAACTCGACCCATTGCCGCGAGCTTTTCCGTTTCGCGGAGCGCCTCCTCGGCTTGAAGTTGCGCAGTGATATCGCGATTCACTTCGAGGATTGCGTCGCTCTCGTGATTCATGCTCTTTCGGCAGGCGACGATAACGTCGGAACCGTCTTTTTTCTTTTGGAGAAGGTTCCCGTGCCAGACCCTTCTCTCGCCCAGTGTGGCTTCTATTTCCTCTCGTGGTACCGGAAACGTGGTGCGCAGAATCGAGTGGACATCCTTACCTAGGATCTCATCGCGTCGCCAGCCATAGAGATTCTCGGCTCCGGCATTCCAGAACAGGATTTCTCCGTTGACGCCGCGCTCCATGATGGCCTCCGTTGCGAGATCCAACAACTCCGCGCGCGTGCGGAATTGCTCCTCTCTGCGCCGAAGTTCATCTGTGCGCTCCGCGACGCGCTGTTCCAATTGATTATTCAATGTTTCGAGCATGCGGGTTTTGCGATGCAGTTCGACAAAGATGCTGATCTTCGCTCGCAATACCTCCGGCACGACGGGGACGGATATGTAATCGACCGCGCCGCTTCGGTAGCCCTGGATCTTGTCGGAGTCGGTGAGGTGAACGCCGGAAATAAAGATGATCGCAGTCTTCTGAAAGCGGGGGTGTTGGCGGATTACGTCGGCCAATTCAAATCCGTCGAGTTCGGGCATGCTCACGTCCATCAGCACCACGGCGATGTCTGTTTTCAGAAGAACGTTGAGTGCCTCGCTGGCCGAAGTGGCCTTGATAAGATTCTCTCCGAGATCGGAAAGAATGACCTCATAACTGAGGAGTTTGGCCGGCTGGTCATCGACCATCAGGATGTTGACCCTTGTGTCTGCGTTCATCTATTTCTCTCCAAGCCCTCTGCCGCGCGCAGCTAGCGATGCAGCCACATGCGCAGAGCGGAAAGCAGCTGTTCAGTATTCACCGGTTTGGCGAGATATTCCGAGGCGCCGGCCTCAAGACATCTTTCGCGATCGCCCTTCATGGCCTTCGCCGTCAGCGCGATGATGGGCAATCGGCGCAGGGCAGGATTTTGTCGAATCACTTGCATGGTTTCGTAACCGTCCATCTCTGGCATCATGATGTCCATGAGAACAATTGCCAGGTCCGGCGTGGTTTCGATTGTCTCGATTGCTTCTCGTCCCGTGCCGGCGGAGAGGACGGTCATGCCTCTCCGTTCTAGAACGCTGCTCAGCGCGAAGATGTTGCGCACGTCGTCATCGACCACGAGAACCTTGCGCCCCGCGAGCGCTTCATCGGACTGATGAAGACGGTCTATCATCTTCTGCTTCGAGTCGGGCAGTTCTGAGACAACGCGATGCAAGAACAGCGCAGTTTCATCGAGCAGGCGTTCCGGCGACTCAACGTCCTTGACTACAACGCTGCGAGCCAACGTGTGCAACTGTGCATCTTCCTCGGCCGATAGCTCTCTTCCGGTGAAGACTACGACCGGAAGGTCACGTAGCCGTGGGTTGCTCTTGATCTCCTCAAGCACATCGAATCCGGACATGTCGGGGAGGCGAAGATCGAGCACGGCGCAGTCGTAGGTCTCATGCTCGAGAGCTTCAAGTGCCTTGGAACCAGAGTCGGTGACTTCGATGTCAATATCCTCATGCCAAAGCAATTCGCGCGTACTCAACTGCTCAGCCGGATTGTCTTCGACGACCAGCAGTCGCTTGCGCCGTGGCTGCGAGTATTCGCGAATCCGGGCCAGGGCTGCGTTCAATTCATCCGTCGAAGTGGGTTTGGTCACAAAGGCGAAGGCTCCACGGGAGAGGCCGTGATGACGGTCTTCATCGAGAGTCAGCATTTGCACCGGAATATGCCGCGTTTTGGGATCCTGCTTGAGATGGTTCAGCACTGTCCATCCGAGCATGTCGGGCAGCATCACATCGAGCGAGATTGCGGTTGGACGATATTCGCGTGCCAACGCAAGCGCTTCAGTTCCGGTCATGGCAACAAGAACCCTGAAGCCCTTGTCGCGCGACAGGTCGCAAAGCACGCGAGCGTAGTGCGGATCGTCTTCCACGATCAGAAGCACTGCATCGCCCACTTCGAGCGAATCGCGATCGTCCTCGATGCGTGCTTCCTGCTCTGCCGCAACGACGTTGGAAAGGAACATCGGGACCGTAACCGTTCCACCATCCTTCTTTTCCGCCTTCACCACTGTGGGTACCGCGGGACCCACATAGGTCTGCGGCAGGTAGAGCGTGAAGGTGCTGCCTTTTCCGGGCTGACTCTTCAGCTGGATCTCGCCTCCCAACAGGTTGGCCAATTCGCGGCTGATCGCAAGACCGAGTCCGGTTCCACCGTATTTACGGCTTGTACCTGCATCGGCCTGCTGGAAGGCCTCGAAGATGATGCGCTGTTTCTCCGGAGGAATTCCAATGCCGCTGTCGGAAACTTCGAACGCGATAACAGATCCAGCGCCACTGAGAATCGGGTGATCCGGCGTCCAGCCACTTGCGGCCGACGATACCGATAGTCTCACCGTGCCCTGCTCGGTGAACTTGAACGCATTGGACAGCAGGTTCTTCAAAACCTGTTGCAGGCGCTTCGAGTCTGTGACCAGGCTGCGGCCCATGCGCGGATCGTTCGTGGCATCGAAACTGAGCTTGCGGTTCTCAGCCTCGTGACGGAATGGCCGTGCAACCGTGTCAAGCAATGCGCCGAAAAACACCTCTTCCGCCTCGACCGACACGGTGCCCGATTCGATCTTCGACAAATCGAGTATGTCGCTGATCAGGTTTAGCAGGTCGGTTCCAGCCCCGTGAATGGTACGCGCAAATTCAACCTGTTTCGCGTTCAAGCTACCATCGGGGTTCTCAGCGAGTTGCTGGCCGAGGACCAATATCGAGTTAAGCGGCGTGCGCAACTCGTGCGACATGTTGGCTAGGAATTCCGATTTGTATTTTGAAGTGAGCGCCAGCTCCCGAGCTTTTTCTTCGAGCGCGCGACGAGCTTGCTCGATTTCCTGGTTCTTGCGTTCCACCTCGTAGTTCTGTTCGGCCAACTGTTGTGCTTTTTGGGCGAGCTGTTCGTTGGTCTGCTGCAATTCCTTCTGCTGCGTCTGCAACTCGGTCGCCAACTGTTGCGACTGTTTCAGCAAGCCTTCAGTCTGCATCGTGGCTTCAATCGAATTCAACACAATGCCGATGGACGACGTCAGCTGTTCAAGGAAGGAAAGATGCGAAGCAGTAAATGCACCCAGGCTGGCGAGTTCGATGACCGCCTTTACGCGGTCCTCAAACAACACGGGGAAAACGATCACGTTCTTTGGAACCGCTTCGAACAGGCCTGAACGAATTGGCGCCGCTGTTTTCGGCAGCTCTGCGATCAGCATGCGCCGCTTCTCCGCTGCGCATTGTCCGATGAGGCCTTCACCGAGGCGGACTTCGCGCAGATATCCTTCCGGCGTGTCAGCAAAGGTGGAGAGCAAAACAAGGTTGCCTTCTGAGCTAGCCGAGTCACCACCCATCTGGTAAATGACGCCTTGTTGCGCATTGATGAGGGGAGCGAGTTCGGATAGCAGCATTCTTCCGACGGTCGCCAGATCTCGCTGGCCTTGCAGCATACCGGTGAAACGCGCCAGATTGGTCTTCAACCAATCCTGCTCAGTATTGCGGTCGGTAGTGAGGCGAAGGTTATCAATCATCGTGTTGATGTTGTCCTTCAACTCTGCCACTTCACCGCGCGCTTCAACCTGAATCGAGCGCGTCAAGTCGCCCTTCGTGACGGCGGTAGCAACTTCTGCGATCGCACGTACCTGATTAGTGAGGTTATCGGCAAGCAGGTTCACGTTACCGGTCAAATCCTTCCACGTGCCGGCAGCGCCCGGCACGTTAGCCTGTCCGCCGAGTCGTCCTTCCACGCCGACTTCGCGGGCTACCGTCGTCACCTGGTCGGCGAATGTGGCCAGCGTGTCAGTCATATTGTTGATGGTCTCCGCGAGCGCGGCGACTTCGCCCTTCGCATTCACCGTGAGCTTCTGGTTTAGCGCGCCGTTGGCGACAGCGGTCACGACCTTCACAATGCCGCGCACTTGCTCGGTAAGGTTGGCCGCCATCACGTTGACGTTGTCGGTCAGAT
>Ga0210386_10003088_pt1 | contig 14025 bp, 12 predicted proteins | sample IncBWH32OmetaG_FD_160091 | JGI IMG/M metagenome (GOLD analysis project Ga0210386, IMG submission 160091) | Forest soil microbial communities from Barre Woods Harvard Forest LTER site, Petersham, Massachusetts, United States - Inc-BW-H-32-O ... | reverse complement strand
GATTGATCAAATCCGCGCCGGTATGCTGGCCCAGGTCCACGCCAGTGCTGCAACGGTTATGGTCGATCAGCAGCGGGCGACCTGGATCACGGTCATTGTCACCGCCATAGCCGCAATCTTGGGATTACTGTTTGCAGGCTTGGTCGGCGGCGGGATCACGCGCCCCGTCCGGCTGTTGCTGCAAGGCACGCGCGACGTCGAGGCGGGCCAGCTCGATCGATCCATCGATGTCGTGACCCGCGATGAGATCGGTCAGCTGACGGCTGCATTCAATCGCATGGTCGGCCAATTGCGTCAGAAGGAACAAATGCGGCGGACGTTTGGCCGCTACATCGACCCGCGCGTGGCCGAAGGCCTCATCAATCAGTCGGCGGCGGCCACCGAAGGTCAACGTCGGACGATGACGGTCATGTTCTGCGATATGAAAGGCTTTACGGGCCTGAGCGAAGGCATGACGCCGCAGGGACTCGTCAAGGTGATGAACCGCTATCTGTCGACCATGTCGGAGCCAATCCGAGCCCAGCAAGGGATCATCGATAAATATATCGGCGACGCCATCATGGCTTATTGGGGACCGCCGTTCACCGACGAAGCCGATGAAGCGCGCCTCGCCTGCCTCGCCGCCATTGACATGATGGGTCGCATCGGCGGCTTGCGTAAAGAATTGCCCGAGCTGCTCGGGGTCCGTACGATCCCGACCGAATGCGACCTGCGCATTGGCATCGCCACTGGGGAAGCCCTCGTCGGCAGTATCGGCTCCGAATTCATGATGAGCTTTACGGTCATGGGCGATACGGTGAACCTCGCCTCGCGGCTGGAGTCCGCCAACAAGTTCTACGGCACCCGATGCCTGGTTTCGCAAGCGACGATTGCGGCCGCGGCCCAGGCGGTCGAGGCGCGTGAGATCGACCGCCTGGTCGTCGCTGGCCAGACCAGGCCGCAGATCGTTTTCGAGATCATGGGACGAGGGGGCGAGCTGTCGGCAGAGCAGATCGCATTGCGCGTATACTATTCCGACGGGCTCGCCGCATACCGGGCGCGCCGCTGGGATGAGGCCACGAGCGCCCTGAAGGCGGCGCTGGCGGCGGCGCCCGGCGATGGACCTTGTATGGTTCTCCTCACCCGCGTCGAGAGCTTGCGCGACAATCCGCCCCCCGCCGATTGGGATGGTTCGTGGCGCCTCGATCAGAAGAACCCCACGACCGGACCTGCCGACCATCTGGCGAGCTGATGAACGGTTGAACTCCGCGAAGTCGATATTGTTCTCGGCGGCCAGCGGCCTGGCCCCTGTGGAGCCAAGTCCGCCGTCGCACTCGCCAACAAGAATGCGCGCATCGCTTGGAGCTTGCTCGCCAGCGACAGCGCCTATGACGCCAGTCTTTCCGTTGGCGCAGCTTGAAAGCAAATCCCAATGAAAGGATCGATCGGTCTCACCTAGCAATTGCAACGATTGGTAGAAGATGGCGAAACGGTCACTCCGTCGCTTCCCGAACCTGGTGTCTGGACCGGCATGGCTTCGGCCAATGCCTTGGCACCGTTGAGGTGGAAGCGCGCGAAAATCCATCGTGGCTCGCGGCGATGACGACGATCGCTCACGCCGCATCAGGAAGCCGGATATACGTCAGCAGTTGTGACCTTGAACCAGAGCCTGCAAAACCGTTGCAATCGGGCGGGGTCCATATACATCCAGACATGACAACGCCGTAGGTACTTTCACCCATATGCGCGACCGCTGCGAATCTCTACAAGCGCTGGGGTCCAATTGATGGCTCGGATCGCAGCATCCACCACCCGGCTCGCTGCGACTTCAGCCACTCGACTCTTTTCGGCCTACTATTGGCCGCGACCGCGAGAACCAGGCGCTTTCGACCATATTCGCGACCGCCGCCAACATTTACTGAGAATTGGTGTTTGCCGGTGAACGACCCGAGAGCCAACCCATCAAGGTATTCGGCTCGCTCTGTCAGCAAATTGGATCAATCAGACGGTCGTTTCTCCGTAATTTCCGCGTCACTCCTCGTCAGTCGAAATAACAAACTACGAGCAGGAGGAATGATATGGCCCAAGCGCCCCAAAGCCCAGGCGGCAACGATAATTTTATCCGCCGTATCGTAACCGATCCGAAAAATGTCCCTGATGTGATGCTGCTGACCGGCTATCTCGGGGCCTCGTCCGAAGAGGCTCATGAGCGCCTATACCTCAGCCCGGACCTGACCAACTACGTCGAGATCCCGAATACCGCCATTCTGCATCAGGCGCCTCTGCCGAAGGAGCAAGACGCGCACGGCGGCGTCACCCTCTGGGTGAGGAAGGACGCCGCGCTCCAATATAAAATGGCTCCTGCCGCGCAAGCCTTGGCGAACTATTTCGCCGGCGCGATTCAAGCCGCGGCACAGGGTGCGCCCGGCGGCGCCGGGGCCGTAGCCGGACCACGCGCCACCATCGGGGTGCATTGCGCCACCTTCAATTGTTCGCTTCATTGCGCGACAGAAATCACGCCTTGCATCAACACCCACGCGAATACCTGTTTCTGCCCCGTCACGCATGCCTGCCCGTCGCAGAACCAGTTCTGCCAGTCGCAGGGCGCCTGCACCTATGTGGGCTGTGGGGCTTCGCTTGCGTGTACCCAAGGGTTGCTTTGCGGCGGAGTTGCCGCCGCCGCCCAGGCCGGACCAGGCACCACGTTTGGTGCGTGCGGCGCCCCCGTCGGCGTCCAAGCCAGACTAGGTGGCACGACAGAAGTCACGCCTTGTCTCAACACGCATGCGGTAGCGTGCAACCACCCCCTCACCGCTCTTTGCCCGACGAACGCCTGCCAGTCTCCCAATGTGTGTACACTCGGTAATCAGCCTGGTTGTCAGAGCGCGGGGTGCCAGAGTTTCGCGAAGATTTGCGAGGACCCGCAGGCGGCGTTAGCGGGCCAAGCGAACTTGCAGCCAAGTTTCGTCCCATGCTCAGTTGTATGCACGCCGCCCGGCCCGCCGCCCGCTAACACTCCCTTCTGTTTCACCAACGTGGCGTGCCTCACCCCACATCCGCCGTGTGTTGTTCAGGCGACTGGCAACGCGCCCGGGTGTGTGACCCGCTTCTGGCTGCACTGCACGCAACCTCCGAACTGTGTGGTGAGTGGCCTCGGGACCTGCCTTGTCAATGGCTGCACACTATTCGTCGGCGTCTGCCGCCCCTTCGACCAATCCCCGTTCGCGCAGCCATGCGCGCACGCCGCGGCATTCGCGGGACAGCCTGGATTCGGCGGCGCGGCGGCATTTGCCCGGAACGTCGGCAATACGCTCGCCATGAACTGCAGCCCAGCGCCTTGGTGTTATCACACGCAGTGGGATATCTGCATGTGAAAAGGCGGGTCGTACCCTTTCTTCCCCCTTAGGTGGAAGGCGACGCGGCGAGCCAAACCGATCACGGTCTCGCCCGCGGTTCGCTGTAATCCAGTACCTATAAAAATGCGCTGGACGGGCGTCGGCTTCCGCGCCAAGATGTTGATGTCGCGGCGTTGTTGGGGTTAGACTTGTCTCAGTCGCGTGGATTGGTTTTTTAAATATTTTGACCGCGCGCCTGAGGTCGGGTCAGCATTCCCTGTGAAGCGGCGGGGCCGTCGACGAACACGTCGATGGCGGTAGGCGGGCGCATATTTCGCGACGGTCTCGCATTGACCTAATGATTGATCATAGGAGGAAAGAATGGCCCAAGCACCGCGTCAATCAGACGGCGGCGCGGATTTTATCCGCCAGATAGTCAGCGACCCGAAAAATGTCCCTGATGTGATGATGCTGATCGGCTATCTCGGGGACTCGTCCGAAGAAGGCCACGAGCGCCTTTACCTCAGCCGGGATCTCACCAATTACGTTGAGATCCCGAAGGCCGCCATCCTGCATCAGGCGCCCCTGCCGAAGGAGCAGGATGCGTATGGCGGCGTCACCGTCTGGGTGAAGAAGGACGCAGCGCTGCAATACAAGATGGCGCCCGCCGCGCAAGCGCTCGCCAATTATTTTGCGGGCGCGATTCAGGCTGGAGCGCAGGCCGCGGCGGTCGCCGCTGCGCAGCCCCCAGTGCCCCCGCTGACGCAGGTGAGCTGTGCCCTTGCTTGCATCACGCATATTGCAAGCTGTGTGCAGCACACCTGTGGCGCTACCTGTGCCGTCACGTGCGCGGCTACTTGCGCCGTCACCTGCGCAGCCACTTGTGCCGCCACCTGCGCGGCCAGCTGTGTGGGCACCTGCGCAGCCAGCTGTGTCGGCACCTGCCCCCCTCTGTCCTGCGCAATAGCCTGCAGGCCGACTGAGGTGACCCCCTGTTTTAATACGCACGCAAACACTTGCGGCTGTGTCACGACGCAGAATTGCCAGACTCGGGTTGGAGGCTGTGAGGGAACGGCCGGCGCTTGCACCTATGTTGGCTGCGGGGCTTCGCTTGCGTGCACCCATGGTCTCCTGTGCGCGCAACAAGCGGCCTTCGCTGGTCAACAGCAAGGCGGCGCTGCCGCAGGTGGTTTCCCAGCGGCGGCTGTACGGGCGGCGCCGCAGTCTATTGGCGGCTGTGGGCAAAGCGTTGGCGCTGCCTGCACCGCCGGCGACTGCTCGTACCTTGTCCCGTGCCAATCTCAAGCTGGCACGTGCATGCCTGTTCAAACGTGCATGCCTAACGTCTGCACCGTTGACACGGTCTGCTGCCCGACGGCGTTTGTGAACTGCCCGTCGAACCATGCAACTTGCGCGCCTAATTGTACGCGAGCCTTCCCCTGCGGGGTATCGCATGCCATCTGTGGGCCGTCGCGCTTCGAGCCCGCGTGCCAATTCGCAACGAACGCTGCGGCGTGTCAGATTGTTGCGTCGGGTCCGGCCTGTCCGCAAGTGAGTCTCGCCTGCCCGCAGCAAAGCGTGGCGTGCGGCGGCTTCCCGGGGCAGCCTGGATTCGGAGGCGCGGCGGCATTTGCGCGGAACGTCGGCTTTACATTTCAGTTGAACTGCAGCCCCGCTCCTTGGTGTCATCATACGCAGTGGGATATCTGTATGTGAATAATCGGCCCAGCCGTCTGCAACCCCACGAGCGCCGCCCTTGCTGGGTGTAGGCGACATCATTCGATGACGATCACCCCCGCCTCGCTCTTCTGAGCCGAGGCGGAACAAAAGCCACCCGGCTAGTCTCTGCTCTTGCGTCTCGGGCGTCAGTTGGCGGATAGAAGTGCGACATGCATCTGACCCCCGCCAATCTGGCGTATTTCCTCATGGATCGTGGACTGCTCGGCGCCGACGAAATCGTCGCCGGGCGTATTTCGGTCGTTGACGCGAGCCGGCGCAATCGCAACTTCAAGGTGATCCGCAACGGCGCCCCCGGTCTCTTTGTCAAGCAGATGCGCGACATGCAGACCGACGCCATGTTGACGCTCAAACGCGAAGCCGCCTGTTGCGAACTGGCGCGCGACGTTCCAGCGCTGAGCCGCCTCATGCCGCGCCTCATCCGCTACGACGAGAACCGCCACACGCTGGTCATGGAATTGCTTCCCGAGGCGGAAAGCCTTCTCGTCTATCATGGGCGCAACAAGGGTTTTCCGGTTGAAATCGGCCGCATGCTGGGCGAGGGCCTCGGCGTCTACCATTCACAGGCTGGCGCGCTGCTCGAAAACGACAAGCTCAAGGCCCTGCTGCAACGTCATATCCCGGTGATCCTCACGCTAAGCCGCGGTGGTCATTCGATGCTTGGGCATTTCGGACAGATCGGGCCTGTGATCTCAGCGCTCCTTCAGCAACACAAGGATTTCGAGGGTCTGCTCGACGCGCTCGGCGCAGAATGGCGCTTCGACAGTCTCATCCATGGCGATATGAAGTGGGATAATGTGCTGGTGTTTCCGGCGGGCGATGGCCTCGACTTCCGTATCGCCGATTGGGAGATGTCCGATTTCGGCGACGCGGCCTGGGATGTTGGCGCAGTGCTGCAGAGCTTCCTTTCGGCGTGGATCATGTCGATGCCAATCGCCAGCGGCATGCCGCCCGAGGCTTATGTCGGCATGGCGGCACAGCCGCTCGAGGCGATGCGCCCGGTGCTCAAGGCCTTCTGGCGGACTTATGCCGCGACCCGCGGCTTCGATGCGGGGCGTGAGCAGCGCGAACTTGAGCGCTGCATGCGCTTTGGCGCCGCGCGGCTTGTATGGTCGGCGATCGAGCAGCGCATGTATGTCTCGCAGGTCGATCCCGCCGCCGCCGCGCTTTTGCAAGTCAGTCTCAACGTGCTGAAAGATCCGCCCCGGGCGGTCAAGGATTTCCTCGATGCCTAAGCGCGCGCTGGCCAGGCAGCAAAAGAGACCGGAGAGGCAACCGGACCGGCGCCCGGATCCGCACGAGGAGCTCATCGGGGTCCTCAACAAATTCGAAATCCGATCGCCGGTCGCGTTTTCATTCGATGGCGAACCCGAGAGCGACGTCAGAAGCTTCCAGCCCGCGCACGCGTCAGGCGCAGCGTCTGGGCAGAGCGACGATATGCTCATCAAGGCGATCCAGGCCGTTCTCTATGACCGCTGTTACGCGCGCCGCCTCCCCCGCTCGTCGGCAAGCGACGCGGCGCACGCCGCCAGCGCTGATATCGAGTTCGGGCGGCGGCTCGCCGCGGCCAATTCAGGCCGCGAGCGCTGGGACAGAGGCTGGATCATTCATCAGTTCGGCCCCAACGGACAGGCGTTCGTCCGCAAGGGCGACCGCGAACGGGTCGCTGTTCCCGGCGCCTTCATTTTCGATGCGGCGCCCGGCATGACCCCGCAGATTGGCTCGAGCGTCAGCGTGCGCGCGGCGAGCGAGACCTACGAGGCGCAGCCCGGCTATTACTTCGCGTTCGGCGAGAGCCTGGACGAACTGGCCGATAATTTGAGTCTGACGCGCCTCTATTTTCATTGCCGCGCCGAAGACGCCGCATTGCTCGTCAGCGAACTGACCGCGGCGTTGAACCGTTTCCAGACGCCGTTCCAGCTCAAGACGCCGACGGCGCGTTCGCTCTACGGGCGCACCGACGCGGCCGTGCTCTACGTTGGTGGGCGCTATTTCCCAATCACTGCAAGAATCGTCGCCTTCGTGCGCGAGAAGGTCAGACTCGAAGCAGCGACCCCCCTCTTCACTAAGACGTTGTGGCCGGGCGTCGGCGCGGCGGTTGAGCCCGGCACCGGCGAGAGCTTCGGGTCGCATCGATGTCGCCTCATGGCGGAAGGCATTGTCGATGCATGGCGGCGCGGCGAACAAGGGGCGTCGGCGCGCTATGCCGCAACGGAGGCGCGTTTCGCCGCCGCGGGACTCGATCTCAAGCGCCCGTGGCTTGGCCCGGGCGGCGTCGACCCGTTCGATCAGCCGCAACAGGCGAAGTTGCCTTGAGCGCCGCTCGCCAGCGTTTTCTCGAGGCGGCGGCCCGCATCGGCCGGCGGCTCTGCCGTGACGCCGTCTGGCACGACGGCCGCTGCAACTGGCTCGGCTGGGCGATGGAGCCGCATGGCGGCCAATGGGTCAGCGCCCATCGCGCGATGGGCGTCACGGTCTACGACGGCGCGGCGGGGATTGGCCTTTTCCTAGCGCGCCTAGCCCGCCTCACCGACGATCCGATCATTGCAGCGACGGCGGTCGGCGCGCTAGCGCAAGCCCTCGCCATGGTCGACGAGACCGTCGTGGCCGGCGACTATGGATTTTACGCCGGCCTTTCGGGTATCGCGCAGTGCTGCATCGAAGCGGGAACTGCGCTTCAACGCGACGATCTTATCGCGCGTGGGCGCGCCGCGTGGCTCGCCTGCGCCGAACTCCCCCCACTTCCGCAGCGCCTCGACGTCATCAACGGGAGCGCGGGACTGATCCCTGCTCTCATCGAGGCGGCTCAGCGCTCCGAGCGCAACGATTTCGTTGAGGCGGCCGTCCGCCACGGCGAGCACCTGGTTCGCGTGGCCTCTCGCACCGATAAAGGTTGGTCCTGGGATACTCTCGGCATGCCCAATGGGCCTCATCTGCTTGGCTTCGCGCATGGCGTCTCAGGGATCGCCTACGCACTTGGAATCCTCTCCGCAACGACAGGACGGCGCGACTTTCTTGACGCGGCTCGCGAGGGCTTGCGCTACGAACGCGCCTATTTTCGCGCCTCCGAGGGCAACTGGCCCGATCTGCGCAGTTTCGTTCAGCCGGGACCGACCGGCGAAGCGCCATGCATGCTGGCGTGGTGCCATGGCGCGCCCGGCATCGGATTCGCCAGGCTTGCCCTCCATCAGCTTTTCCCGGATGATGTGTCGATCCTGGCGGAAGCCGAAACAGCGGTGCGCACGACAGCGGCGATGTTGGGACAGGCGTCGCTCGGAACCGGAAATTTCTCGCTCTGTCACGGCGACGGCGGAAACGCCGATCTGCTCATTCTAGCAGCCGACGTCTTGTCGCGGCCGGATCTCAGACGCGAAGCCGAGAACGCCGGGACTCGCGCGCTCGATCGCTTCGAGGACACGCGTTCGCCCTGGCCATGCGGCGTCCCGGGCGCAGGCGAATCCCCCAATCTGCTGCTGGGCGTCGCCGGAATCGGATATTTCCTTCTGCGCCTCTATGATTCTGAGAACATCCGAAGCGCGCTGCTGCCCGCTGCGATCGCGAAAAAGCCAGCGAAAGCGCGCCGCGTGGAAACCAAGGTACGGCGATCGGCCGTGTGAGAATCATTGCCAGGAGCCCTACGGGCCAGTTCCTTTGATCTGCTCACCCGCGATCGCCGATCAGGCATCGAGCATCATCGATTTAACCCTGTCGCAGATCTCGTGAATCGGCAGCGCTGCATCGAAGCGAAGACGGTCATCCACAAGCGACGCTCAAGAAATCACCTGCTTGACCAAGTCGAGAGCTTTCGTGTTGGCGACCGAGGAAGCGACCGAGAGGACGACCTACTCGAGACATTCTGCTATGGCATCGCGGTGGCGCTCGGGAATAGCGAAGGCTTCTGATTTAAGCCTTCGCTCGAATGACAGGCGCGGGCTGGCTGCGGTTACTCGAAGGCATCGCCAAGAGCATCGTGGTTTGAATCCCCTCAGCTCCACCAGGTAGTCCGCGCAAATCGACGTGATTTCCTACGCCACAGGATAGCACGACATTTCCGTAGTTTGCCTCGCCAAGGATCGGTCTCAGTGGGAGTCCGGCGATTATCAGGGGCAATTCCTGGCGCGTCGTGCCGAAAGTCTCTGGCCGCAAATTTCCGTTTCCAAGGTTGCTGTTTGCCACGTGTCCACCGCGCCCACTTCGAACGGCAATTCGGGGTTCGAACCTCGACGCTTGACCCCACCTCAGATGGGACGGTTGGATCAGCCCCTCGCGGGAAGGCAAACGAGCAGGGGATCGTTCCTTACGCCTGCGCCGGCGCCTGCAGTCCGAGCGCCCGCCACTGGTCCGGCCAGGCCATCGGTAGGTCGACGAGACGCTTGAGACCAAAGCCGCGCGGCAGGCGTCCTTCGACTGCCGCCTTGAGGATGTCGGGGGCGAGGAAAGCGAGCGACAGGGTCATCCGGATCGAACGCTCGCTCTTGTCCTCTCGCGAAGCGATCGACTCCAACGTCAGGCGGGGATCGGAAAGAAGTTCGTCCAGCCAGCGATGGGCGTCCCGAAGGGCTTCGAGCAGGATCGCACGCGCGTTGGCGGGCATCGGGCGGCCGTAGTCTCCGCATCGTTTGCGCCCTGGATGATCTCGCGCTTGCGATAGGGTGACGGCCGGGTCCAGGAAAGCGTCAGAATCCTCGCGCTGTCGTTTTCCTCCGAAACCTCCGACAGTTGGATTCGGATGGTCGCCCGGCCGATCACGACACGATCAATAGGAGACATCCAGACCGCGCTCCGCCAGCAGATCTTCGACGTCGCGATAGCTGAGCGTGAAACGCACATAAAGCCAAACGGCGTGCCGGATGATCACAGCGGGGAACTGGTGGCGGGCAAGCGAGATCATCATGCGCCATCTTACCCGCCAAACGGATGCGCGCTATCGTTCGCGTGACAACACCCTTGAAACACATCCGCATGGTTTTCCTCAGTCGACCGCGGCCGCGCGCTTGCTGATCAATCCCTCGTCGCAGCCGCCCTCCCAGGTCTTCGCCGGCCGCTACGTGGACTACAATCCTTACGATCCCATCAGCTATGCACAGAACAACACCGGGCGCGGCGCTGGCGGTAGCAGTGGCCGTTGAAGCGGGCGCGGCCCGCTCGCCGGCCGAAACCGTCCAAAGAAGACAGGTTTCCCCACGCCCCGCGCCTCGACGCTCCGTTCATCACGAGACCGCCTCCCCATGCGGGGGGACATGCGCGCCGTGGTTTCCCTCTCCTGTCTCCTCTTCGCGTTCGAATTCGGCTCTCGCAGCAAACCAGAATTCGTCGCTTCGACCATTCGGCCTGCCCGCATGGTCCCACAGCTCATAGGCCCGTTCGCGGATCGTCTGTTCATTCGTGCTCATGTTATGTTCTCAAGGCAAATGATGTGCACCTCGCAGATGGAAGCAATGGCTCCCACCAGTGTTCGTCCACGTGGCCATTGGCGCTAACATTCATTGACCACGCGGGTAATTGCCGAGCGCGGCTTGCGAGCGGAGGAGGCGATGGCGGCGCGTGATCGGTGGGTGTTGGTCGAAGAAAATGGCGATCTTTGGCTGCTCAAGCGCGAAGGTCCCGAAGTGCGCGGTCAGATCGTTTCCCATGAGGGTCTTCGCCGCGAATTTCCTCGGCTATACGCGGAACTGATCGCGTCGAACAACAAGGATTGTCCGCGCGTCGTGGTCGAGCGGTGAGCAAGCTGGCGGCGCCATGATGCTGCGTTTTGCGAGCGATCGGCGTACACTTTGCGCGTCGTGCAGGAGCGATGAGGATGACAGAAGCCGACAGGCTCGCGCAGCTGCTGGCCAAATGCCCGTCGCTCGCTAAGGCGTTCACCGGCACGCAGGTCACATTCGACGACCAAGCCGAGCCAACGGACGACGACCTCCATTTCATCACGCGCGTTGAAGGCGCGCCGGTAAAAATTCAGGGGCGCCTCGGACCCGATGGCGTGTGGCGAATTACCGCCTACCACATAGCAATTCCCCCCGAGCATGAAGAGGCCGCCGAAGCCGCCATCGCCAAATCGGCCGGGCAGGAATTCCTGGTCCTTGTCGATGGCCTCGGCGAGGCGATGGTTAGGGACGCCATTCCGCGCCTGCTGGGGAAGATAACGCATACCGAAGAGCGCGAGAGCTTCCTGCGACAGCTGGCGGCGAGCCGGTTCGCCGTCAGCATCCATTGAAGGGCGCTGAGATCGCAGTACAAAAGCGAAATTCGAAGTAAGATACTGCACAGGGAGAGCGGCGTGATGACCGACGAACCTTGCCGAGGTGGGATATCGCCTCCTGGAAGGCGGAACGGCGGAGCGCTTGGTCGCCCGCCTTCCCCCACCATTCGATGGCGAGATCGTCGAGGCCGGCCTCAGTAAAATGATGCGCGACCGCTTCGGGCTCAGCGTCGGCGGCGACCAACGCCTCGGCCGCGCGGCGGTGGAGCGCCTGGCGGTGGCTCTTGAGCAAGCTCTCATAGGCCGCGTCCTGAATCAGCGCGTGCTTGAATCGGTAGTTCGCTTGCGGTCCATCGTCCTCGATGAACAGAATGTCGGCTTCGGCGAGCCGCTCCAGCGCCGATTGCAACGCGCCTTCGTCGAGGCGAGCCACGGATTGGAGCAGCGCATACGAGAAGCCGCGGCCTAGCACTGCGCCGATCTGTGCGACTTCGCGCGCTTCGCCGAGCCGGTCGAGCCGCGCGGCGAGCGACTGCTGCAAGGTCGGCGGGATTGCTTGCGCGCCGCCCTGCTCCCCGCGCTCCAAGAGGAGGCGCGTAACCTCCTCGACGAAGAGCGGGACGCCGCCGGTGCGCTCGCTGACCCCTTCGACAATGTCCCTTGGCAGCGCATGATTGGCCGAGAGTTCACTAACCATCTTCGCGACCTGCGCGCGATCGAGTGGGGACAGAGAGATCACGCTATGGTGCGAGCGCAGGCTCCAAGGCGGGCGGAACTCCGGCCGCGTTGTCGCGATGATGAGCAACGACGCCTGCGCCCCGCGCTCGGCCAGCGCCCGCATGAGATCGAGCGAAGTCGGGTCGGCCCAGTGCAGGTCCTCGAAGGCGACCACGGCCGGCTGCGTCCGCGCGCCCGCCAGAACCCAGGCCGTCATCGCCGCCAATTGCCGGCGCCGCAAGTCCTCTGGAGCGAGTTTCGCGACACGATCCTCGGGCAATAGGACATCGACCAGCGGCGCAAGCAAGGGCGCGTATTCTGTTGGGTCCAGACCGATCAGCCGCAACGTGTGTTCCAGGTCTGCGAGACGTTGCTCGGCGGGCAGGTCGGCGCCGAAGCGCTGGCAGGCCCATTCTGCGATCGGGTGCAAAGGCGTGTTCTGCAGCAGCTGCGACGACGACCACTCGACCCAGGTATGCGGCGTCTCGCCGAGCCGCGCGCGAAACTCTTCGATCAGCCGCGACTTGCCGATCCCGGGCTCGCCGACTACGAGGGCGAGCTGGCCTTCACCAGAGCGCGCACGCTCCCAGCGCCGGCCGAGAAGATCCAGCTCCTCCTCGCGTCCGACGATGGGCGTCGGCGTCCGTGCGCCGCCGCGCCGGCCGCCGCCGCTCGCGCGAACGATGCGATAGAGCGTCACGAGTTCCGATACGCCTTTGAGCTCGTGCGCGCCGAGATCGTCGGCGACGAACAACCCGGCGGTCTGGCGCTGCACCGTGGCGGTGACGAGGATAGCGCCGGGCTCGGCGGTGCCCTGAATGCGCGCGGCGATATTGGGAGCCTCCCCGAACACTTCGCCGGTTGCGTCCACCACCACCGGCCCGGATTCCAGGCCGATGCGGGCGATGAGCTGCGGCGCGCCCTTAGCCGCGTTCCTCGTATTGAAGTCCTCGAGCGCCCGCTGAATGGCCAGTGCGGCCCTCACAGCGCGCTCGGCATCATTCTCCTGCGCCTTCGGATAGCCGAAGAGGGCCATCAGCCCGTCGCCTAGCTTCTTCAGCACATGGCCGCCTAGCCCCGTCACCGCCGCGGAAGCCTCGTCGAGATAGGCACTCACGAGATCGCGCCAGTCCTCGGCGTCCAGCTTCGCGGCGAGGCTCGTCGAGCCGACGAGGTCGCAGAACATGACCGTGATCGGACGGCGCTCGGCTCCATAGGAGCTGGTCCCGACCGAGGGCGGAGCCTGCGTCTGCGGCGGTTTCATGGCGTCGGCGCGCGTTACCGAAGCGGCGTTGAGTTCCTCGATCGCGGACATGATTTTCCGCCGATGGCCGACGACAGTGACGCCGAGGTCCTTGAGGTCGTCGACCGTCAGCCTCGGCAGCACCGCGCCGTCGATGTCATTGTCCCGGAACGTCGCCTCATATTGCCCGAGGCCGAGGCTCCGCAGCCAGACCCCAACATCCATCGATGTTTCCTCAGAGGGGCTAAGTCGATGATGGTCTTACGAAACCACAATGTCTACGGCTTTGGCTCCGTACGGTGGTCTGGGTCGAGTAAGCCCCGTCGCGCTAGCGATCGGCGGTGATGCCTAGCGGAGCCCTTCCTCATCCGCTCTAGCGACAGCGATGCCCTCGACTTCGATCTTCCACGCCGGGTTGGCGAGCCCCACCAACAATGAGGGTGCTCGCCGGCTTGCGAGCGCCCAGCACCTTGCTGCGCACCTCGCGGGCGGCGACAAGATCGCCACGGTTCGGTAGGATGGTGGTGATCTTGACGAGATTGTCCAAGGTCATGCCGGCGGCCTTGAGCTGCGCTTCGAGATTTTGCCAAGCGAGGCGGCTCTGCTCGGCAATGTCGTCGGGGATCGTGCCATCCATCTTTGGCCGATCTGGCCGCTAATATAGAGGGTGCGCGAAGCGCCTGAAACTACGATCGCCTGTGTGTAGGCGGCTACGGGAAGGTATGCGTCGGGGGCGTTGAGATCGCGGCGTTGCATCGGTCTCTCCCTGTTGTTTGACTCCAAACATAGGGTGCCGAAACCTACAGTGGTCCTTC
>Ga0210386_10003087_pt1 | contig 14026 bp, 14 predicted proteins | sample IncBWH32OmetaG_FD_160091 | JGI IMG/M metagenome (GOLD analysis project Ga0210386, IMG submission 160091) | Forest soil microbial communities from Barre Woods Harvard Forest LTER site, Petersham, Massachusetts, United States - Inc-BW-H-32-O ... | reverse complement strand
GTTCCCCTACGGGTCGGGCTATACGTTACAAGTCCTCGCCTCCTAAGGTCGGCTGTGGGCTTTCTACTACTATCCCTAACGCGGGAAATTGAATATCACTATTATAAATGACAAAGGTGAGAAGCATAGTGAACTATGCATTCTCACCCGGATCATATTGGAGAGAAAATTATACTAACGAAAGCGCCCTGTGCCTGATAGGCAAAAACTTGATGTAAGGCTCAACCTTAGTTGTATGGTATTGCAAAGGAACAACGCGGATATGCTTACGCATAAGCTCAATGTTCTTTTCTGATGTTGTATTAAAGATAAGCTTCACATCATTAATGAGCGGGAACTGGAAATAAATGTTCACGTCGAAAATGTTTACTTCATCTTTTACTACATCACCAAGGTTTCTACTGAAAATTGGCAGCGAGTTAAATTGGAATATATCCAGTGTAATTTCGCTTAAAGCACGCCCAAGCTTATAGGTATCAATTAACCTGATACCATAAACGTTGTCATTAAGGAAAGCCGTGCTGAGGTGCTTTTCCATAAATAACATGTTCTGCTGATTATTCATGCGTTGTTTGTATTGGTTAGTCAAAGGTACGGCGGGTATATTACCTTGCAACGCAGGTTGCATTAACTCTTATTCACAACTTTATTAACAAAATATTAAGTAGTGGCAGCTATTGTTTACTAATGTACTTATCGTATAAGTACCGGTAAATATGCAAGCCAAGGGCCAGTTTCAGCCTTATACTGCTTTGCCATAACTCTTGCAATTTGTGCAATATGGCCAAGGTCGTGTACCACCCAGGTTGATAGAAGCTGGGACAGCGTAACTGTTCCGAATTCAGGATGTATACCTGTTTTTTGCATATCAGCTTCAGTAATGTTCTTTGATTTAAGTGTTGCAATACTTTGCTTACGCAACACTTTAAACTCATCAATAAGCTGTATCAATGCCTTTCCTTTACTATTGTTGAATTGTGCAAACCTGTCAAAAGGAGTGAATTTTTTATCAGCACTATCTGAAAGAATTATATTCATCCTGACTATCCAATCTGTTTTCTCTCCGTGTATAAAATGCCCTACTATATCGTAAGGGCTCCATGTATCAGGGCCTTCATTGTTCATTACAAACTCTTGGGGAATATCCTTTAGCATATTCTCAATTACAAGCGGGGTGCGCTCCAAAACTATAATTGCCTCTGACAGATTGAATTTCATTTTTCAATATTAAGGTTTTATATCGTAATCTGATGACAAAAACTATGCTAATTTAGTATTGCATTTACCCGGCGCAACATGCAGAAAAGGCTTTATTTAAAGAATGTGTTACTAAGTCTTTCTTTGTGTTTACTTACAGGGTGTACAAAGAATATAGTACTTGTTGTACCAACCGCGCCCACACAAATAACAGTTGAAGGACATGTAGAACCCGGTAAACTAGCCTACCTCTATTTATCTACTAATTTCTCTTTTTTCGGAAACATCTCAATTACCAACATCTTAAAGAATAATGTAATTCACAATGCGGTTGTAACCATAAATGATGGCACCACCATAGACACGATGAAAGAGTTCATTCCTGAAATTGGTTATTATCAATCTGTAAGCATGACAGGGCAAATTGGCAAAACCTATGCGCTTGATGTAAAAGCTATTGGGCAGGAAGCCAAGGCTACTACAACCATACTGCAGCCTATACCACTTGACTCAGTATGGTTCCAGGTTCAACCGAATAAAGATACATTAGGTTTTATTTGGGCTACGCTTACTTCTCCATTACCGCCAGGGCATAATTACCGATGGATGGCTCAACGTATTGGAGAAGATACAACTTACATTCCGCCGCCATTTTCAGTTTTTAACGATCAGTTTATTTATGGGCAAACTATAAAATTTGCTTACCAACGTGGAATATTACCCGGCTCAAAAGCAGCAGATGATACCAATGCTGAAAGAGGATATTTTAAAATCGGGGAAAACATATCGGTAAAGTTTTGTACTATTGACAATACTGCTTATACATTTTATAACACCATGTATGCCCAACAGGCTAACGGAGAAAACCCGTTTGCAGCAAGCACACCAGTCGTTGGTAACGTACAGGGCGGTCAAGGAATTTGGTGTGGCTATGGTGTAAGCTACAAAACAGTTATTTGTAAATAGTTACCTGATATACAATATTTTGTCTGTTTTCAGGTTTATATTTCTCACTACTACTCTACATGAAAAAAGTAATACTGGCTTTCATTACTGGTCTTATTATTATAACAATGCAGGAGCGTGCATATTCCCAAACAGATTTGGTAGAAACAGTTATAAATATGAGTGCAGGCTACAGTGCAGTCAGCAATCCTTCAAGCGTTACTACCGGAAAAACGAATGGTGCAGTATGTTCACCTGTTATAAATGGAACTCTTGACTTTCCAGTATCCAACAAGTTCACCTTGGGTATCAGCATAGCCTATCAAAGCTTTAATGGCACATTTAGCACAACATATTATACTAATTTTGGCGTACCTTATACTGGAACATATACCGACAATACTAATGTCACTAATTTTGGCTTCCGTGTACTCGAACATTTTGGAAGCGAAAAACTAAATGGTTATGGGGGTTTAAGGATTGGATATTCATCGTGGTCAGAAACATCTTCGGGAAACGCCGCCTATGGTGTTAATAATTTAGGCGCCCCCACCATTATGGCTATTCTTGGGTTACGGGCAAATATTACCTCCTTACTTGCTATTCATATTGAACTAGGATTAGGATCCCCGTATGTGTTTGAAACAGGTATAAGCTTCTGCTTTGGAGGCAAGCACTGGTCATAAACCGACCTGATTAATTCGCACTATTATTTTATTCCGTACTGCGAAACCAGATAAAGCATCATTGTCATTGATGCTGCACCCAGTTCAAGTTCACGTTTGTTTATGCGGTCGAATGTATCGATTGGGGTATGGTGTGTATCGAAATAACGTTGCGAATCAGGATTAAGGCCCAATAATAATGTGCCCTGATCTTTTAACTTTTCAATATCAGATCCACCATCGGTACCCATAAAATCGTACAAGCCATAAGGCAGTAATAAACCCTTCCACCTAAGTATAGCAGCCCGTTGGGCATCGGTTCCATCTATTCCAAAACCAAGCGGGGTTTCTCCGCCTGCATCCGATTCCATAGCAACAATATGTTTTTCGCCTTTACGCTTTGCTTCTTCAGCATATTTTTTTCCACCTCTTCCTCCATTTTCTTCGTTCATAAACATAATAACGCGTATGGTTCTCTTGGGTTTTATACCCATTGCCCTGAATGTGCGCAACACTTCTAGCGACTGCACAATACCCGCTCCATCATCATTTGAACCCTGTGCCAGGTCCCATGAATCAAGGTGTCCGCCAACATCAATAATTTCTTCCGGGTGTTCAGTACCTTTTAATTCCGCAATTACATTATACGATTGAACATCAGGCATAGTATAACAACTCATTTCAAAATGAAAACGAAGTTTAGGATCATTTTTAAGTAATTTACTGAGCAGTTCAGCACCTTGCGTTGAAATAGCGCAAGCAGGTAGTTTTATTTTAACACTGTCGTTATACTGCATAACGCCAGTATGCGGGTAATCATTTATTCCACTTGCCAATGATCGCAATACTGTTCCAACTGCACCATATTTTGCCGCCTGGCTTGCACCACTCCATCTGTAATCGAAGGTACGCTCGTATGAATCGAATGTGTTTACAAAGGTCTGATCAAAAGGAACGTTATAGAATACTATTTTGCCTTTTACTCCTCCTGCAAGGCCAATTTTCTTTAGTTCGTCATAACTGCTTACTTCAACCACTTCTGCGGTTACACCACCCTGTGGTGTGCTAACCGAGCCGCCCAATGCGCAAATAGTAACGGCAAATTCTCCGGCATTATTAGTTAGTATTTTGGCTGTTTCTTTATCTCCTCTTCTCCAACGCGGCACCATACAAGGCTGCAGGTAAACAGTATCAGCTCCAATGCTGTCCATTAACTGGTGGGTATATTCAACAGCTGCGGCGGCTTGCGGAGAGCCGCTAATCCTGCCCCCAATTCTATTGCTCAAATAATCGAGCCATGAATATGCTTTACCGTGCAGCATTATCTCATCACTTATCTTTTTAAGTTGTATAGAATCTTGTTTTTGGCCAAAAGAAATATTGCAAACCAGAGTAGCAACAACCAAAATGGGGATTGACTTTTTAAGCATGGCTAAGGAGTTAGGGTTCAAAAATACGATTTTAAGAGCAGGCCAAGCTTTTCTTACTAACAATACAATTAATGGCATATTTTTTTACCTTTGATTTTATAGTATACACTAAATGGTGAGGGCATCTTTACTTTTTCTTTCCATATTCCTAAGGCTCACTTTGTTTGCTCAAACATGGTCGGCAGTAGGCAATGGTATTAAAGGAAGTTTCACCCAACTTATTATCTATAACAACAAATTAGTTGCAACGGGTATCGATAGCTTGAACAATAAAAAGGTCAGTGTTGCCTGTTGGGATGGCAAAAGCTGGAAAGCAGCTGATTCGGGGCTTGACGGAAACATAACTGCAATGACCCTATTTAATGGAAGACTTTATGCAGGCACTACCGAAAAAACAGGGGCAAATGCCATATACCGCTTAATGTACTGGAACGACACAGTATGGAATAAGGTTAGTACCCTTAATGGACCTATAAATGCCTTATGTACATTTAAAGGCAGCCTTTATGCAGGTGGTAAATTTACCATGGCCGACACTACCCGTGCCAGGTATATTGCAAGATGGAATGATACTACATGGCATCCGGTTGGAAGGAATATTACCAACAATGTGCGTGCCATAGCGGTATACAACAACAAAATATATGTTGGTGGCCAATTTAATGAAGTAGACAGGTGGAACGGCAAAAGCTGGGAAACCGTTCAGGGGGCTAAAAGTATTAAGATAGGTGGCTATGTTAAATCATTCTGCTTGTATAATAACGAATTGTATGCTTGCGGAGAATTTGACTACCTCGCTAAATGGGATGAAGTGGATTGGTCAACTGTCGGATCTCAAAATGACGGGGCTGCTGCGCTAACTAAATACAAAGAGTCAATTTACATAGGCGGAGATTTTACAGGAGTTATCGATAACCAGTACGCAAACCACATAGCAGCATATAATGCTCCAACCATGAAATGGAATTGCCTGGGTGGTGTATTTTATAATGGCGGAGATTGCAAACCATATAACGGTACTGTTTGGTCTTTGGCTGAATACAATGGAGACCTATATATTGGCGGCCAATTTATGATAGCCGGTGGTAAAGTAATAAGTAATATTGCACGGTACAGCTTACAGGATAAAAAATAGTATGAAGCAAATAGCCATAAAATTCGGAATAATAGGAGGAATATTGATAACCGTGCCAATGCTCATTATCATCCCTAATATAGATTCTATTGGTTTTGATAAGGGCATAACTATACTTTTCATTTCCATGATCGTTAGTTTTATCTCTGTTTTTCTGGGCATTGGTTCTGTACGCAAAAATGTAGGTGATGGCTACATAGGTTTTCGCATGGCATTTGCCACGGGAATAATTATTACAGTAATCACTTCGGTATGTTATGTAATAGTATCGTTGCTTCTTTTTTATGTCATAACTCCTAGTTTCAATACAAAGTACAATGCTTTCATTGTTTCACAAATGCAAGCTATGCATAGCCCTCAAGCCGATATAGATAAATTTACAACCGATGCAGCAAATCAGTTAAGTAACCCGAACATTTTTGTAAACGCCGTACTTATTTTTATAAAGCCGTTAATGTTTGGTATGTTCTTTACTTTTCCTTCTTCTCTTATACTAAGAAAAAAGGAATTTACTCCAACACTCAATTAGTTACTGAAAATGCCAGAACCCGCTCTTGGGCTTGTCTTCTTTCTGTGATTTTTTAGAACTACCCTTACAATAATTATCAATATTTGTTTTTGCCGGAGCATATCCTAGTTCATACGCTGCGTAAAAATCGCTACAGGCATGTTCCTTATCACCTTCACCCATATATGCATTACCTCTGCCATAATATGCCTCGGTATAGTTTTCCTGGAACAACATAGCAGTAGAATAATCACTCACTGCCGATTTATAGTCCTTAAGTTTATCTTCACATAAAGCCCTGCAATAATAACCTACAGCGTTATCAGAATCGAGTTTTATAACCTCGGTAAAATCCTGTAAGCCTAACTGGTAGAACTCAAGCTGGTATTTATCAAGCCCCCTGTTTAAATACGCCTCTGCATATTTAGGGTCAAGTTCAATAGCACGATTATAATCACTGGCTGCATCGCGATACTGTTTCATTTCATCAAGCGATAGCCCTCTGTAAAAGAATGCAGCTTCATCTCTATCATCCAACGCCAGCGTACTTGTAAAATCAGCAAATGCCAGCTTATATTTTCTTTCGCCCATTTCTAAATATGCTCTATTGAAAAAAGCATCCTGGTTAGTCGAATCCAGTTGAATTGATTTGGTATAATCTGCCATGGAATTAGTTGTATCGCCCATAGCGTATTCAACGTTGCCTTTGAAATTATAGGCGTCGGAAAAACCTGGTCGTAGTGAAATAGAGTGATTAATATCGGCAAGGGCTGATGATTCACCATCTTCTATTTTTGATTCAGCTATTCCTTTGTTCAAATACGCATCAGCATCATTAGGATTCAGTTTGATCACCTTTTTAAAATCTTTAATAGCTCCATCATTATCAAGCAAGGCCATTTTAGTTAACCCTCTGCCATAATAAGAATCGGTGTCATTGCTATTAGCATTTAGTATACTGTCATATACTCTTAAAGCCTTTTTATATTTCCCATCTTCATATAATCGCGTGGCTTTTATTTTGGCATTATTTTGCCCGTAGGACAATGAAGTAAAAAGAGCAAAGACTATACTACACGTTATTATATACTTCATATTAAAACTGGTTCTTAAATTTCCTTGCATTCTTTATATGGCCAATATGGTGGCCACAGTGCCATGCATACAGGAAAATAATTTCAACCAATTTCATTTGTCTGTTATGTTCAGGGTGTACCAGGGTCCTGTCGAGGTCAATTGCCTTTATATTATTAAGCAATGTTACCCACCGGCTATGCAAGCCGTCTAATATTTTTAATGACAGGTCAACAGGTGTTTCAGTACTATCAGAAAGCCTTGCCCACTCTGCTTCTTTATATGGCTTTATAGTAGGGTTATCTTCTGTAAGCGCCAGTTTGGTTCGTATAAATGCATTCATGTGGCTATCAGCGCAGTGATGAACTATTTGACGAATGGTCCAGCCATCCGGCCTGTGCAGGTATTTTAAATTCTCATCATCCAGAAACCAAACTTCTTTACTCAACATAGAAGGAAATTCCTGGATAACTTGTATTGCATTTTTAATATCCTGTGATGTAAATGATTCGGGCCTCTTAAACTTGCCAATTGGATACTTAAGCTCTTCCATTACTATTTGCTGTTCCATAGGGGATAATTTTACATTGCAATATTAGTAAAAAAACAGCCTTTTCAAGGTAATAGAAATTAAGTGAATGTACATTATGTAATATACTGATTCTTATCAGGATGCTGTTTTTTGCATCTTTTTTTACTTACATTTGATTTACTAAGTATAACTTAAGCAATGAGGAAAGTTTTTCTTGGTACGGTTTGTTTTATTGGCTTACTTGGTTGTACCAGGCATACTAATTCATGGACGCCTGTTGGCTCGGGGCTAAATAACCTGGTTTTATCAATTACCCCTTATGAGGGAGAATTATATGCAGGTGGCAGTTTTACAAATGCCGGTGGTAAAACAGTTAACCATATTGCCCGTTGGAATGGCAAAGAGTGGCACCTGGTGGGCAAAGGAATAAATAAAATAGTGCTTTCTATGACACAATTCAATGGCAAACTTTTTGCAGGCGGAGCGTTTGATAGCGCTGATGGTAAGCCTGCCTTAGGCATTGCATGCTGGAATGGAAATGAATGGCAGCCTGTAGGCATGGGTATAAAAGGAACAGTATCTGCCCTGTGCGTATATAATAAAGAGCTTTATGCGGCGGGTAAATTTGATACGGTTGACGGCAAACCGGCACATTCAATTGCCCGTTGGGATGGAGAAAAATGGTCTGATGCAGGAACCGGGCTTGATTCAGGTAAGTACAATTTTATTTGCGGGCTGGCAGTATATCATAATGAGTTATATGCCAGTGGCACATTTAAGGCCTTAGCGGGTGTACAGGGTAACAATATATCGCGTTGGAATGGTAAGGAATGGAAAGCAGTTGGCCAGGGAATAAGCTATCCTGTAACGACAATGTCAACTTATAAAGATGAGTTATATGTATGTGGAGTATTCGATACAGCCGGTGGTACACCGGCCAATTACATTGCCAGATGGAATGGTACAGAATGGTCGCCGGTTGGAACAGGTATTGGCAGCGGACAATTTGCTTCGATTTGGTCTTTAACCACATATAACGACGAGCTAATTGTCGGAGGTCTGTTTAAGAGTGTTGGACAAAAGGAAGCCAATTACATTGCCAGATGGAATGGATCGAGCTGGGACAGAGTTGGTGGAGGAATGAATTCTCCTGTTCATTCATTAGGCGTTTATAATAACGAACTTTATGCAGGTGGCCTTTTTGATTCGGTTGAAACGATCCCAGTCAGCCATATAGCCAGATGGAAAGGTAATATTGACAAATAGAGAAAAGGGGCACACATTTTCCTTATATTAGCCGCCTGATTTTCTTATAAATATATGAACATAAGTATTGTTGGAACAGGTTATGTGGGTTTGGTTACAGGCACTTGTTTTGCCGAAACAGGCAACCATGTTTTATGCGTAGATATTGATGAAGCAAAGGTAAACGCTATGCGCGCCGGCAAGGTTCCTATATATGAACCCGACCTGGATATACTTTTTGAGCGAAACCTTAAAGCCGGTCGCTTACAGTTTACAACTAATCTGGCCGAAGCAGTAAAAAAGACAGACGTTATATTCCTGGCCCTCCCTACTCCACCTAATGAAGATGGCTCGGCCGACCTTTCATATATACTTAAAGTAGCTGATGAATTAGGAAAGCTAATTACATCTTATAAAGTAATTGTAGATAAAAGTACTGTGCCTGTGGGTACGGCAGAAAAAGTACAGGCTGCAATTGCAAAAAACAGTAAAAGCGATTTTGATGTTATTTCAAATCCTGAGTTTTTGCGTGAAGGTTTTGCCGTAGATGATTTTATGAAACCTGACCGTGTTGTACTTGGCCTGTCATCTGACAAAGCCCGTAAGGTTATGGAAGAACTTTATAAGCCCTATGTACGCCAGGGGAACCCTGTGTATTTTATGGATCTTCGCTCCGCTGAGCTTACCAAATATGCGGCCAACTCATTCCTTGCCACCAAAATTTCGTTCATGAATGAAATAGCTAACCTTTGCGAAAAGGTTGGCGCTGATGTTGATATGGTGCGTATCGGAATTGGTTCAGATGCAAGAATTGGCAAACGCTTCCTATTCCCGGGCATTGGGTATGGTGGCAGTTGCTTTCCAAAAGATGTAAAGGCACTGGTACAATCATCGGTAGAAAATAATTACGATTTCAAAATACTGAAATCAGTAATGGAAGTGAATGAAATACAAAAACACATTCTTATTCCGCGCCTGAAGAAACAATTCGGGAAACTGGCAGGCCTTAAAGTAGCTATGTGGGGACTTGCATTCAAACCCGATACAGATGACATACGTGAAGCACCTGCCCTGGTTATGATTGATGAATTGCTTAAAGAAAATGCAACAGTTACCGCTTTTGATCCTGCGGCAACCGAAAATGTAAAGAAACTTTTAGGAAACAAAATAAACTATGCTGTCGATGAGTATGCTGCACTTGAAGGTGTTGATGTGCTTATCATTGCTACAGAATGGAGCTTGTTCAGGACCCCGGATTTTGAACGCATGAAAAAGCTAATGAAGAAGCCTGTAATATTCGATGGCCGTAATCTTTATGGAAATGACCAGATGAAAGAACTTGGCTTTACATATATAAGCATTGGCCGTAAAAACGTAACACAATGAAAAGAGTACTTATAACGGGTGCAGCCGGTTTTTTAGGTTCACATTTATGTGACAGGTTTATAAAAGAAGGATACCATGTAATTGGCATGGATAACCTTATTACCGGTGACATGCGGAATATTCAGCATCTTTTTAAACTCGAGCATTTTGAGTTCTACCATCACGATGTTTCAAAATTTGTATTTGTACCCGGAGACCTGCACTATATACTTCACTTTGCCTCGCCGGCAAGCCCTATTGATTACTTAAAGATTCCTATACAAACCCTTAAAGTGGGTTCATTAGGCACACACAATTTACTTGGCCTTGCTAAGGCTAAAAATGCAAGAATGCTTATTGCTTCAACATCCGAAGTATATGGCGACCCCTTGGTGCACCCGCAAACAGAAGATTATTGGGGTAACGTAAACCCTGTTGGCCCGCGTGGTGTGTATGATGAAGCCAAACGGTTCCAGGAAGCTATAACAATGGCTTACCATACCTTCCATAAATTAGAAACACGCATTGTACGTATATTCAATACTTATGGCCCACGCATGAGGCTAAATGACGGACGTGTATTACCTACTTTTATCGGGCAGGCTATGCGTAATGAACCGCTTACTGCTTTTGGTGATGGTAGCCAGACAAGGTCATTCTGTTATGTGTCGGACCTGGTTGATGGCATTTACAAATTACTATTAAGTGATTACGCATACCCTGTTAATATTGGTAACCCTGCCGAAATAACCATCAATGAATTTGGCGAGGAAATATTAAAACTTACCGGAAGTAATCAAAAGATAATCCACACTCCATTACCTAAGGACGATCCCAAGCAACGGAAACCAGATATTACCCTAGCTAAAAAACTGTTGGGCTGGGAACCTAAAGTATCTCGTGCTGAAGGCTTGAAGATAACCCTGGAGTATTTTAAATCGCTTACTCCGGAGGAACTGCAAAGGTCGGCACCCCGATTTGCCTAATACATTCCATGTATGGCACCTTCCAATACCGAATTGATCAGCTACCTGTCCGGCTTTGTAACCGAAGAACGTAAAAAACGTTTCGATGAAGTTATTAAGAACCGAACAAGGCATGTAACCATTGGTCTTGAAGATATATTTCAACCCCACAATGCAAGTGCTGTTCTGCGTTCCTGCGATTGCTTTGGCATACAGGATGTGCATATTATTGAGAATGAGAATAAGTATACCATAAATCCGGATGTAGCCCTGGGTTCCTACAAATGGTTAACCCTTAACAGGTACAATAAAAAAGAAAGCAACAACACGCTTAGCTGCATTGATGCACTAAAGAAGAATGGTTACGCAATAGCAGTTACATCTCCTCACAAAGACAGTTATACCATTGAAAATGTTCCGCTTGACAGAAAACTGGCTTTGTTCTTCGGTACTGAATTAGAAGGAATGTCGGAACAGCTTGAAAAGAACGCTGAAGTGTTTGTGAAAATACCTATGATGGGCTTTACAGAAAGCTTTAACATATCGGTGGCCGCAGCACTCAGCATGTACACACTTAGCAATCGCTTGCGAAAAGAAAACGTTAAATGGCAAATACCGGAAACAGAAAAGGAAGGAATAATGCTTCAATGGTTGCGTAACACCATACCAAGGGCTGAATTGCTGGAAAAAGATTTTCTTGAAAAGAGCAGATAATCTCAGCCCTGCTTAACCACTATTAAAATATCAAGTAGTGCCAGTATTCCTAAGATACTGACTACAAAACCAAAGAAAGCTAAAAGAGAATTACTGCCACGGCGAATTCCGATAGCACTTATAATAAACCCTGCTGCCAATAGAATAGCCGCAACTACAAACTCAGGAATAAATAAAAACACAGCGCCTGCAACGGCCGTAGTAAAACCAATAATACCCAATACCCTGTTAGTTCTTTGCTCTTTTTTATATCCATCATCATTACTATCCTGTACCGTGTCTCTTACTACCATTTTAACTGATTGCCCCATACTTGTAAAATCGGCCTTACTTTTAGGGTAGCTGGTCACAGATTTTACTTGTGCAGAAGGTTTAACCGAAACACTCGATACTGCCTGGGATTGAATAAGAATAACCTGTTTTGCCCTATTAATTATTACTGTTGCTTGTTCGGCAACCATACTGGCTTTAGGAGTAGTACTGGCTGAAACGGGAATAATATCACCTATTCTACCCGTTGTGTTCAAGTAATAGCCTTTTGTATACTTTCTCTTACCAAAAGAAGATGCCATACCGCTATCTGAACTACAAGAGCTTAGCATTAGCGAAAAACAGAGAAAAAAAGTAAAATAGTATATAAAACTGCGGTACTTACTCATAAAGTCAAAAATAAGAAAAAGCGGCAACATTTACTCATCTATTCTCTTATAGAGCATAACACAAGGCTATAATATGTTTTCATTTCAGGCACATATCTAAGTTCTTTCCTATTTTTGGGTTAGTATTTAAAAATGAAGAAACTCCTTAAATATATTTCTGCTTTTTTACTTATCCTGGTAGGGATAATAGTGATACTTCTTTTAATAGTGTCCCCCATTGCTAAATACGAGATCAACAAAAACTGTGTTCAGTGGACAGGCCGGCATATTAGTGTTGGCCGGGTAAGCCTGAACCCTCTGACGGGTAGTGTTTTTATTAAAGATTTAAAAATTTATGAAGCGGATAGCACAACAGTGTTTTTTGACTGCCATGATATTTATATAAAGGTAAACCTGAAAAAACTGCTTAGCAGTAACTATGAAATTGAAGAGATAAAAATTGATAAGCCCGAGATAAGCATAGTACAAAATGGAAATAAATTCAATTTCGATGATCTGATCAAGCGGTTTGCATCAGATACTACTAAAAAAGCAGCGCCTAAAAAGAATACTGATTTAGTTTATGACATAAAAAATGTAATTATCACCAATGGCAACATTACATACAATAATGTACCGGTTCATAATATCTTCAGTATTCACGAATTGAACTTTAAATTGCCCGAAATAAGCTCAGACATAGCTAAAGCTAAAGTGCATGTCGATTTTAATTATGGTACCGGAGGCTCTTTTAATATCGACCTTGAGGCTGATACGAAAACGCTTGCGTATGACCTTTCACTCGATATTGATAAATACGATATGAGCCAGTACTATGCCCCTTTAAATGCTTTCATGAAAATATCATCGCTTAGCGGGCAGTTTAATACCAAGCTAAGGATGCATGGTAAATTCAATAAACCTGAAGAGTTTTCGCTGGTATGTAGTTTAAACATAAAAGATTTTGAAATAAAAGACATGGTAAAAAGAAAGATCTTTGCGCTGCATGAGTTCTCTACTACTATAGATACTATAAATGTAAAGCAAAACTTGTTTGTTTTCCGAAGTATTATACTAGACAAGCCCTACATAGCCTACGACATATTAGCGAAAGGCAGCAATATAAGCCAGGCTATGGTAGAACATGAAACCCGTGAAGTGGTGGATACAGCCTCCGGCAAAACAAAACGAGATTATTCAAATATTTTTGCATTAATTCAATCGAGCTTGCAATCTTCGGCTATTGATTTTTTAAGTGCTAATTATCATGCAGATAGTATAGCCATTCGCAACGGGGAATTCATATTTAACGACCTCACCTCTGACCATCGTTTTCATTGTACCGTTTCAGGGATAAATATGCTGACAGATGAAATAGGGCCAAATAACAAAGAAGTACTTTTTCATCTATCCGCATTGCTCGACGATACCGGTAAATTAGCCATGAAGGCCAACCTTACTTATAACCTTAAAAAGAAATTGTTCAGTTACAAAATTTTGGAATTAGCTGTACCTGACCTATCACCAGTGACTAAATATGTACTTGAAAAGAACAGTGTTAAGTGGACAGGTAGAAGAATAACAACAGGCGGTATAAAATTAGATCCACTGAA
>Ga0210386_10003086_pt1 | contig 14032 bp, 29 predicted proteins | sample IncBWH32OmetaG_FD_160091 | JGI IMG/M metagenome (GOLD analysis project Ga0210386, IMG submission 160091) | Forest soil microbial communities from Barre Woods Harvard Forest LTER site, Petersham, Massachusetts, United States - Inc-BW-H-32-O ... | reverse complement strand
GGTAACCTTTCCGGCTTCTTGTTGAATGTTTAGACTAGGATTGCGTAGGCGCAGTTTATTAAGAGCCTGTTGAGCTAGCTCGTCACGGTGCAAGAGTACCATCATCTGCCCCGGTAGTCTATGCTTCAATGTTTCAGGAAGATGGGCGAAGACTTCAGTCTTTCCTGTTCCTGTAGCCATAACTAAAAGCTGCCGATTGATCCCGGCAGCTAGTCCTACGTCGATATTATTAGTGGCTTTTGTTTGGTATGGTCTTAGCATTCCTTCCTTTTTATAGTGCTTCCTTAAACTTCCGACCACTAGGCTCTTCTATGACTCTAATTCCACGTCCAATGTATTGTGTAAGCTTCAGGCTCGGTGTAGGCGTCACATCTTCCATGTGCTCACAGGGTTCCCCAGAGTTGAACGATTCCCATACTTCATCCCAGTCGTCTCCTACCCACCAATAGTCACAACTATCGCATTCAATCTTGTAATTACCGTCAATTATAAAAGACCGCCAATTTTTATGCTGGCATTTATCCTTCTTTATCATCACAGGTTTTGATTTGATATTAGATACATTGCAATAAGTGCACGGCATACTAGTAATGCCAAAATAAGAGTCATGAACTAGTCCCGTATCTTGGCAGTGGTTGCACGTCATAAGTCCCAACTTATTAAATTCTTGGCTTAAACTTTCTGCCTGTTGTGGATGGGCAATCAAAGTCAATGGCTTCGGGTCTGGATTTACGACTCGGGGCGCGTCTGGCCATTTCAAGAATTCTGCCCAAGTAGGTGCATCCATAGCCAACCGCTCCAAGTACCAATACAAACGTTAGGAAGGTTTCCATCCTTTTAACCTCTGAAATGATACTACCACGTCATCCGTGGTCTTGTCAAGGACAGTCATAAGTAACCGGCCCCCATGAATACCCTCAATGTGGCAGCAGTTACAGAGAGTTATCAGGTTGTTGAGAGCATCCTCCCCTTGGTGCGAACGATATACGATGTGGTGGGGGTGAAGTCCGTTCCGGTTATTACAATGGCGGCACTTCCACCCATCCCTAGTAAAACAACGCTGGTAGATAGCTAGCATAGTTTACCAAAAACCACTGGATATTGAGGATAATCTTATTCATCTTTCTCCTTATTAGGATACTTCTTCTGTGCTTTTACAAACTCCTTCTTGAAGTTTGTCAGCATAGTGATTGCATGGTTGATTTTCTCAAGAGCGTGCTCATTGTTATTGAATTGCCAGCAAATCTTTCTACTACAATCTGTAAGGTCAACTTCGCCGTAAAAGCTTGGTAAACTCTTCCCAGACGAGTACGTAGTACTCTTAAGCAGTTTGTAGCCTACTGTCGAGCCACAATCAGCCGGGTCAATATAATCAATAGACGCTGCAATCAATTCCTGAGCCATTTATCCTCCTGCTAATACCGTGTTCGCCGGGTCATTAAGGAACGAAACGAATACAACTTCAGCAGCCGCTCCGTCAGACGCATCCTTCGAAACACCCTCATCGTCCTTGCCTACTGAACCGATCATCATCTTTGCCATGTCCAATGCTGGACGGACTACCTGTTCGATTGCCATCTTCTTCATGTACAGATTGACCCATCCCATTGCGTCTTCATCGGCCAAACCTTTAAGAGTCTGAACATGAAGCTTGATATCCTCTAGGTTCATCTCTTCGCCCTTCTCAATAAAGGCTGTAATGAAAGTCTTCAGTGAGATTTCTACTTGCGTGTCCGGGTTCGTCCAAGTACCATTTACGTCTAGACTGGTAATCTCCCTAAGCTTTGCGATCCCTAGCGGTTCATACTTCTCGCGGGGAACTTCCATGATGTCCATTACCTCTGCGATCCGTCTTAGATACTGCGCCTTTCTCGGCTTGATCTGAAGTGTCTTTACATATTCTTGGAAAGTTACGAACCCATCATAGTACCCGTTCTTCTTGATCTTATGAAGTAGTTCTCCGATGTCGTAAGCCGATGTGTTTACTTTACTAATTAACTGCTCTAGTTCCATTCTAACCTTAGCAGCTTCCCCGGCTACCTGTTGTCCGATGATAGCCGGGACATTCTCAAATACTTCCATTAGTCTCCTGAATACTTCTTATATGATTCAATAAACTGTTCCAACGTCTCAAAGTGATACACTCTGTCAATGTAATGGAACACATTTTCCTTTGGCCCAATTACATAAATAGGTTTACTAGTACCAAGTGCGTAGCCAAACTCTACGTGCCTGCCGCCCCTCGGAATGCCTACGCGGGGATTCTCACTGAAGAAGATTACCGCCTCGGCCCTGTCCACATCTTCTAGATCGATGGTGGCAGTTTCAACGTACCAATCGTCCGTCTTCTCTCCCATTTGACTGTTAAGAGGCTCTTGCTCGTCAAGCCAGCGCGAAGTAACCTCGATCCCTAGCGGTTCAAGGACCGCCTTGTGTTCTCTTAGCTCGTCCCTACGAGCATACTGTGCTGCTAGATATGCCTTCAATTAAACCTCCTCAATGTGCTTGTGAAGTTGACCGTGTTGGAATCCCTGTATGTAAGTTACATCGGTCATCAATTCCCCGGTGTTCTCCTGAATCTGTACAGCCCTGTCGTCGTATATTCTAACACAACCGTAGTCCTTTATGCAAGTGACAGGAAGTGAAGTACCAAATACTTCTTGGCTCCATTTGGCGATAGCCGCCAGCGCTCGTACCAGTTTAGTCGGATTAGGCTCAGACGCCCGTGCCGTAAATATCTTTACAATAGTTCCTTGTGCAAGATACTGTTTAGCAAGTTCGACCGTCTTGGGAATAGGTGCGCCGATGTGGTCCTCACCTTTGAACTCATCATAGACTGCCAAAGTTTTGTCAAGGTCGAATCCTACCCACGGGTAGATGTAATCCTTCCCTAACCTGTCAGCCTTCCGCTTTTCCTTCTCTTCCGGTGTCAGCATACTTTTCCTTTAATGTAGTATGAATCATTGTCCATCCAGAAAGTTGTACGTCCAAATGGAAAATGCCACTTTACAGTGCGAAGTTTAAGAGCCTCAAAGTTCTCAGTTACGGCGAGTACTTTACAGGCTTCTCTGTAGTCAGGAACGACTATAGAACTGACCATTACTACATCACCTACTTGATATTTAACTGGCATTCTTCTCCTTATCCACCAATCGCCAAATGGCTCTCTTCTGGCGGTCTTTGTCTTCGTCGTAGTTCAACATAGCGAAGCAGGCTGGCGCATAGAATACGTTCTCCGGCTTCTGAAAGAACATTGCGAATTCCTTTTGCTCGGTACAGACTACCAATGCTTCCTTTACAATCTCAGCGGCCTTACTATGAATGCGGTTGTACGCTTCCTTGCCGCCGTCATCGCTCTTCAATCGCTGCGCCTCGTAGAATGCCTTGCGGTTCTTGAGGAACGTGGGAAACTTAATCTTCAGCTTGAACGGTGCCTGTCCGGGGATGTTATACGTTGCAACCAGTCCCTCATAATGCTCACGGTCCATACTCAAAGCTTCGTCTAGCGTACCATTAAAGCTAAAAGCTCTGTCCAAACTGTTAAGATTACCGTAGTAGTTTACAACCTCAGCCCGGTCACCCTCTTCGCCAGTTTCAACCTTCACAAACGACAGCAGAACTAAGCCATCTTTCGCGTACTTGATAACATGAGGCTGTACTTCTTGGCAAACTATTTCAAAGACTGGCGTGTAACCTTCAGGAAATACAAGCGGCCCATGCTCTTCAATATGCTGCTCCATCCACTTCGTAGCAAACTCTGCGTGCGGTGAATGGAACGAACCTTTGGATGCAATGCCCCAATGGATTCCATACTTCCAGAAGATTCCAAGACATCCGTTAACCTTCTCGGTGATAACTGGCGGTCCAAACTGAGTATCAATCTCATGTACATCTACAAGAGTCGGCAGTTGGTCGATAGAAAAGAACTTCTCATAAGGACGGGCAATGATTTCGCCAGAGTCATCGACAATTAATCCACGAGTCTTAGTAGTCACATCATCCCAGACGTGATTAAACACTGCCGTCTTGCCGTAGCAGTAAATAGTCAGGGGGAGGGTGTTGTGCCTACGAGCAGTTACTAGCCCATTACTAATGTGTCGCTGTAACTTCGCGGTATCGATGTACTCTGACAATTTCATCATAGCTCCTTAAGTATTAGGACTCTTCTTTGCGTTTTCTTCACACTGGCGATGTGATTTCACCGAATCGGCCAACAGGGTTTGGAAGCCCACGAATGTTTCAAACTCATGGTCCTGCTTAATCGGGTCCTGCTCGTTCGTCTCAATCGTCTTTGCCATGCCCTTAAGAGTATAATACTCGTTTTTCATGGCTTCGTCAACCGTCAGGTAATCCGCATCTTGGCAACTTGTTTTCATGTATTTGTCAAAGAGTGTGTTGGCCTTGTCAACCTCTTCAAAGTATGCAGTAGAAAAGGTGGTGGGTACAACAGTGACGGTTGGTGCCGGGGGAACCTTATCCCCCATGCCGATAGCCAGTACGAGTCCAAGCAGTAGTGTGTGCATCAATGCTCCTCTTCCGATTCAGTAATACTTCCCATCAAGTCAACGGCGAATCCACTGTCACTGGAGATGAAATCGTAACGGTGAAATGTGCCATCATTTCTCGTACAAGAGTAAGTGTCCAAGTTGTCTTTTCGGTTTTAGGTTCTGACACCAAAAGTTTAACTCCGGCGTCAATCTTTTTCTTAGTTGCCATGTTTCCTCCTAGATTATGATGTCCCCATCTACATATTCACCCTCTGTGACCGAATTGTCAACTGACGCCTGTGAGGTAGAGACTTCGGCCTCAGCAGCAGCCACAGCGGCATCTTGTTCCTTCCTCTGTTTAGATGCAACATAGTTCAAATAGACTGCACCAAATTGCTCTCTTTCTTCCGGCTCGATAAACTTGAAACTGTCGAAAACTGGTACGTAGAACTGAAACTTTCCTTGAACTACAAGCTTGGTACGGATACGGAACTTGATGTCAAAGATATTTGGCCGGTGTCCCTCTGCTTGAGCCTTCAGAAGAACGCGGGTGAAGTTCTCCATACCCTGCTCAAACGGCTCCTTAGCCTTAGAGCGGAGGTACATACTCAGGGGTAGCTTATACTTGTCGTCAATCAGCAATGCCCTGTAATGCGCGTCACAAGGGGGAATAAGGGCCTTGCTCGTTCTGCCGTCATTCTTCTCCTTGTACTCACGCCACGGACCCCAGTCCTGTCGGGGGCAGTTCGCGCAGTTGATAGCTTGTGGTTGACGTGCCTTAGCGTGTGGCTGTATCATATCACTACTGAAGCACATCAGGTTCTCAGGAGTGCGGTTTAGTTCGCCGGGGTCGCCGATGTGATACTGGCGCTGCTCAGTGGGCAGAGCTAGGAACGTGGCCCACATCTCCTCGTACTGATCGCCCGTTTCATTGATACGTAGGTTACCCTTAATGGCTCCTTCGGTTTGGTTATTTGGCTGCACGATGATGAGGTTAGCCGGTTTAGCTTGTAGAAACTTGCTGCTAAAATCGATCCCAAGTCCACCCTCTTGAATCGAGTTGTTGTTTAATACTGTAAGTGCTGTGCTCATTCTTCTCCTTAATTGTCAAGTAACTTTCGTAATGATGCTAGTGCTGAGTTCTTGGTTACTATTGGTTGCTCTTTTACAGGAACGGGGTTGACAATCTTTGGTGAAGATAGTAACCTTTCCTTACGGGTTTGTTCATACTTCGTGTTGCATATTTGGCAGCCGCATGTCGGCTTTCTTATTCCCTTGTACTTATCAGCGTATGCACACTTGATTGCTAGCTGTGCGTCTTTCTCTGCTTTCTTTTCAGCTTTCTTGATCGCCTTGCGTTCGTCCTTAGCTTCGTCTACTAATCGATTGACTTCAGCCATTGATCGGCTTAATTCTAACGCTCGTACAAAAGCGCTCCACGCGGCTTCGGACAAGTCTTGCTCTACGTGCCAAGCCTCAAACTCTCCATCTTCTTTACCAAGTCTGATAATGAAGATATCCTCAATACTTTCACCAGTTTCCTCTTGATAAGCCTGCTTGTATGCGGCGGTTTGTAGCAGGTATTCCACGTACAGGTAATTGCTAGTCTTCCAATCAATGATAGCTAAGTGATCTTTAAACGGCTGTCGGCAACACTTCGGATCATTACATGAGTCAACAAACGCCAGTCCGTCCATAGTACCAGCATACTTGAATGTTCTGCTGTATACTTTACGCTCAGTACCAAGCCATCTAACGTTATGCGCTGTCATCCAATGAAGAGACGCAATAGTGCAATTTGTTACCCGCTCGTCTCCTCTTGGAACATCTATAGCGTAAGTTGTATCGTCATCTTTATGAGCGATGCAACTCTTAATGTGCGTTTCGATCCAATCGTGCGCCTTGTGTCCTACCTCTCCGGCGTCTTCTAGCTTATCTTTGTGGGCAGACTTTGATAGTCTTAGCAGTTCGTCAAAGTCACTCTCATAAATGATGTATTCATTACTAGTACCATTTACTCTATCAGGTTCAAGATGCGGCTCAAGACTAGCTTTAAGCTTCTGTCCCATCATCTTGCACCCCCACGGAATGAGGATGTTGCTCTTGTCCATGATGTGGCAGATCGTCGTCACACCGTCTTGAACTTCTAGGCCATCAGGAGTCACTAATAGGTATACGTGATCTTTTGGGTCGTACCTTAGCTCGATGGTCTTATCATAAAACCAATAGCTCTCGGTAACCTTCCCGAACTTCTTTATAAACTGATCTAACTCGTTGTCCATTTCTTCCTTAAAAATGGGGGGCAGTTTCCCACCCCCTTGACCCACTTTACCCTAGGTCATCCTAATGTAATGTGAAACACACTTCCGGGCAGTACATCCCATTGCTTCTTGTTAGGATTGAACCACCACACATCCGTAAAGACCGATGCAGACCCAAAGTAACTACCGTCCAAAGCGATGAATGTCAGAGTGTCTAGGTAGACTTCTCGGCCATTAACCTGAGTATGCGTATCGGTACGGACAAATGATGTCACCTTTGCACTCCCATAACCGGGCAAAGTAACAAGGTTGTATCCGGCGTAAGGAGGATTCAATCTCTGACCCCAAATCGGATTATACCCTACCGAACCTTTGTCTGTCAATACCCGTTGGTTGCAGGAAACATACTGAGAGTCCGCTGCACCGATGGTGTATTGCAGGACTCCACACGATGTAGGAACTTGGGTAGTGAACGTCACGGTTTGCGCGGCGGCAGTTGCCACCATGCCAAGAGCTAACACAAACGTCATAATGCAATTGAAAATTTTCATTCTTTCTCCAGTTAGTAAAGGGGTTGGGGCAGTCCCGCCCCGGATTAGAATACTTTGTTGTAGCGGTAAGCCTTCAGGCAGCTACTGCCGAAGCAGCACCACCAATAGCCACCGTAGCCATCAGGAATCGGCATACAGAGTTGTGAGTTGAGCGTGGTTGAAAATACTGGAGCAAACGTTGGCATCGTTGGACACGGAACGGTTGCACCGGGACTACCGCTAGCGGTCATAGCTGCGAACATGAGAATAGCTACGATGCTAAGTTTTGCAAAAAGGTTCTTCATTTTTCTCCTTTTGTTAATGCTTCTAGGTCACTAATGTTGACCCATGTCAGGCGTTTTCTAATCGGCCCACAAGGACGAATGCCTGCTTCGTTCTTGTCTGTCTCCATAAGGTAACCAGTGCGCCACCCTTCATCGTAGTACCGTACCAGTCCCCCTACAGTGACTCCAGTAGGCAATGGTAAGTACCGCACGGGTTCCTTAACTGACAGTTTCTTCTTCACTTTTTCCTTATGCTTCTACTTCCTCAAATCCAATAGTTGCTTGGACGCGTTGCGAATTCTTTACGCTTTCGAAGAACTGCCGCTCTGCCCGTTTGTATCCACGAATCCACGCAGACTTCAGGGGATTGTCATTATAAGGATTTGCGTAAATCGGCACTCTAATCTTGAAAGCGCCCTCTCCTCCTCGGAGCGCATTGGACTCGGTTAAATGAGTGAATGCTGCGGTAGATACTGCTAGGACCGGCTTACGGAATGGCTTGATGCTTTTTTTATTCTTCATAGGATCATTATAGCACAAAAGATGGCGGCTGTCAAGAGGACTAACCGCCGTGAATGCCATTCATCATTCAAAGTCCAGAACAGGTTCAAGTGGTATCTCCAATCCTTCCAATGAGTTGTCCGGTTGGGTGAGGATGTCATCGCGCATCACTTCGACCCATCCCCACCCGGCGCGTCGAGTAATCCCTAACGCTCTTGCTGCTGCAATGCTAAGGTCCAAACTGTACTTGTGCGAGTAGGGTCCACGGTCAGTAATGCGGACATGGAGTACCTTACCCGTTTCAAGGTTTACTACATTCACAATACTATTCAACGGATACGTTAGACTTGCCGCTGTAATAGTCCTTGCGTGATAGATACTACCATTTGCCATCTTGCGCCCCTCAAAGAAGTTTGCATAGAATGACGCCTTGATGGGGGCAGCATGTAGTAAACTTGCCCCCATGAGTACCAGTAGTGCTATTCTTTTAAGCATTCGCTCCTTACTCGAACGCTTCCCTCTCCTCAGAAATTATCTTGGCAATTTGCTTAAACGATTTGCCAGTATCGTTTAGTTCTTCCAAATCAGCTACAAAGAATTGACCGCGTTCAGTACCAAATCCAGCCCATTCTTTTACGGGGTCGGGAAGGTGAAAGTTTTGTGTTCGCTCCGGCCCGTACTGATACGCCGTCTTGGTAAAACTAGGCGCGTCGGCATCGTCTGAAGCAACAGTTAACGGTTCAGGAATTACACCCGCCTTGACAGCTAGGTCACATAGTACGCCGAAGCAGCAAAACTCTTCGCCGAATGTACCAGACTGCCTAAGAAAGATAGTACCCTGCTTGTAGTTCCCACTATCCAAGGCTTCCGTCCATGCCTTTCGCACATCGGAAGCCTTGGTTGCTTTAGTCAGTTCCATTGTTACTCCCTAAACAACCCTTCAGGCCGGGACTCGATAATCTTGGCAATGGTTGTAAACTTCTTACCATTGTCGTTTAGGTCAGCGAGACTATCATTCAAACCATACTCGCCCATGTTACGATGCACTCCTGCCCATTTCATAACAGGAATAGGAAGAGTACCACTGCAACTCTCGTATTCAAATTCCTGCACACCAGTTGACAACATCGTTGCTACCGGCTCAGGGATAACCTTGGCTTTAACGGCCAAGTCACAGAGTACTCCAAGGCAACAGAATCCCTCTTTCTTGCCTTTCTTTGTGTGGAGTGCTCCCTTCGTTTGCTTGTACTCACCGCTCTTGAGCGCTTCCAGCCATGTAGCGATGATGCGCTTGTGCGATGATTTCTTCGTCAGCTTTGTCATATTCCTCCATAGTACCACGGTCAGTTTTGAATGTCAAGAGAACGCGCCTGCTACTGCTTTACTCGCCGTCTCATCAGATTCGCGCAAGTACTCTCCGGTTGAACTGATTGTCTTGTGGCCCAAATACTGCCGTACCATTTCGATTCCTGCTACCTTGATTGTAGCCATCGCGCAAGAATGCTTTAAGACGTGCGGGTGAACCTTGTGCTTAGGTAGGCCAGCTTTTTCTCCAGCCCGTTCCATCAGCTTGTAGACTCCAAAACGGGTCATAGGAAACAACCGCTCACCGCTCTTGAGAGTACCAAATAACGCTTTCAGTTCGGTTGCTTCGTCTAGCTCCGGGTCCGTACTCGATACGTATGGCTGTATGGTCTTAAGTGACCCTTTCAGCCTTTGACACTTCACATAGCCGTCACGGATGTCCTCTTTAGTCAGTCCGATTAGCTCCGACACGCGCAGTCCATGCAAGAATCCAACCTTAAGCATCAACCTTTGGCGCGGCTTCTGTACCTGTCGGAGCAGTTGCTTTATTTCGTCTTGAGTTAAATGCTGCATAGTTTCCTTTGGTCCCCAGTGATGGGTTTGAACCACCAACCTCTCGCTTATCAAGCGAACGCTCTAGCCGGTTGAGCTAACCGGGGGATAGGGGGTTACTTGCTACCAGTTGTGCTGGAACTTTTGAACAACAATCCTGCAAGTACCAACAACCCGTATGCCTGCCAAAAGCCAAGCTTGACAGTGCCAAAGACTACAAGCAACGCGCTAGGTGCAAACAGAAAGTTTACAAGCCACATCACGGGGAATGCTAGAAGTAGTCCAATGACTACAACTAATACGATTATTCCCAAAACAAGCGCTAATCCTGCAATAAGGTATTTCATAATTCTCCTTTGGTGCACGTTGCTGGATTCGAACCAACGTCAATCGGGTTAAAAGCCCGGTATAATAGCCACTATACGAAACGTGCATGGTGCATACGGCTCGATTTGAACGAACATCCTTCTGCTTAAGAGGCAGAGATAATGACCATTATACCACGTATGCAAGTTTAGTAACTTTCTACCGTGACACGAACCACACGGCCATTCAGCACGTTGTCAATGCGCCGAATCTCATGGCGAAGAGACTCCAGAGAACGCTCCACATCATTAGTAACAATGATAGCTTGCGCCCAGTCGTTACCCTCCTCAGACGCATCGCGGTCACTCTGGATGAAATCCTCTGCCGCTGCATCCAGCAAATCGGCCAGCGGAGTACCAACAAGCGTATCATCAGGGATAGCCAAGGCCAGAATGAATATACGCTTGCGGACATGGAGCACGATTGTGTCACTACCGTCACCGGTTACAGTGTTGCGCTCAGTTGAAATTACAAAATTGGTTTCAGGAGTTGCCTCAGCAAGTACCCGGTCAAAGTATTCGTCACTAGGGACGGTTGTGAATCCATAAACGTTTTCCATATCTCTCCTTAGATCATGCCAGTATTACGCGACTGGCAACGCGGGATTGCTACAGCCCACCACCCAATTACGTATTGGGACCGGTTATGCTACAGTGTAGCGTTTACGATAAACATCGGGCTTCAGCTTTCGAGCACTCCGGCCACGTCTTGTGCTTCTCGTAGGCTTTGTCGGCCATACGTCGTGTTAAACTACCGGCTTTTCCTTGGCTCTCCACACGCGAACACCACCCTCTTCCGCGCGAAGTACCACGTTAAACTCATGCCTGTAAGCATACTGGCGAATGCTTGCCGTGACTTGCTTCACCTTGTCAGGAGCAGCAGGGACCAGAAAACTAACAGTGCTGCCAGCTTCCAGTTTACCAATCGGATAGTTAAGCCTTTCCTTGCGGCCAGTCGTAGGGATGGGCTTGGTAGCAAACACGTACCCATCAACTGTTGGAGCAGATTCCTTGATTTCCTCGGTAGGAATCTCCGGTTCAACCGCGCGAATGACGATATCGGAATCACTGAAAGCTTGAACGTTGTGCTTCTTATGAGACATTTGTACCTTTCTGCCCATTGGGGCGACTTCATGATAGTATCACAGCTTGTTTCGGTTGTCAACTACTCGGGAAAATCATCCTCGATAATATCTATCGGGCTCAGGCAGTGCTAGGGTATCATACGTAGGGCTTGGCAGTTTCGGAGCAGTAGCCTGTAAGTGTTCAAGTCCCATCGTCCTAAGACGAGTACCAACATAGCTTTCAAACTCGGTCACTGCGTTCTGCATACGCTTCTCGGTAGCCTCTTCCATGCACTCCATCACGTAGGGCAGATTGCTTTGAATCTCCTGCATTGATTGGGCGAGTCGTTGGGCTACGTCTTTTAGGTTCGCCTTTGTCGGCTTCTCGGTTCCATCAACCAACTTGTCCACAAGAGACTTGGCATAATGCATGTGCTCATTCATCAACTGAGCGCGGCGTTTACCCTCATCCTTGAACCTGTCCGCGAACGGTTGAGGCTTTGGTGCCTCTGGACGGTCCCCGAATCGTGTATTCCATTGAGGGTCACCTTGCGCGTGCCGAATGGTGCACGGCGTACCGCTTCCCCTGTTCGGTGTTGTGATGAGTTCGGCGAACTGTGCGGCACTCAACCACACTCGAACCAATGACTTACCGTGACCCATTACTATTTCGCGGTCACCGTCAATATACTTCGAAGCCTCTTGGACGGTAATCTCTACAAAATGATTGTGCTGGATGTCACTGTTGAACAATGGAACTTGTCCATAAACATGACTGATAGAGATGGTACCATAACTCGGGTGAGTCTCCTTGATTCCCATAAGAGCATTAGACTCATCCCTTGTCACAAAACTTTCAGTCGGCGGATATGTTCGCGTGTCGCGTTCGTCTTTCATCGTAACCTCATAGTACCACGGGTCGAATCAGTTGTCAAGCCTTAGTAGTACCAGTAATGTAACACGCGTGCTCAGTGTACACTACCAGTTCTTGACTGAGGTAAGAAGCTAACCGCTCACAGATTTCGTGCACGGTTTCCTTGTTCGTCTCGAAAGCTTCGATAACTACGCTATTCTCCCGTACACCTTTGTAGAATCCAGATGCGGGAATGATGGTGAAACTCTGCAAATAAGTACTCAGAATCTCTTCCATCAGCTTGCGGTTAACGTCCTCACAGTAAATACGAAACATCGTGTTCATGGTTTATCTCCCATTACTTCTTTCCAAATCCTAGCCTTTTCGCGCTGATACTCGCACCAATCCGAGTTATCTAGAATCTCAACTCCGATGTATACCGGGGTACTTTTCCCGGTATACTTGGAAGCAGCGGTCATGCATTGCTTTCATTTGCGCTTCGAATAGCTTCATGCAACGCTCACGCGGGGGGCAGTTGCCAGAATCTCATCCGGCGTAATGTGTCCCATCACCGCCCACTCGTAATGCGTGGCATCCAACCACTTGCGCTTTGAGTTCGTGTACGTGTGGCCTTGGTTAATCTCCGCACCAGAGATAAGACTCTCCGGGTCAAACATGTTATGCCCAGTTGTACGGCGTGACGTGAAGTTGTCCTTATCAAAGAAGCTTGGGAAATCGATGCCAGCGAACATTGTGTCTCCTTAGTATTAAGAGTACTACAGATCGAACTAGTTGTCAAGCAGTTTGGCAAGTGTCTGCTTGTGCTTCGGTGCGCGTTTGTTCTTGTGCGGCACGTATGTAGTACCACGGACAGTACCAATGAGTGCTCTGCTTTCCTTGCGTACCTGAATTACTGCGCTAAACTTTTTCACAGTTTCTCCTAGATGTTTATGTGACGTTCTTGTCGGTTGCGCCAAGTTTCGAAAATCATGTATTCAATCTTCGGGTCATCTACGTCCGCCGAAAGCAGCCCATCTTCAGAATCCTCATGCAGAGTCATGACTTCTAAATCATCCCCCGCGTCTATAAGAACCTGTAGCTTCTGGACTAGTTCGCTAGCTTTCACAGTTTCTCCTTTCTAGGTTGATTATACTGAAGTACCTTAGTAAAGTATAGGTCACTATAGTGACCCTCTTTTGCTAACTGCTCGTAGTACTCCATAGCCTCTTTGAGCGTATCGAATTCGTGCGCAATCGGGGTATAGTCCCACGGGTCACAAACTATTATATACTTTGTGGTAGCGGCCATTATAGTTTCTCCTTAAACTTTCTGCCAGTTGGTTCCACGGGCAGTTGGTTCGTTCGGATAGCCGGGTTAGTAGCCGAGTTATTCATTTTACGGATAAGACTCAGCAGTATTTCCGATTGCTCACGGGTCAACAGCTTGTCTATTGTATCAGCCTGCATGCTAGGCTCAGGGCTTGGGGCAACTGGGTGTAGAGGGTCATCAGCATCACAGCCGCACACGCTACAATATTCCGCATCTCCCTCACTGTTGATTCGCGGTATGTAATGATGAGCATAGGGATGTGCTCCGGGTTCGTATGATGGTTCGAACGCGTCGGATTCAATCGTCCAGTGAATCGGGTCATCTCCTAACTCTCCGCATAATGAGCACCAAACATCGCCGTTAGTTTTCTTGAATGCGTGTCGAAATGCGGGTAATGTTACACCGATGATGGGTTTCCCCATTTTGACCCTACTTCCCCGCCGAGAGTCCAGCGTCAATGAATACTCCGATTATCAAACCTATTACCAGTGGAAACCACCA
>Ga0210386_10003084_pt1 | contig 14038 bp, 11 predicted proteins | sample IncBWH32OmetaG_FD_160091 | JGI IMG/M metagenome (GOLD analysis project Ga0210386, IMG submission 160091) | Forest soil microbial communities from Barre Woods Harvard Forest LTER site, Petersham, Massachusetts, United States - Inc-BW-H-32-O ... | reverse complement strand
CCGGGGGGGCGATCTGTACGAGGGGCTGCGCAATTTTCGCGACTCGCGGCGTTGTGCCGATCCAAACGCCTACGGGAACGGTCCAGAGCGCGCCAAGCAGGAGCGAAGCGTTCACACGCAGAAATGTGAACGCCGCATCGCGAGCAAGAAAAATCAGCTGACTTTGACCAAGGTGAGAAATCGTCTCCAGCGCTCGATAAGCCAGCCACGCAATCGCCGCGATGGCAATTGCAGCGATCACGCGCAAAATCCACTGATTCAAAATATTTTTCGATGATGTTCGCTGCGCATCCGGATTTTTCTTTACAACTAATGCGCGCGTTACGCGCTCTTCCAACGGAGTGATCGCAACGCGATAAAACACGGCAAGAATTCCGGACCTGCGTAGAACTTGTAGCACGAAAGATTGCGGCGGGTGGCCTTCCACGGACTCAAACTTGAATTTGTCCGACCATGCAATCGCGGGGCGCCAGACGAGTTGATCCAGAAGAACGATGACGGCGATCATTGTCGCCATCCCCCAAATAATCGCGCGTGTATTTCCGGTGCTGGCCGCCACCTGCAAATAAGACCCAAGACCGGGCAAACGGAAATCGCGCGTGCCCAGCACGAACATTTCGCAGGCCATCAGAAAAAACCAGCCGCCAGCCACGGACATCATCGAATTCCACACGAGTCCGATGGCCGCAAAAGGCAATTCCAATTCCGTGAATCGTTGCCACGGGCTGAAGCGGTACAGCCGCGCTGCTTCATCCAATTCGCGCGGGATTCCTTTCAGCGACGCATAGAAACTGAACGCAATATTCCATGCCTGCCCAGTAAAAATCAGCAGAATGGAACCCAGCTCCAGGCCGATCTGCCTGCGCGGGAAAAGAGCCACCATGGCGAGCATCACTCCCGGAAGAAAACTCAGCACGGGGATGGATTGCAGAATGTCGAGCAAAGGCAACAGAATTTTTGCGGCGCGTTCGGATTTCGCCGCTGCCAGGCCGTATCCCAAAGCAAAAAGAAGCGAAAAAATATAAGCGATCGAAATTCGGACCAACGAATAAGCCGCATACAAAGGCAATGCAAGCGGGCTCGAAGAAATATTCGCCACCGGCGCAAATGGCTCAAACCACAGGCGGCCGGAAGCAAACAGAGCGTAAAGAATCGCCAACAATCCGGCAAAAACGGCGGCATCGGCCCAAAGCGGGCTTGTCCATTTCGTGCGCTCGGAAACAATGCGAAAGACAGTGTCGCGGTGAGGGATAGATTCGAGTTTCATGGTCGGGGAAACCGGGAACAGATCACGGCCTGGTCCGGCTCAGCCGTCCGGTTACGGAGTCGTAATCAAAAAGCTCCGCGTAGCGGCCCCATTGGATTGCGGTATCGAGTTGCTTGTGAACTTCTCCTTCGGTGAAATGCTCGTCCAGCAAATCATGAAAGAAATCGAGAAGCATGGTGCCGTCTTTCTTGGTTTGTAAAGCGGAATCGATCTGCTGGAGTATCGGCACGTGTGCGAGCAATGCCTCGCGGAATATTTCCTTGCGCCTCTGAATATCTCCTGCGGCAAGCTCGCGGCCCAGATCAGTAATTTCCGCGTCGCCTTGCTCGACGCGTGCAAAGCCCAGCAGCGCACAGGCATCCACGATCGGAAGCAGATCGTCAGATTCAAGCATTAACTGGTGCGAGACGCGGTGAAGATCTTCGCGGCCGCCATGATCCACCAGAATCTCGAGCAGTCCTGCAATGCCTCCGGCTCGCACGTGGGGCAGACGCATGTAGCGCGGCTGAGGCGCGGCAAGCGCAGGGGCTGCCGGAGTGGCCTTCATTTCGGCGGGGATTTCATGATCGAGCTCGGGTTGCGTCAGAACCCGATAAATATGATCGACCAGCGCTTCGAAGGGCTCAGACTTGCGGCTGCGCGGCTGTGCCAGCGTAATTTCAAAATCCTCGCGAATGCGCGCCGGGTGGCTGGCGAGGACAACCACGCGGTCCGCCAGCACCACGGCTTCTTCGATGTTGTGCGTGACAATAAAAATTGCCCGCGTCGGAATCTTCCGGTCGTTCCACAATTCCATTAATTCGCCGCGCAGCGTTTCCGCCGTAAGCACATCGAGCGCGGAGAAAGGTTCGTCCATGAACAATACTTCCGGCTCAATGACGAGAGCGCGCGCGAAACCAACCCGCTGTTTCATTCCGCCGGAAAGTTCTTTGGGATAGGCGTTCTCGAATCCGTCGAGGCCGACGGAATCAATAATGCGAGTGGCGCGCGCGTGGCGCTCCGAAGCAGGCACTCCGCGCGCTTCGAGCGGGGCCTCCACATTTTGCAAAACCGTCAACCAGGGAAACAGGGCGAAGCTCTGAAAAACGATGCCCACGTTGGGTGGATCATTCGTGAGCGTGCGGCCGTGATAGAGCACTTCTCCTGCGGAGGGGGCCGATAGCCCCGTCAACATTCGCAAGAGCGTTGATTTGCCGCAGCCGGATGGGCCGAGCAGCGCCAGGATTTGTCCCGGCATGACTTTGATGTCCGTGGGGGAAATAATTTGGATGCGGCCGCCGTCCGGCTGCAAATAAAATTTTTCAAGATCGCGCCCTTCAAGGATCGGCTGGCTGTCGTCTCCGCGGGGAAGCTCAGCCGTTAGTTGCGTGTTGGTGGTTTGTGACACGGATGCATTATGTACGATTTATCGGGATGCTAGCCTGCATTTCTCACAACGACGTCGGCATGGGGGAAGGCGGAAATTTCGCGAGAGCATTCGGCATTTTTCGTGGCGCCGGCGAGACGCTGGCACCACCAAAAATCGATCTGCCACCCATGCATCTGTGAGAATAGGACTAGAAAGACAGCAAATGGGCTAGAGTGTTCAGCAAAAAAACACCAAACCAAACTCAGGCCGTATTGCGATCCACGGCAGGATGACGCACGTCGCTTCCCGCAACCATGTAGATCACGTCTTCGGCAATATTTGTGGCGTGGTCAGCAATGCGTTCCAAATTTTTAGCCACGAGGATCAATTCAAAAGCCGGGAACACGACGGAAGAATCGCCCATCATGTAAGTGAGCAATTCGCGGAAAATCTGGTCGCGAAGCTGGTCCACTTGATCGTCGCGGGACAGCACGGAACGCGCGAGTTCAATGTCGCGGCGCACCAGCGAATCGAGACTGTCACGCATCATTTTTTCGGCAAGCTCGCCCATGCGCGGCAGGTCGACGTAGGGTTTCACCCGCGGATGGCGCACGATACGCGTCGCCGAATGCGCGATGTTGACGGCTTGATCGCCGATTCTTTCCAGGTCATTGTTAATGCGCGCAATGGCCAGAACAAAGCGCAGATCCGCGGCCATCAGCTGTTGCAGCGCAAGCAGCTGCACCACGCGGTCATCGATTTCAATCTGCAGCTCGTTGATCGCATTCTCTTCTTTGAGTACAACCAGCGCGAGCTTTTCGTCCGCATCCAGCACTGCATGAATCGCCTGGTGCAACGATCGCTCGGCAAGGCTGCCCATCCAGAGGAGCCGCTCTTTCAATTCTTCTAAGGACCGTTCAAAATGGCGTTCCATTTGCTACACCCTCTCCATATTCTAGAGACTAATCGCTTCAGTTGATTGCCACAAGACTCATCCGAAGCGGCCCGTGATGTACGCTTCCGTACGCGGATCCGAAGGCGTGGTAAACATATGTGCCGTTGGCGAAAATTCGATCAGATCGCCATTCAACATGAACGCCGTAGAGTCACTCACGCGCGCAGCCTGTTGCATGTTATGGGTAACAATCACCAGGGTGCAACTCGGCTTCAATTCAAAGAGCAGCTCTTCGATCTTCGCTGTATTCACAGGATCCAGCGCGGAACATGGTTCGTCGAGCAACAGAACCTCGGGATCCACGGCTAGTGCGCGCGCAATGCACAGACGCTGTTGTTGTCCGCCGGAAAGGGCGTAAGCGGACTTGTGCAGCTTGTCCTTCACTTCATCCCACAGCGCTGCCCGGCGAAGGCTCTTCTCAACCGCATCGTCCAGACGTCCTTCATACCCGTTGATTTTCAAACCGTAAGCCACATTTTCGTAGATGGACTTGGGGAACGGGTTGGGCTTTTGAAAAACCATGCCCACCATGCGGCGCAATTTCGTGACGTCGAGCGTCAGGATGTTCACGCCGTCCAGCGCAATTTCACCTTCGAGGCGCGTGTGCCGCAGCGTCTCATGCATCCGGTTGAGCGTTCTCAGCAACGTGGATTTTCCGCAACCCGATGGCCCAATCATCGCGGTCACTTTGTTGGTGGCCACATCCATCGACACGTTGTGCAAGGCATGGTTCTTGCCATAATAGAAATTAAGCTTGGTGACCTTCATTCGCAGCGTGTTGGCGCCAGATGTGCTCATAGCCGGTGTGTGTGTAGAAGTCTTCTCCGTTGAGCTCGCAGCGGCAACTCCCGAGTTGCCCATGAGCGGGAAAGCAGAACTCATTGTCATGTCCTCTCGTAAGCGGTGCCGCTAGTCAGAAATGTGCGAACCAAAATATTAGTTATCAATACCAGGCCGAGAAGGACAAGCCCCGCTGCCCACGCCTGGCGGTGCCAGTCTTCATATGGGCCGGTCGCGTAGGTATAAATCACAACAGGAAGTGAAGCAGTCGGTTGATTCCATCCCGGACTCCAGTAGCGATTGCCAAATGCGGTGAACAGCAGCGGCGCCGTTTCTCCAGCGACGCGCGCCAGAGCCAGCAACACTCCCGTTAAAATACCACGGGAGGCGGCGGGCAGCACAACCGTTGCGATCATGCGCCATTTGTTCGCGCCCAAAGCGAAGGATCCTTCACGCAGGGAGCGCGGCACATCTCGCAAAAAGCTTTCGGTGTTGCGCAGCACCGTGGGGATCACCATGATGGCCAGAGCGACGCCTCCGGCGAACGTAGAAAAATGATGCATGGGCATCACCACCAAGGCGTAAGCGAAAATCCCCATTACGATCGAGGGCACACCGTTCATCAAGTCCGCTGTATACCGGACGAGAAATGGTACAGTTTTGCCGCCAAATTCAGCCAGGTAAACTCCACCGAGCAGCCCAATGGGAACCCCGAATAGCGCGGCCAACAGCAAGAGTTTCAAGGAGCCCACGATGGCATTGGCCATCCCGCCGCCCTCTTCGCCGACCGGAGCGGGCAGATGCGTAAAGAAGTTCCATGACAAATCTTTTCCGCCGTTCCATACGAGGTATCCAAGAATGAAAAACAGCGCCGAAACCGTGAACAACGCGCAAAACCCCGTGAGCGAAAGCATGAAGACGTTGAGCGATTTCCTCCAGATCAGTCGCAGGCTCATGAGGGGAGCACTCCGCTGCCGCGCGCCGTGGTAACCAGAATCAAAAGTCGCGCGAGCCCGTTCAGAATAAATGTCAAAAGAAACAGCACCAGCCCCAACTCGATCAGGGCGCTCAGATACAAATTGCCAGTGGCCTCGGAAAATTCGTTGGCCAGGACGGCGGCAATGGAATATCCGGGAGAAAAAAGAGATTCAGAAATTCTTGGATTGTTGCCGATGACCATGGTGACCGCCATGGTCTCGCCCAGCGCGCGCGCTAGGGCGAGGAACACGGAGCCAAAGATGCCGATTCGTGCGGCCGGGACCACCACTTTCCAGGTGGACTCCCATTTCGTAGCGCCCAGCGCTAATGCCGCTTCGCGCTGGTCCCGCGGAATCCCCAACAGCACTTCGCGTGAAACGGAGAGCACAAAGGGAACAATCATGATCGCGAGCACGATACCCGCTGTCAGGAAGCCAATGCCGTAAGAAGGTCCCTTAAAGAGCGGTAAAAATCCGAGTGTCCTTTTTAATGCCGGCTGAACCGTAGTTCTCATGATCGGAACGAGAAGGAATACGCCCAACAGGCCATAAATCACGCTGGGCACTGCCGCGAGCAGGTCGCTGACGAATGACAAGGAAGAAGAAAGTTTTGGCGGAGCGAGTTCAGCCAGAAAAATTGCCGCGCCCACGCCCAAGGGTACTGCAATGAAGAGAGCCACGGCCGATGTGACCAGAGTGCCGTAAATAAATGGCAAGGCACCGAAATCGCCTGCGACCGGATCCCAGGTGCTCGTAACGAAGAAATGCCATCCGAATTTTGTGCGCGATTCAGCAGAGAGAACCCAAAGTTGATACACGAGAAGGACGGTAATCAGCAGCAATGTGGCGGCTGCGATCAGTGTAATGAGGTGGGCAACGTCGTCCGCGCTGAACCATCGACGCGATAACGCCTGCGGATTCGCAGGGACATCTGCAGGCGCTGTCGCGTTTGGTGTGGTAGCCATTTAACTGCACTCACCTTTGTAACGGAACGTTCTACATTACTGAATTTGCGCGATTGCCTTCAATTCCTTGACGACTACTTCCTTGGGAAGCTTCGCGTAGGCCAATCCTTCGCAGTATTGCTGTCCGTCCGTCATCATCCACTTCAGGAAACCCTTTACCGCATCGCGCTTCGCGGGGTCGGCGATTTTCGACGGAATCAGCAGCCAGGTAAAGCTGGAAATGGGATACGCAGCTTTGTTGCCTTCCGGATCGGTAATCGAGACCCGGAAATCATCCGGCATTGATTTCGCCGCTGCCGCAGCTGCAGCCGTAACGCCCGCCAGATCGGCCTTCACAAATACTCCCGCGGCATTCTTCACACGGCCGTATGCAATCTTATTCTGGACCGCGTAAATCAGTTCAATGTATCCAATCGAGTCAGGCGTCTGCTGAATTAATCCCGCCACGCCCTCATTACCCTTGCCACCCAAACCGACCGGCCAGTTTACGGATGTGGCCTTGCCGACCTTTTTTTGCCATTCGGGGCTGACCTTGGAAAGGTAATCAGTGAAGATATAGGTCGTTCCGCTACCATCAGAGCGGTGCACCACGACGATGTCATCTCCGGGCAGTTTCACGCCCGAATTGGCAGACGTAATCGCCGGATCGTTCCATTTTGTGATTTTACCGAGGAAAATTCCCGCGAGCGCTTCCGGAGTGAAATTCAGTTCGGCGGAAACTCCTGGCACGTTGTAGCTGGGAACGTCAGCGCCCATCACAGTGGGGAAATGCAGAATCGGTACAGTGGCCTGCTTGAGTTGTTCATCCGTCATCGGTCCATCCGACGCACCGAAATCAACGGTTTTGTCGATCAGCTGGCGAATCCCGCCTCCTGATCCAATCGATTGGTAATTAATTTGTACATTCGGGTGAGCCTGTTTGTACAAATCAAACCATTTCGAATACATGGGGAAAGGGAACGTGGCTCCGGCCGCGTTCAACAGTACTTGGCCTTGAGCAGTAGCTAATGTAGCTACCATCAAAAGACCGACTAGCAGACTGAGCTTTTTAACTAAGCGCATGTTTTCTCCTGGTATTTCTTAACTGGATTTTCCCTCTGAATTGTTACAGTCAGGTTACAAGGGGGTGATGCCACCATAAAATAGGTATTGGAGCTTGGATATTTCGATTCAACCCAAAAAGCGGGAGGAGAGGGAAGGGCCGACGCCAGGGGAGCGTCGGCCCGGGGTGGGGGTGCAACACGAAGATCAAACTTTTGCGGCGAAATTCGGCGAAGCAATCTAGCTTCTCTTTTGTGGATAGTTCTCTTCTTCCACAACGATGCGCGCGCGCCCATGGCGCACATCAAGGCCGCGAACCCAGAAAATAATGTCCTCGGCAATATTGGTGGAATGATCCGCAATACGCTCCAGATATCGGGTGGCCAGCACAAATTGCAGTTGTGGCGCGGCCTGGCGAGGATCCTCGGTCATCCTCGTGAGTAAATGTTCGAAAATCTGATCGCGGTACCGGTCAACTACGTCATCCGACTCGAGAACTTCAGCGGCCAGGACCACGTTGCGAAAAATCAATGCGCCGAGGCTGCGTCCAAGCATGGCGCGCACGGCTCCGGTCATCGGTTCGAGGTCGCGCGGCGTCTCGCTCACGTTCATTCCGGCCAGGGAAATCACGCGCTCGGAGATGTTGACGGCCAGATCGCCAATGCGCTCAAGATCATTGGCGATTTTTTGCGTGGCGACGACCCGCCGAATATCTTCATCGTCGAGCAAGCCCGTTCGCAACATTCGCACGGCATGGTCGTCAATCAAAATTTCCATTTCGTTGACGCGAGGCTCAACCAAAAATACCTTGCTGGACAACTCTGCCGCGGCTTCCTGGCTTGGTTGTAAAATGGCGTTCAGTGCGCTCTCTACGCTGCATTCCACGGTTCGTGCCATGGAAATCAGGTAATTGGCCAGCACATCGTGATAAACCGTTTGTATCGTTGCTGTCGAGGTCGCCATTTTTGCCTCCATCCTAGTTTCGTGGCATGGCGATCATAATTTGCCAGTGTGACGACAAAGTGAAACGGAGGTGAATTTCCGGCGAAAGCAGAAAATAGGCCAGTTATTTGAGCGTCGATGCGCCAAAATGCCCGCGTCAGAAACCTAAAGACGGAGTAGTAAATTCGCCTCTTGTGACAATTTCAAGATGGAGTTAGAATTTGAGCCCTGTACGTGCCTGCCGTAGCTTCGTCCCCTCGGCGCTTGAGGGGCTTTTGTGTCTGCAACCACCAAATGGAATAGTCCACCTCGACCAGAGGAACGCCGCAGCAGCCTACGTCTCAAAGTTTCTTCGCTTATTTACGCGCAAATTGGGGACGACAATGGCGGAATTGTCCTCAATTTGGGGATTGACGGCCTTGCATGCCATGCGGCGCATAATTTGAATGCGGACAGGAATTCCGCCCTCAACCTCAGACTGCGCGGATCCGGCTTGAATGCGCAAATCACCGGCGAGCTTGCCTGGATTGCAGAAACTCAAAAAGAAGTCGGCATCTCGTTTAAGAGTCTGCCTGCTCATGTACGCCAGGATATTGCGGATTGGATCGCCCGCGAATCGCAACCTGCCACTCCCAGTGGTCCGGAGCAGACGCCACTGCCGAAAACGGTTTCCGTAATTGCGGATATTGCGCTTCCGGAAAAGAGGACTGTCCTACGCTCGCTTTCCGCTGCGCTGGCCTTATCACATGCGACTTCCAAGGGGCAGGATCCGCCCACGGTTGCGGCCGTCAGCCAGGCAGATTCTTCTTTGCAGGCTTCACATGTGGAATCCACAGCGGTTATTTTCCCTCTTGGGTCAACATCGGAAACATTTCCTGCGACCGAGAAGGTCAGTCCTGCTGCAGAGCAGATAGCAGATCGAAGAGAGGATCGGGAGCACCTTGTCGAAAACAATTCCCCGGTTGTGTTGGAATCCCCAAATACGAACCTCGTCCCCAATAATCTCCCGATTACGAGCGAGCTTCCGGCAAATGAGATCGGACAATTGGACACCGAGGTAATAAAGGCGAGTGCCTCTCCACAAAAACCCGCAAAGGCAGCGCCATCCGCGCCGCCACAATCCCCGACTGAGATTCGCAATTACGTAAAAATCGGTAAAAACACGGTGGCAAAGCCGACTGTCGGAACTCCGATCTCGGCTACGTTGAGCTTTTCACATGTCGCGATGCGTGCGGAGAAATGGATTCCGCAATCCTGCCTTTCCGTCTGGAAAGGGTTAAACGATCGGCACAAGAAACTGTTTACACATATTGGTTCAGGCTGTATCGGTTTGTTGATTGGCCTGATGCTGGTTCTAGCCATGACAATGTCCCACGGATCTTCCGCGCGTTCTTCAGAAAGCAAACCCGCTCCTCAGTCCACAATTCAACCAGTTTCCCCCGATCTGAGAACTGACGACCTTCAAGACGGCCAGGATCCAGGGCTCGCAACAAAGTCCCCGACTCCTATAACAAGCAAATCTCAATCTGATCAACCGAAATCCTCAATCTTTTCAAAAATTATAAATAACGTTTTCGGAGATAATGCGGATGGAACCCACAAAATTAGCGACTATCAAATGGGGTTGGAAGTATGGACTTCACAAAGTACCGGATACTATTACTGTTCGGATGACCCGTACGCGAAGCAAGTGCAGCCTGGAAGCCCCATGTTGCAAGGCGATGCGTTGCAGGCCGGCTACCGTCCAAGGCTCGGCCAATTTTGCAACTGACTTCATGTGAGGGAACTACCCGCGGGTCCACGTCTGATCGCAGCCAAATTATTTTAGACTTTGAACGCTCGCTCTATGCAGCAATAGGAACACTGAAATGAAAACGAGACCCCTGACCAATCGCGCTTTCCACCCAGATGCGGCCGCTGTGCGCATCGACGATGTGCCGCGCAATGGCGAGTCCAAGTCCTGTGCCGCCCGCTTCGCGTGATCTTGCGGCATCCACGCGGTAGAACCTTTCAAAAATGCGTTCCAGGTCGGATTCAGGGATGCCAATGCCCGTGTCTGACACGGTGAATACGACTTCTTTCCCGTCGGAACGGGCGGTCACATCGATTGATCCGCCGCAAGGCGTGTATAGCACCGCGTTATCCAATAAATTTTGCAGAACCTCGGTAAGCTGTGCGCCGTCTCCGCGGACGGCTGGTGTGTTCTGTAGCAGGCCCACTCGAATCTCAATCGCCTTTGTGTTGGCCTTCAACCGCGTTGTCTCCACGCAACTGCTTACCAGGCGTTCCACCTGAATCGCGCGCATTTCCAGTTCCAGACGTCCTGCTTCGATGCGGGAGAGTTTCAATAAATCGTCGGTCAGGCGCGCCAGGCGCCACGCATGCTCACGAATAATTTCCACGAAGCGATTCCGATTGGCATGGTCATCCAGGGCTCCGTTTAACAGCGTTTCGGCAAAACCTTGTATGGCTGTCAGGGGTGTTTTGAATTCGTGGGAGACATTGGCCACAAAATCGCGCCGCACTCGTTCCAGCCTGCGCAATTCCGTGATGTCATGAAGCACAAGAACCGCGCCGTTCGCTCCCTCGGCCCGCACAGGCGTGGCGGTCACGCTGAAATTCCTGCGGCGCACGGTGCCCACTTCCACTTCACCCGTTAACTCTTCCATCCCAGAAAGCGCCTGGCGCACGAGCCTCACGAGGTCCGCCTGCCGCAAGGCCTCCACCAGAGTCCTGCCTTGAGAGCTTCCCACCGGCAATTCCAGAATCTGCTCAAATGCCAAATTGCAAAAATGAATGCGTTCGTCTCCACGCACAACCGCGACGCCTTCCACCATGCTGCTGAGAATTGCGGACGAGCTATTGCGTTCCTCTGTAAGACCTCGGATGGTTTGGCTCATATCCGAAATGGTTCGGCCCAATTCGGCGGCCATATCCGCAAGCTCATCGTGGTCGTAATCGCGTTGCAGCTGGGAGAAATTACCGGACGCCGTTCGTTCCGCAAATTCTTTCAGGCGACGAATGCGATGGGTGACAACGCGAGAAGAGAAATAAAATGCGAGAGCCGCGGCGAATATAAATATCGCAGATACGGGCCAGATTCTCGCCAAAGTTTGCGGCGATGTCCACTGCACGGCCAGAAGAATCGCCGTTACCAGCGCCAGACAGATAAGCACCGGCCGCCAGAACAGGCTTATTCGCAAGGGAGACTTACTCCTGTTTTTCGGATTGCCCCTCGCTCTCAAACATGTAACCTGCGCCGCGCACGGTTTTCAGAAAGGCAGGTTGATCGGCGTCGTTTTCCACTTTTTCACGCAGCCTGCGGATATATACATCCACGCTGCGCGGGGTTACAAAGCGTTCCGTGCCCCAGACGGCATCCAGCAACTGATCGCGCGAGAAAACGCGATTCGGGCGAGTCGCCAGATAATAGAGCAAGCGGAACTCAAGAGTCGAGAGCGTTACGGGCTTCGTATCACGCGTAACGCGGTAAGAGGATGGATCAATGGAGAGGCCGCGGGATTCGATCACGCGGCGCGGCTCGTTCACGGGTTCGGTACGCCGCAGCAGCGCTTTCACGCGAGCGCCGAGCTCTCGCGGACTAAAAGGTTTGGTAACGTAATCGTCCGCGCCCATTTCGAGGCCGACGACGCGGTCAGCTTCTTCGCCGCGCGCGGTCAACATCAGAATCGGCAGTTTGTTCAGGGTCGTATCGCGGCGGATTTCCTTGCAGATATCCAGGCCCGATAGTTTCGGCAACATCAGATCGAGCAGCAAAATATCCGGTGGAGTTTTGCGAATTTGCGCAAGACCGCTCGCGCCGTCCATCGCAGCGGCCACCTGAAATCCCTCGCGCTCCAGGTTATATCGAACAAGCTCCACAATATCGCGGTCGTCTTCGATCAGCAGAACTCGTTTCATATCGATTGTCCCAGCTCCCGTCCCCCTCTTTGTCTGGTAGAGGCACTATAGTACAAGGCTTTGTGGAAACGCTATATTACGGCAAGGTTAAAAGAAAGAAACCCTCTTGGGACAGTGCAACCATTTGACTTGCAGGTGCAATCAGGCTGCCCGTCCAAAATGCGGCCGGGCGCTACAAAAGGAACATTGGCAAAAGTTTGCGTTGCAAATTGATTTATTGCTCAAACTCGTAGAAAGATTTTCCAACGGTAAAATGGCAAAAGCAGTACAAAAATGACCAGGACAAAGAGAATTGCGAAGCCCAGCGAAGCGTTCAACGGGTTAAAATGGGCCGCGAAAAATCGTTGGTATGCCCAACCATGCAGAGTAGTCTCTCGCCCTCGGGAATTGGTGAATTCAAAATCGGTGCTTATCTCTGACACCAGAGCCGCTAGCGCGTAAGCCAAAATTGCGTTCATTCCGAATACCAGGAAAGGCTTTGCCCACGTGCGCCAATTTCTCACGTCGACAATCCAGTAGCAGGCAGCCAGAGCGAGCATGGCGAAGCCGCTGGTAAAAAGCACGAATGAACTTGTCCACAAATTTTTGTTGATGGGGAAAAATGGGTGGAGCAGCCGCCCTGCAACAAGCAGCGCCAACCCCGTGGCAGCCAGACCCAGTGTTTTGCGCGTTGCATCCCGGTCCGACCTCAGCCACTCGCCTGCAAGGATTCCCACCAGCAAAGAGGCAACCGCAGGAAGCGTGGAAAGAAATCCCTCGGGATCCCAAGTTTTGGATTCTTCCCACAAATGTCCGCCCATCAGCGAGCGATCGATGTACGCGCCCAGGTTATCGTCTTTGCCGAGGTGCCCTGCGCCATAGCCTGGCACGGGAACAAAAGTCATCAGCGCCCAATAGCCAACCAGCAGAATTACTGCAACGGCAGCCGTGACGCGAAGATTGGCACGCACCCGAACGGTCCCTTCCGCGCTTGTTTGCGTTTGAAATGTAAATAAATAAAGAAGGCCGGCGGCGAGATAGCAGAGCGCGATGCGCTGCAGAACACCCATGATGCGGATGTTGCTGAAATCGAAGTCCGGAAATCCATTCAAAAATAATCCGATAATAAAAATCACCGCGCTGCGGCGCACCACGTGCCATACCAGCGCTCGGTGTGAAATGCCGCGCGCAATGCGCGAGGGAAAAGATAGCGTCAATGAAACGCCCACAATAAAAAGGAAAAAAGGGAAAATCAGGTCGGTCGGCGTCCAGCCATTCCACTCGGCATGTTCGAGAGGAGGATAAATGTGGCTCCAGGTACCGGGATCGTTCACCAGAATCATCGCGGCAATGGTGGCGCCGCGAAAAACATCCAGCGAAACCACGCGCTCAGGCCGGCGCGGGATCGCGATCCCCGTAGGAATGGACGAGACAGCTGAACTGCTCTCCGCCGCGTGAATGGTGATCCCCTCCAATGGGCGGATAGTATAGCAGCACATGAAATGTCACAACGGATCACGGGGATTTGAAATGACAGGTTGGGTGAGAGAGGAAACTCAAGGGCAAAAGCCAGTATTTTTCAAGTCCCGGAATATCGCGGCTGAACGGGTTGCGGAAAAAATGATCAATCCTGTCATTCCGAGCGGAGCGAGGAATCTCTCTTCGATTTAACTATAAGGAAAAACAGAAAAGCAGATTCCTCACTGCGCTCGGAATGACAGAGATGGTGGGTTTTTCCGCAGTCTGCGAAGCCGCGACCCACAAAGACCCTTTATGAAATCGCTTCCGATAAATCTTGAACCAAAATTAGACTGCTATCGCTGCGATCTAATGAAAACTCAGGTTATGCGCGACACAGAAAAT
>Ga0210386_10003083_pt1 | contig 14043 bp, 11 predicted proteins | sample IncBWH32OmetaG_FD_160091 | JGI IMG/M metagenome (GOLD analysis project Ga0210386, IMG submission 160091) | Forest soil microbial communities from Barre Woods Harvard Forest LTER site, Petersham, Massachusetts, United States - Inc-BW-H-32-O ... | reverse complement strand
TCCGGCGAGACCGTCCGCCCCATCGCGCCCCCCATCGCTTCCAGCACCGTCACCTCGGCGCCGCGTGCGCGCGCTGACGCGGCGATTTCCAGCCCGATCACCCCCGCCCCGATGCACACCACGCGCGGCGCATGTGCCAGCCGCGCGCGGATCGCCAGTGCATCCTCCAGCGTGCGCAAAGTCATCGCATGTTCACCGCCCGGCACCGTCAGCCGGCGCGCGCGTCCGCCGGTTGCCAACAGCAGCCGATCGTACTGCAGCACACGCCCGTCACTCAGCCGGATGTTCTTCGCATGCGCATCCATTGCCTCGCCTGCCGCACCCAGCAGCAGCTCGATCCCCAGCTCCGCATATTTTGCTTCCGGATGGAAATACAGCAGCTCCGGCAACGGCTCGGCCGTCAGCATCGCCTTGGACAGCGGCGGACGTTCATACGGCCGCCATGTTTCGGCGCCGATCAGCACGATGCGGCCGGTGAACCCCGCCTGCCGCATGCCAATGGCGGCCCAGCCGCCAGCTTGGCCGGCCCCCACGATGATGTGTGTCATCTGCATGCCATGATGCTGGCGTGCCCCGGCGTTCCTGCCAACCCTGATGCGCGCGCCGTCGCCTTGCTTGCCCAGCGACGCCGCATAAAATCACCGCCATGCTCCGCCAAGTCGCCTCGTTCCTGGCTCTGGCGCTCGGTTTCGTGTCTCCGGCCTTCGCGGCGGACGATGGGGCCGTTCACGCCAGCTATGACACCTACGCCATCGGCCTGCATGTGGCCGACGTTCAGGCGGGATTCGGCCTCGGCCCATGGTCCTACCAGGTGCAACTGGTCTATCGCACCACCGGGCTGGTGGGTGTGTTCTATCAGGGACACCAGATCAATACGGTGCGCGGGTCCTGGCAGGACAATGCGCCGTCCCCGGTGGAATTCTTCGGCGACGGATTCTGGCGCGGCCACCATCGCGTGACGGTGATCGACTACGCCGACGGCCAGCCGGAGGTGCGCGATCTGCAACCCCCGAATGAGGCTGAGCGCCAGCCAGTGCCGACAGATCTGCAGGCCCACACGATCGACACGCTCAGCGCGCTGGCCGAGCTGATGCGCCACGTGGCGGCGAGCGGGCGGTGCGAGACCACGGTGCACACCTATGACGGACGTCGCGTCACCGAGGTGGAGGCGCACACGGTGGGCATGGAGACGCTGGCGCCAACCGATCGCTCGGTGTTCAGCGGTCCGGCGCTGCGCTGCGATTTCGAGGGCCGCATGCTGGCGGGATTTATGCTGAGCGATGCCGATGAGGCACACCGCAAGCCGCTGTATGGTTCTGCGTGGATGGCGCAGGCGGTGCCTGGCATGCCGCCGGTGCCGGTGCGCATGGTGTTCCAGACCGACTGGTTTGGTGATGCAACCATGTACATGACCCACGCCGGACCGGGCGAGCTTACGTTACGCAACGAGAACTGATCGCTGCGTCAGCGACACCTCACCCGCAACAACCCTCGCGCCAGTTCCGGGACCTCCGCAAAGCGATGTGCCACGGCGGCAGCTCCCTTTGCCATCTCCGGCGGGCCATAGCCCCACGCGGCGAAAATGCACGGCAGGCCAGCCCCCGTTGCCGCCATCACATCATTGCTATGATCGCCCGCCGCGACCGCTGCCTGCGGCGTTCCCCCGGCCGCCGCCAGCGTCGCCAGCATGTGGCGCGGATCCGGCTTGCGCACCGGGAAACTGTCACCGCCGCCCACCGCGGCGAATAGGTCTTCCAATCCAAACGCCCCCAGCAGCGCCCGGGCTGGTGCCTCGGGCTTGTTGGTGCACAGCGCCAGGCACCAGCCGGCGCCGTGCAGCGCCCGCAGGGTCTCGGGCACATCGGGAAACGGATGCGACGCGACCACCGCGTGCGCGGCGTAATCGGCGGCGAAGTCGGCGATGTCGGCCGGCTCAGTCGCCCGCCCGCGCGCCGTGCAGGCGCGCGCAACCAGCCTCGCAACCCCGTCGCCCACCATCGCGGCCGTCTCTGCCAGGGTGAAACCCATGAGCCCGCGCGCGTTCATCAGCCGGTTCAGCGCGGCGGCCAGGTCGGGGACCGTGTCGATCAGCGTGCCGTCCAGGTCCAGAAGCAGGGTGCGGCTCAGCGTGTATCACTCCGAAACTTGAATTGACGGAACAGATTGCAGACGTGCTTTGACACGACGCAGGCTCGACCGTTACCCCAGATGCATGTCATCGGTGGTAGAAGCTTGGGGACAGGGAACCAGGGTGTGACGATACCCGCAACCGCCGTGATCCTCGCCGCTGGCCTGGGCACCCGCATGAAGTCCGTGCTGCCCAAGGCGCTGCACCCGATCGCTGGGCGGTCCATGCTGCGCCATCTGCTGGAGAGCTGCGAGGCGGTGTTCGATCGCACCGTTGTCGTGGTGGGGCCAGGGATGGAGGCGGTTCGGGCGGCCGCGCAGCCACATGAGAGCGTGGTGCAGGCCGACCGCCTGGGCACCGCGCATGCCGCGTTGCGGGCCGCGACCCTGTTCGGCAAAGGCGAGGTGGCGGTGCTGTATGCCGATAACCCGCTGATCCGTCCTGATACGCTGCGCGGGCTGCTGGCGCGCCGCGCCGCTGGGGACGCGGCGTTGGCGCTGTTGGTGATGCGCCCACCTGATCCGGGCCGCTATGGCCGCGTGATCGGCGCCGGCGAATACGTCGAACGCATCGTCGAGTATTCAGACGCGACCGAGGCCGAGCGCACCGAGCGGCTGTGCAACGCAGGCGTGCTGTGTGCGTCTGCCGCCGACATGGCGCGCTGGCTGCACGCGGTGCGCGCCGACAACGCCAAGGGCGAATATTATCTGACCGATCTGGTGGCGCTGGCTCGCGGGGAGGGCGCGCGTGTCGCGGCGGTGCAGGCGCCGTATGGCGAGCTGCGCGGCATCAATTCGCGAGCGGAACTGGCCGAGGCCGAAGCAATGGTGCAGTCCTGGCTGCGTGCCGCGGCGCTGGAGAATGGCGTGACGATGACCGATCCCGCATCGGTGTTTCTGTGCGCCGACACGGTGTTGGAAAGCGATGTGACGATCGGGCCGAATGTCGTGTTCGGGCCTGGCGTACGCGTGGCATCCGGCAGCGAGATCCGCGCGTTTTCCCATCTGGAAGGCTGCGAAATCGGGCCGGGGTGCATCATCGGCCCGCATGCGCGCATCCGTCCTGGCACCGTGTTGGGCGACGGCGTGCATGTCGGCAACTTCGTCGAACTGAAAGCCGCCCGTCTTGCGGCCGGCGCGAAGGCCAATCATCTCAGCTATCTCGGGGACGTCGAGGTGGGCGAGGCAACGAATATCGGTGCCGGAACGATCACCTGCAACTATGACGGCTCCGCCAAGCACCGCACCACGATTGGCGCACACGCGTTCATCGGCTCGGATAGCTCGCTGGTGGCACCAGTGACGATCGGCGACAGGGCCTTCATCGCCACCGGTAGCGTGATCACCGAGGATGTGCCGGCCGATGCGATGGCCATCGCGCGTGAGCGGCAGGTGACCAAACCAGGACGCGCGGCGAGCATGCCGCACAGGCGAAAGGGCAAGCGCTGAATGTGCGGAATTGTCGGGGTGATTGGTGCGCGGTCGGCGGCGCCGCTGCTGCTGGACAGTCTGCGGCGGCTGGAATACCGCGGCTATGACAGCGCCGGCATCGCCACGCTGGTGAACGGCCATATTGATCGGCGCCGCGCCGAGGGCAAGCTGGGCAACCTGGCCGGCGTGATGGACCGCAATCCGCTGACCGGCAGCACCGGCATCGGCCACACACGCTGGGCGACGCATGGCGCGCCGAACGAAACCAATGCGCACCCACACGGCACGTCACGCGTATCGCTGGTGCACAACGGCATCATCGAGAACCATGCCGAGCTGCGGTCGGAGCTGGAGGCGGCGGGACAGGAATTTTCCACCGAAACCGACACCGAAACGGTCGCCCAACTGGTCGATCTGCATCTGCAACAGGGGATGGATCCGGTCACCGCCGCCGGCGCGGCCTTCCGCCGGCTGGAAGGTGCTTATGCGCTGGCGATGATCTTCGCCGGGCATCCCGAGCTGATCATCGGGGCACAGCACGGCGCGCCACTGGCGGTGGGCTTCGGTGAGGATGAGATGTATGTCGGCTCCGACGCGTTGGCGCTGGCGCCGCTGACCCGCCGCATTGCCTATCTGAAGGATGGTGATTGGACCGTGCTGGATCGCCACGGCGCGAAATTCTTCGATATCGAGGGCAACGAGGTCACGCGCGAGGTGAAGCTGACGCGGCTGACCGGTGCTGCGATTGGCAAGGGCAATTTCCGCCATTTCATGGAGAAGGAGCTGCACGAACACCCGGCGGTGATCGGCGACACGCTGCACCAGATGGTGAACCCGGCAACGCGCGCGGTGATGCTGCCGAAGTTGGCGATCGATTGGGCGAACGTGCCGCGTATCACCATCAGTGCCTGTGGCAGTGCGTTCTATGCGGGCCTCGTCGGGCGGTGGTGGCTGGAGGCTGTCGCGCGCATTCCGACCGATGGCGATGTCGCCAGCGAATTCCGCTATCGCGCGCCGCCGCTGCCGAAGGGCGGTGTTGGCATCCTGGTCAGCCAGTCAGGCGAGACTGCCGACACGATGGCGGCGCTGCGCTACATGCGCGAGCAGGATCAGCAGGTGCTGTCGATCGTCAACGTGCCGGAAAGCAGCATGGCGCGCGAGTCGGACGCCGTCCTGGAGACAATTGCCGGGCCCGAAATCGGCGTGGCCAGCACCAAGGCATTCACCGCGCAATTGTCCGTGCTGGCCTGTCTGGCGCTGGCGGTGGCGCGGGCACGTGGCGCGATCACGGCGGCACAGGAAGCCGCGATGACCGACGCACTGCTGGAAGTTCCCAGTCGAGCGGCGGAGATTTTGGAACGCGACGAAGAGATCCTGGCGCTGGCGCATCGCATCGCGCAGGCGCGCGACGTGCTGTTCCTGGGTCGCGGCAATTGCTACCCGATCGCGTTGGAAGGTGCGCTAAAGCTGAAAGAGATCAGCTACATCCACGCCGAGGGATATGCCGCTGGCGAAATGAAGCACGGGCCGATCGCGCTGATCGACAAGGATGTGCCGGTGATCGCCACCGTGCCGTCCGGCCCGCTGTTCGAGAAGACCGCCTCCAATCTGCAGGAAGCGGCGGCGCGCGGCGGTCAGGTGATCGTGTTCAGTGACGCGGTTGGCGCGGCGAAGCTGTCTGGGATCGCAACCGAAACGGTCGTGCTGCCGAGCGTCGATCCCTTCGTCGCCCCGATCCTGCACGCGATCCCGGTGCAGTTGCTGGCCTACCACGTCGCGGTGCTGAAGGGCACCGATGTGGATCAGCCGCGCAACCTGGCGAAATCGGTGACGGTGGAATAGCGCCGCGCGTCAGCCGCCGCGGCCGCAAGCTCTCGGTTGGTCCGGCGTGCCGCAGTTCTGCGGGTCGTAAGGCCCGGGAATGCCATACTGAAGCTGCGGCGCGCCGCCATAGGGCGACGCTGACCCCTGGGGCGGCGGCGCATAGGAACCGCCATAGGGCGACCCCGGCCCCCCGGGCGGCGGCGCATAGGAACCGTGATAGGCGGGCGCGCTGCTGTATCCATACGGCGCGTAGGGATAAGGTGCCGCGTACGGATAGCCACCATAATAATAGCCACCATATGGGGGATAGTAGCACCCCGACAAAAGCAGCAGCGCGGCGAGGACGAGATAACGCATCGTTGCCATCCGTGCAGGGACGAGACGACCGTGCCGCCGATATGGCGGCTTGCGGGATCGCCCACAACAAGATGTTTAATCACATTACGGCGCGAATGCGTGAGGAAGTGTAACGCATTGTTGTCGCTATGACTTGCACGCGCCGCGCAAGGGGACGGTGGGGCTGGGCCGGTGGCCGGCGGCAGACCCTGGCGGAGACCCGCCTCACCTGGCTCCCCGCCAGATTGTCTCGCGACCATGCATTCGCACGCGGCGTGCGACATGGTCCCCATGACCAAGGTCCTGACCCTCCGTGAAGCCAACCAAAGCTTCTCCCGCTGCATCCGCGAAGTGGAAGCGGGCGAGGCGTTCGTGATCACGCGCAGCGGCACGCCGGCGGCCCGGCTGACACCGGCCCGCCGGCGGCGTGCGCTGACCGAACGGCGGCGGGCGTTGCTGCGCCGATTGGAGGAGATCGCGCCCGAAGGCTGGCCGATCGGTGCGGTTCGCGTGGCGCTCGGCATCGCAAGCGTTGGGCGCGCGTCATACTGCGATGGCCTGCTGGTGGCTACCGCGGCGGAGGCCGAATGCAGGGCCACCCTGAGCAAGGACATGGCACGCGGCAATGCGCTCCAGGACGTGCATATCCGCAACCCGTTCACCGGCGGCGAGCTTGCTCCCGCGGCACATGCGCTATTCGCTGCGGACGAAGACGTTCAGCTGCCTGGCTTGCCGAACATCACGTTGAACAGCCGCTCCGACTCGCGCATCCCTTTCTTGGTCAGAACGACGGATTTAACCTTGCCGACCGGGTCGTGGATCAACTCTTTCTTGTAGAGCCGGTCCAGCACACCCCAGTCATGCCCCTTCCAGGCACGGTTCTCGTCATGCAGCGTCAGCCACAACAGGGCCAGCGCCGCCTGATCGATCTTGTCCTCGTCGATCTCCAATGACGCCTCCTTACGCCTCCACGATTCCCCGCATCACGTTCACGCACTCCCCTGCCACTGTCGCCAGTATCGGCCCTTCTGCCGTCTTCACCGCCCCTGCGATGATCTGGCTCGGCCGGCCCATCTCCACACCCTGTTCGATCTCGTAATGTAGATCCGCGTTCTCCCCCGGTGCCAGCGACGTCAGCAGCGCCGCCAGCGCGGCGTTCGCGCTGCCAGTCGCCGGATCCTCCAGAACGCCGCCCAGCGGGGCGAACATCCGGGCGCGCAATTTCGTCGCATCGCCCTGGCGCCGCGCATAGAGATGCAGCGAAAACCGCGTCGACAGTTCGCCGAACTGCTCGGCGGCCCTACGAAACGCGCCGATGTCAGGGCTGGCACGCGACAGCGTCTCCACGCTCGCCACCTCGGCAATCACGAACGGCGTGCCGACCGAGGCAATCAACGGCGTATGCGCGGTGGTGGCGATGTCCCCCACCTGCAAGCTCGCGCACGCCGCCACCAGCGCGGTCGGAATCGCGATATCGATCGACAGCGCGCGCGGCGCGGCAATGCGCGCCCCAGTGATCGCCTTATCCTTCCCCCGCAACAAATGCACGCGCACCAGCCCGGCCAGTTCTTCGAACACCAGGTGCTCTGGTGCGGTCTCCATGCGCGAGGCCAACACGAAGCCAGTGCCCACATTCGGATGCCCGGCGAACGGCAGCTCGAACTTCGGCGTGAAGATCCGCACCCGCGCGTGATGCTGCGGATTGTCCGGCGGCAGTACGAACGTCGTCTCCGACAGGTTGAACTCGCGCGCCAGGGCCTGCATCTGCATGTCACTCAGCCCACGCGCATCGGGGAACACCGCGAGCGGATTGCCGGCGAAACGCGTGCCGGTGAACACGTTGACGGTGACGTACTCGAACTGAGGCATATCTTGGTCCTTGTTGGCGTCAGATCGAGCCTATCGGATTTGCTCTGATCCGGCGAGGTCGGGTCGACGATATGCGTCGCAGTCGCGACTGATGCGGCAAAGCGACCACAATTCCGTGACTCGTAGGAACGCACGAACACATGATGCGGTTCCGATCATATCGCGCCCCATATACCGGTATTGGAGGCCATCATGAATCGTAACGTCAGCACATTGTTGATTGTCGCGCTCGCGGTCGCCGTGACCGTGTTGGGCGTGCTGTACTACCAGCAGCGTCAGAGAGAACACCGGGTCGACATCAACGTGGGTGGTGCGGGCCTCTCCATCCAGAAGACCCCCTGACCAACGCGCGATCGCGTTGCTAGGTAAAGGCGACCCCGGTCGACGTCTCGGACAGCGCCCATAGACGTGCCGCGGCATCGGCGTCCGTCGCCTGCGGGGCGATCCAGGACGGGCCTACGCCGTCGCGTGTTTCGCCCAGCCGCGTCGGGCCGTAATAGCCGCCGCCCTCGGCTTGCAGCGCGGCCGCGGCAAGGAGGAGCGGCAGCGCGCCGTCGCGCGCCGGTTGCGCCATCGCATTGAAAATCAGCTCGGCCAGCCGGGCCTTCAGCCCGGGCACGCCCGCGCCCATGCCATTGGGGATGATTTGGGTGCGGGACCAGCCCGGATGCGCCGCGACACTGCGCAGGTTCCATTGATGCCGCGTCGCACGACGCTGCAGCTCGATCGCGAACATCAGCATCGCGAGTTTGCTACGCCGATAGACACCCATCGGGCTGTAGCCACGCGCGGACTGGAAATCGTCCAGGCCAAGCCGCGCGCGCCGATGCGCCAGGCTGGCGACTTGCACCACCCGTGCGCCACCTGGTGCGGCGCACAGCGCCTGACGCAGCCGTGCGGTCAGTGCGAAATGACCCAGGTAATTCACGCCGATCTGCTGTTCGAACCCATCCTCGGTCAGGCGTCGTGTGGGCAGGCTCATCACAGCGGCGTTGTTCACCAGGATGTCGATGGGGCCGCTCTGCGCGGTGGCAAACCGCGCGACCGAGGCCAGGCTGGCGAGATCGAGCGGCTCGAAGCGAACCTGCGCGCTGCGGACTTCGTGCTGGATACAGGTCACTGCCCGCGCGCCTTTGTCCGGGTTGCGTGCCGCCACGATCGTGGTGGCACCCAGGCGCGCGAGTCCGAGTGCGACTTCGTAGCCCAGGCCGCCCGTGGCGCCAGTGACGATGGCGGTTTTGCTGTCGAGGCGCGGGGCATTGGCCAGGGTCCAGTTGAGCCGTGCTGTGGTGATGGGCATTGGGGGGCCTGGCAACGTGGGATCATGCGGCAGCAACGATCTTATCACGAAAAGGCCGCGGACCACGAAGGACTACGAAGCCGGGGTCAGATCGGGCCCGCGGATGTGACGACGCGGCTTATTGCGCTCCGCGCGAAGCGACGTAACCGTTGTGCCGCGGCTTTGCCGCCGCGTGTGTCCCCCGACTTCGTGGTCCTTCGTGGTTCTTGGCCTGCGTCGTAGTGATTGCTCGCTTGGCCGCCACCCCTGACATCCCAGCCCGACAGGCCTATCTATCGGACAACCGCAAACAAGGGAGTACGCGCCATGCTGAACCCCACCTCCCCCCTGCCGCTGCGTGACCCGACGCTCTTCCGTCAGGCCAACTGCATCGACGGCAAATGGGTGCAGGCCGACAGCGGCAAGACGATCGTGGTGAAGAACCCTGCCACGGGCGAGGCGATCGGCGAGGTGCCCGCGCTGGGCGCGGCCGAGACCCGCCGCGCGATCGCGGCGGCGCACCGCGCGCAGGCCGGCTGGCGCGCCATGCTGGCCAAGGACCGCGCCGCGATCCTGCGCAAGCTGAACGACCTGATGCTGGAAAACACCGAGGACCTGGCGGTGATCATGACCGCCGAGCAAGGCAAGCCGCTGAGCGAAAGCAAGGGCGAGATCGCCTATGCCGCCAGCTTCATCGAGTGGTTCGCGGAAGAGGGCAAACGCATCTACGGCGACACTATCCCGCAGAACGCCAAGGGTCGTCGTGTCCTGGTGCTGAAGGAGCCGATCGGCGTGTTCGCCGCGATCACGCCGTGGAATTTCCCGGCCGCCATGATCACCCGCAAGGCTGGGCCTGGCTGGGCCGCAGGCTGCGCCGGCGTGATCCGGCCCGCGAGCCAGACGCCGTTCTCCGCGTTGGCGCTCGCGGTGCTCGCCGAGCGCGCCGGCATGCCGCCGGGTGTGTGCAACGTGATCACCGGCCCGTCGGGCGAGACGGGCGGCGAACTCACGTCCAATCCGCTGGTGCGCAAGCTGAGCTTCACTGGGTCAACGGAAGTTGGCGCGAAGCTGCTGGCGCAATGCGCGCCGACGATCAAGAAGACCAGCATGGAGCTGGGTGGCAACGCGCCGTTCATCGTGTTCGACGACGCCGATCTGGATGCGGCGGTGGTCGGTGCGATGGCGAGCAAGTACCGCAACACCGGCCAAACCTGCGTCTGCGCCAACCGCATCCTGGTGCAGGATGGCGTGTATGACGCATTCGCAACGAAGCTGCAGGCAGCGGTGGAGGCGTTGAAGGTGGGCAACGGCATGGAGTCCGGTGTGACCCAGGGCCCGCTGATCAACGCCGATGCCGTGAAGAAGGTGGAGGAGCACATCGCCGATGCCCTGAAGCGCGGCGCACGCGTGGTGACCGGCGGGCATCGCCACGAACGCGGTGGTAACTTCTTCCAGCCGACCCTGCTGGCCGACGTGCCGAAGGAGGCCATGATCTTCAAGGAGGAGACGTTCGGCCCGGTGGCACCGTTATTTCGTTTCAAAACTGAAGCGGAAGCGATCCAACTGGCCAACGACACCGAGTTCGGCTTGGCGTCATATTTCTATGCGCGCGACGTGGGCCGGATCTTCCGCGTCGCCGAGGCGCTGGAATACGGCATCATCGGCATCAACGAGGGCATCATATCCACCGAGGTGGCGCCGTTCGGGGGCGTGAAATCCTCGGGATTGGGGCGCGAAGGGTCGAAATACGGCATCGAGGACTATCTCGAGATCAAGTACCTTGCGCTGGGCGGTATCGGCACCTGATCACCGCGTGAGGCGCCGGCCCGGACGCGCGTCGGCGCACCTAGCCTCAGGCCGGTGACGCGAAGGTCTGCAGTTTGGTACACAATTTCGTGAGGCTACGACCGCTGGCGGCGGCGTTCGTGCGTGCTCGCATGAAGAATTGGTCACATTTGTGCGAATCGCCACAATTCGCGCCCTAAAAATGCCATATTGTCTTCATGGCAAGCATCAAGCACCTAGGACACATGATCTGGCCACGCGACGGGCAGCCTCGCGCGGCTGGGACCGCAGCGCCGCGAGGCGAAGCCGATGCGGCAGCTTCCCGCCCCACCACGGCTGGTGTGACCACCGCGGACACGTGGGTGGATGAGTTGCAGTGGATGAGCGGCTTCCCAACCGGCTGGGGCGAGCGCCACGGCGGTTGGTTCTCCCGCTTCTGACCGCGCTGGCCGAGGCGCCGATCCGTCGATAGCATGCGCCCCGTCGCGTGAACGGGGAGGTGCATGACCGACAACGTCAGGCAGACCGGTATCGGCGCTGCCGTGCGCCGGCGCGAAGATCTGCGTCTGCTCACCGGCAATGGCCGCTATAGCGATGATGTGACCCTGTCGGGCCAGGCCTATGCGCTCATGCTGCGCTCACCGCACGCGCACGCGCGGGTTCGCGGCATTGCCACCGCGGCGGCCCGCACGGCATCAGGCGTGTTGGCGGTGCTCACCGGCCAGGACCTGCTTGCGGACGGTCTGCGACCCATTCCGCACGCGGTCTGGTCAAACCATCCGGCCGAAATCGCATTGCCCGATCGCGTCGGCGCGGTGACCTGCGCGCCGCCGCATCACTGCATGGCGATCGAGGCGGTGCATCAGGTTGGCGACATCGTCGCGGTCGTGGTGGCGACCACGCTCACCGCGGCAAAGGATGCGGCCGAGCTGGTGGAGGTGGAGTACGAGCCGCTGCCGGCGATCGCCCGCGCGGCGGACGCGGTCGCGCCAAATGCGCCGCATGCGCATGAAGACGCGCTGACCAATCTCTGCGTTGATTCCATGGTCGGTGATGAAGCGGTCACCGCTGCCGCCTTCGCTGGTGCCGCGCATGTGGTGCGGCTCGACACCTGGGTACAGCGCGTCGCCGGCGTGCCGATGGAACCGCGCGCCGCGGTCGGTGAGTATGATCGGCTGGCCGGAAAATACACGCTGCATGCTGGGGCTGGCGGTGTGGTCCGCCCGCGCAACGATCTTGCCGCCGTGCTCGGTGTGCCAGAGGCCGATTGCCGCATGGTGATGCACGATGTCGGCGGCAATTTCGGCACGCGCGGCGCGTTCAATCCGGAATTCGCGCTGGTGGCCTGGGCTGCGCGCCGCGTCGGCCGGCCGGTGAAATGGACCGGCACGCGCAGCGAGGCGTTTGTGTCCGATTATCAGGCGCGCGACCTGACCGCGACGGCGGAGCTGGCGCTGGCTGCCGACGGCACCTTCCTGGCGATGCGCGGCAGCAACCTGGTGAATGTCGGTGCCTACCCGGTGGGCTTCAGTCCGCTGCAGAAGGGCGTGGCGATCGCCGCCAGCATCTATCACGTGCCGGCGGTGCATTTCCGCGCCCGCGCCGCGCTGACCAACACCGCGCCGACGCGCCCCTATCGCAGCGCCGGCCGCCCCGAGGTGATGTTCGTGATGGAGCGGCTGATCGACATTGCCGCGCGCCAGACCGGTCTCGATCGCGTCGCGTTGCGCCGACGCAACCTGGTGCCGCAAAGCGCCATGCCGTACCGCAATCCGTTCGGCATGGTCTACGATAGCGGCACCTATCATGCGGTGATGGAGCGTGCGTTGGTGCTGGGTGATTGGTCGGGCTTCGCAGCCCGCCGCATCGTGGCCAAGGCACGCGGCACGCTGCGTGGCATCGGCGTCTCCAACTATGTGGATACCGCCACCGGCGTGCCGCGCGAACGCGCCGAGATGACGATCAAGCCGGAAGGTGTGGTGGAGCTGATCATCGGCACCGGCTCGCAAGGCCAAGGCCACGAAACCAGTTTCCCTCAGCTCGTCACCGAATGGCTCGGCGTGCCGAACGAGACCGTGCGCCTGGTGACCGGCGATACCGACCGGGTGAAATGGGGCGGCGGGGCACACTCCGGCCGCGCGCTGCGGCTTGGCAGCATCGTCATGCACAACGCCACGCGCGAGATCATTGCCAAGGCGACGCGGATTGCCGCGCATGTGCAGGAAGTGGCGCCGGCCGATATCGCCTTCGCCGATGGACGTTTCACCGTCATCGGCACCGACCGCAGCATCACGCTGTTCGAGGTCGCCGCGGCGGCCATCGCCCGCAACGATCTGCCGGAGGACCTGCACGGTCCGCTCGACGCGATCAGCGACGAAACGATCAAGGAAGCCAGCTTTCCCTACGGCAGCCATGTCTGCGAGGTCGAGGTCGATCCCGACACCGGCGTGGTGACGATCGTCAACTACGTCGCGGTGGACGATGTCGGCCGCGCGGTGAATCCGATGATCGTGCACGGCCAGGTGCATGGCGGCATCGCCCAGGGCGTCGGCCAGGCGCTGTGGGAACACTGTGTCTACGATCCCACCGACGCCCAGGTGCTGAGCGGCTCCTTCATGGACTACGCCATGCCGCGCGCCGATGTCCTGCCGTCCTACGTCACCGAAATGAGCGAGGTGCCGTCGCCCACCCACCCGCTGGGCATCCGTCCGGCGGGGGAGGGGGGCACCACGCCGGCGCTCGGCGTGGTGGTGAACGCGGTGGTCGACGCGCTGGTTGATTTTGGCGTCACGCATATCGACATGCCACTGACGCCGGAGCGGGTGTGGCGGGCAATCCATTCCAAGCCGAACAGATCGCGCTAAGCTGCGCGCCGCAAGACAAGGACCTCGTTGATGGACTTCGACCTGTTTGTCATCGGTGGCGGCTCGGCCGGGGTGCGTTGCGGGCGTATCGCCGCCGGCCATGGCGCGCGGGTGGGTGTCGCCGAGGAACGCTTCTGGGGTGGCACCTGCGTCAACGTCGGCTGCGTGCCGAAGAAGCTGCTGGTGCAGGCGGGGGAATATGGCGGCTGGGCGGATGATGCCGCTGGCTTCGGCTGGACGATCAAGAAGGGCCCGCACGATTGGGCCAAGCTGATCGCCGCCAAGGACCGGGAGATCAAGCGGCTCAACGCGATCTACCGCCGCCTTCTGGACAATGCCGGGGCGAAGATCTTCGACGCCCGTGCCACCATCCGCGATCCACACACGCTCGATGTCGGCGGCCAACGCGTCACCGCCGAGCGCATCGTCATCGCGACCGGCGGCCAGCCGACCCGCGTGCCGTTCCCCGGCAGCGAACTCGCCATCATCTCGGACGACGCGTTCTACCTGCCGACCATCCCACCACGC
>Ga0210386_10003081_pt1 | contig 14044 bp, 13 predicted proteins | sample IncBWH32OmetaG_FD_160091 | JGI IMG/M metagenome (GOLD analysis project Ga0210386, IMG submission 160091) | Forest soil microbial communities from Barre Woods Harvard Forest LTER site, Petersham, Massachusetts, United States - Inc-BW-H-32-O ... | reverse complement strand
CCCGAGCCGGAACTCCAACTCCTGATCCGCCAACTCAAGCTTCAGTTGCCACCCCAACCACCGCCCAAAATCGCCGCCGCCGCTATCGCTCGCGCCACCTGATGTAGTGAAGACTTTTTCGTCCAACGCATTGATAAACAATGAGCAGACACCCTCAAATCTGGCGAATCCGCGAAGACGGGCTAGGCCGCGAAGGTCAGCCCACGGTACAGGTCTTCTATCGGCAGCGGCACATTGAGCCCCGGCAGAGCCAACATGCCGGACGTGTGGGCACGGGCGGTCCAGGGTTCACCGCGCGCGCGGTGGAACCGGGTGGCCGCCATCGCGGTCTGGTTCAGCAGCACATAGGATCGCAGCGACGGCATCAAGCAGCTTGGCCACCCGATCGGTGGTGGCGGTGTCGTCCGAGCGCATCTCGAGAATCGCCACTGCGTTGCCGAGCGTGCGCGTTGTCCGGTCAAGCGGGCCGGCGCGCACAGTCACATCCGGGTCGCCGACGCCGCGGCCAACGCGGGGGCGCATTGCCGGCACGACCGCCAGCCCTCGGTCCCCGCGTCAACCCATCAGCGTGAGCAACGCATTGAAGACGACACGCTGGTGCGCACGCTGCCGCCGGTCATCGCAATGACGTTCCGGCCGCCGAACGCATGCTTGCATTCCTGCCGGTCCTCCCAGGCAAGGCAGCTCTGCGTCGCTCATTGGCGGTCCAGCGCAGTGTCCAGGGCTGAAAATATGGCGAAAATCCTCAGAAAACGGCAACGCCGCGGACGAGGCAGGCGTCATCTCCCCACCCCACCGGCCAGCCCCAGGCTCTGCAGATACAGCAGCACGCCAGCCTCCAGCAGGTCCTCGGCCGACATCGGCAGCTTGCGCCGTGACGGCTCGGCGCGGACGAACAGCGAGGCGATGCCGTGCGACAGCGCCCAGATATGCAGCGCCATCATCAGCGACGGCGGCCGACGGCCGGCCGGCAGTTTGGCCGCCAGCACATCGGTGGCATCGCGCAGCACGGCAAACGCCCGGTCACCGGCAGCGGACAGGCCGGCATGGGCGTTAGGGTCGATATGTGCCTCGAACATCGCGGCGTAATAGGCCGGCTGGGCTCGTGCGAAGGCCAGATAGGCGCGGCCGACTGCCTCGAACGCGCTGACCGGATCTGGCCGGCCACCCTTCCAGGCGGCCGTCAGCTCCGCCGCCAGCCGGTCGAACCCCCGCACCGCGACCTCGGCGATCAGCGCCTCGGCGTCGCGGAAGTGCCGGTATGGCGCAGCGGGGCTCACGCTGGCCAGGCGCGCCGCCTCGGCAACGGTGAAGCCGGCGGGCCCCTTGCTGCCGATCAGCGCCAACGCCGCCTCAACCAGCGCCTCGCGCAGATTGCCGTGGTGGTAGCCGCGCCGTTCGAACCCACCGGGGGAGTTCCAGCTCATGTAAACAGCTTTTACATCGCGTGAGGCGGAACGCCAGGGCCGATCTGGCCTGCGCGGGGCGCTCCCGTTTCGGCCGGTTCTTAACGAAAGATTAAGGGACCAATGCGAGAGTGATCGCACGCGGTTCCGGACGGCCGAGGTCTCGCCAAAACGACGCGTGACCCGAGCGTGCCGCCGCGTTGCGGGTCACAAGGGGATCACAACCGCCGGGGTCTGCGACACCGATACGGTCGTCCGAGCGTTCAACCGCGAGGTCAACCGGTTGAAACCCGCCGCCGACAGTGTGCGCCGGGCCAACGGCGGCGTGGTCGGGATCGGCGATGGGCCCACGGCGGAGGCGTTACCGCGCCATTCGGTCGCGAGCGCCGCCGGCGCAAGGGACGTTCTCGCGCCGGCAACCACAATCTCCGCCGCGCCAGGGGCCAGGCCGACGTGATGGTTCCTCGGCGGTGCCGCCCTCGGACCTGACGGTTTGCGGGTATGCAGGGCGGCGGGCGGCGCCGGGTACGATTTGCACACCCTGCTGACGCAGAGTGATCAGCCAATATCGTCGTTCGTGCGGATCACGGATGACGCATCGGCGGCAAGCACAAGCTGCCTGGCCGTTGATCATGCCATGACCGATCGGCTCAGCCGCGCAGCACCGTCACCATCGTGCTGCCCAGCGCGGCGGGGCTTTCGGCGACGTAAATGCCGGCGGCACGCATCGCCTCCATCTTCGCCGCGGCGGTGTCGCGCCCGCCGCTGATCACCGCCCCGGCGTGGCCCATCCGGCGGCCGGCCGGTGCGGTGGCGCCGGCGATGAAGCCCACGGTCGGTTTCTTCACGCTGTTATGCGCCAGGAAGTCGGCGGCATCGATCTCGCTCTGCCCGCCGATCTCGCCGATCATGATGAGCTGCTTCGTTTCGGGGTCGGCGAGGAACATCTCCAGCACCTCGATGAAGTCGGTGCCCTTCACCGGATCGCCGCCGATGCCGACGCACGAACTCTGTCCCAGCCCGGCAGCCGTGGTCTGCGCCACCGCCTCATAGGTCAGCGTGCCGGAGCGCGAGACAATCCCCACGCTCCCACGCCGGTGGATATGCCCCGGCATGATGCCGATCTTGCATGCGTCCGGCGTGATCACGCCCGGGCAGTTCGGCCCGATCAGCCGCGACTTCGATCCGGTCAGCGCGCGCTTCACCCGGACCATGTCCAGCACCGGGATGCCCTCGGTGATGCAGATCACCAGCGGGATCTCGGCGTCGATCGCCTCCAGGATCGCATCCGCGGCGAACGGCGGCGGCACATAGATCGCGGTCGCGGTGGCGCCGGTCTTCTCCTTCGCCTCGGCCACCGTGTCGAACACCGGCAGATCCAGATGCGTGGTGCCGCCTTTGCCTGGCGTCACCCCACCCATCACTTTCGTTCCGTAAGCGATCGCTTGTTCCGAATGGAACGTACCCTGGGCGCCGGTGAAGCCCTGGGTGATCACGCGCGTGTTGGCGTCGACCAGGATGGCCATGTCAGGCGGCCTCCTTCACGGCGGTGACAATTTTCTCGGCGGCGTCCGCCAGGTTGTCCGCGGCGATGATCGGCAGATTAGACTTCGCCAGGATCTCCTTGCCCAGCGCCACGTTGGTGCCCTCCAGCCGGACCACCAGCGGCACCGAAAGCTGCACCTCGCGCGCGGCGGAGACCACACCCTCGGCGATCACGTCGCAGCGCATGATGCCGCCGAAGATGTTCACCAGAATTCCTTCCACATTCGGATCGGAAAGGATAATCTTGAACGCCGCCGTGACCCGTTCCTTGGTGGCACTGCCGCCGACATCCAGGAAGTTGGCCGGCGAGGACCCATACAATTTGATGATGTCCATCGTTGCCATGGCCAACCCGGCGCCGTTCACCATGCAGCCGATCGACCCATCCAGCGCGACGTAGTTCAGCTCGTACTTCGCTGCTTCCAGTTCTTTCGGATCCTCTTCCGCCTCGTCCCGCAGCTTCAGCAGGTCGGGATGGCGGAACAGCGCGTTGTCGTCGAAGCTGATCTTGGCATCCAGCGCGACCACGTCACCCGCCTTCGTCACTACCAGCGGGTTTATCTCGATAACAGAACATTCGAGCCCGGTGAACGCGGCATACAGTGCTGGAACGAACTTCATGAACGCAGTGATCTGCTTGCCGGTCAGCCCCAGCCCGAACGCCAGCCGCCGCGCATGAAAGCCTGCGATCCCCGACGCCGGATCGACCGCCACGCGCAGAATCTTCTCGGGATGTGTCGCGGCGACATGCTCGATCTCCATGCCGCCCTCCACCGACGCGACCAGCGTCACCCGCCCGCTCACCCGGTCCACCAGCAGCGACAAGTACAGCTCGCGCGCGATGTCGCAGCCGGCTTCGACATAGACCCGCCGCACCACGCGGCCGTGCGGGCCGGTCTGCTTGGTGATCAGCGTGTGGCCGATCATCGCCTCGGCGGCGGTCTTCACCTCGTCGGTCGAGCGCGCCAGGCGCACGCCGCCCTTGCCGTTCGGGTCGTCAGAGAAACGGCCAGCCCCACGCCCGCCAGCGTGGATCTGCGACTTCACCACGTAGACTGGACCAGGCAGTTTCGTTGCTGCGGCCACCGCCTCATCTGGCGTCCAGGCGATGTGTCCGCTGAGTACGGTGACGCCGTAGCCCTTCAGCAGTTCCTTGGCCTGATATTCGTGGATGTTCATTGGTGGGGCTCCTCCCCCTTCTCTTGCGGGCTTGGGTCGCGAAACGAACCAAGGCCGAAAGCCGGGGGGACGGGGGGAGGGGGAAATGCGAAAAGAGCGCGGGGTTTCAGCCCCCACCCGACCTCCTCCCGCACGAGCGGGGGAAACGGGAATGAGCGGGTTCCGCGCATCGGACGATCAGCCGATCAGCTTCTTCGACGCTTCGATCAGCTCCCGCACCGCGCCGCACGACTTGTCGAACGCCGCCTGCTCCGTCGGGTTCAACTGGATCTCGACGATCTTCTCCACACCGCCCGCGCCGATCACCACCGGCACGCCGATATAGAGACCATCAATGCCATACTGCCCGGTCAGATACGCCGCGCAGGGCAGCACGCGCTTCTTGTCCTTCAGGTAGCTCTCGGCCATCGCGATCGCGGATGCCGCCGGCGCATAGAATGCGCTGCCGCGCTCCAGCAGCTTGACGATCTCGCCGCCGCCATTGGCGGTGCGCGTAACGATCGCGTCGATCTTCTCTTGCGTTGTCCAGCCCAGCTTCACCAGGTCTGGCACCGGAATGCCGGCCACGGTGGAATAGCGCGTCAGCGGCACCATCGTGTCGCCATGTCCGCCCAGCACGAAGGCGGTGACATCTTCGACCGAGACGCCGAACTCCTGCGCCAGGAAGAGCCGGAAGCGGGAGCTGTCGAGCACGCCGGCCATCCCGACCACCTTATTGGCGGGCAGGCCCGACTTCTCCTTCATCACCCACACCATCGCGTCCAGCGGGTTGGTGATGCAGATGACGAACGCATCCGGGCAATTGGTCTTGATGCCGTCAGCCACCTGGGCGATCACCCCGGCGTTCTTGCCGATCAGGTCATCGCGCGACATGCCGGGGGTGCGCGGGAAGCCGGCGGTGACGATCACCACGTCGGCGCCCTTGATCGCGCTGTAGTCCGATCCGCCGGTCATCAGCGAGTCGAACCCGTCGACCGGGCCGGACTGCATGATGTCCAGCGCCTTGCCGGCGGCCACACCGCCGAACACGTCGAACAGCACGACGTCCCCCAGCTCCTTCAGGCCAATCAGGTGGGCGAGCGTGCCGCCGATGTTACCGGCGCCAATCAGGGCGATCTTGCTGCGGGCCATGGAGGGTTCCTTACCGAGGCCGACGGGGCCTTCTGACACTTGAACCGTTAACGCCTAGCGAACAGCGGCAAGCCTTCCGCCATGGCGCCCGTCACTAGCCCATCGGTCTCGTGGCGACAAGGCGGTGCAGTGCAGCAAAGCGGCCGAGCTCCGGCCTCCGCGTTGGCCCCCAACCCTGGCCCCCAACCCTGGCCCCCACCTGGGCTCCCACCGGGCCCCAGGTGAAACCCGGCGTTAACAGCTGGTGTGCTGGCATAGGGTCGGATTTCGCGGGATCGGACGCTGAAACCTTCGCCCACCCCTACGACCCCGCCTCGCGACGCGGCGTCTGGCCGGCGGGGGAGAGCCGCGCACTGGCTCTTGCGCCGGTGTGATCGACGCGCCGTAACTGCGCTGGAATACGCGATCATCGCCGGCGTGATGGTGGGAATCGTGATGTCGGCCACCGGCCCGTTCGCATCGGGTCTGGCTGCCCTGCGGACCCACGTCAGCGACGGGCTGTAGCGCGGCCCCCTCCACCCTTGCACGAGCGGAGGGGGGATCTTCAGTCCGTTCAGTAGGCGAGAGCCGCCTGTTCGACCGGGACCCAGCGGCCGTTCTGCACCACCGTGAGGAACGATGCCGTCGAGCCGTGATGTTGGTTTGGTCCGAACGACAGGTGAGAGCCGAAGATGTCCGTGTAGTCGTGGATGCTCTCCATCGCGGTGATGAAGCTGTCCACCGTCAGGTTCTTGCCAGCCTTGTCGAGGGCCATCAGCACGAGCTGCGCCGCGGTGTAACCGACCTCACCGTGGAAGTTCGGATCGATGCCGTATTTGGCCTTGAACCGCTTGGCGAAGTCCTGCACCGCCGGACGCGGATCATCCGGATAGGCGTACAGTGCCGGGGTCATGCAGTAGAAGCCCTCGGTCGCACCGCCCGGCAGCGTCGCCACCGCGGTATCATAGGCCGCGAACTGACCCACAAGATCGACATCCCATCCCATCTTGCGTGCGGTGGTGATGATGATGTTGGTGTCGCGCACGATCGTGCCCATGCCGATAAAGTCGCAGCCAGCATCATGCAGTTTGGTGACGGCGGCGTTGAAATCGGTATCGGTTGGCTTGTGTGCGGTGGTCGCGACGACGGGCAGGCCCAGCGCCTCGGCTTCCGCCTTAATCCCGGCCAGCACATCGCGGCCGAAATCGGAATCCTGGTACATCGCGCAGATCTTTGACCGATGCTTCTGCTGCACAAAATATTTCACCGCCGATCGCATCTGGTCGTAATACGAGGCGAACTGGGAGAACTTCAGCTTATTGTACGGCTCGTACATCGAGCGCGCCGAGGTCAGCGGGAACATGTTCGGCACGTTCTTTTCGAACTGCGCCGGCATGTTGGCGTCATTCATTGGCGTGCCGCCGTCATCCAACGCGATGAAGATGTTGTCGCTGTTCAGCAGTTTGTTCATTGCCTGCACGGCGCGCGGCACGGTGTATTGGCTGTCCTCGACGACGTATTTGATCTTGCGGCCGTGGACGCCGCCCTTGGCGTTGGCCTCGTCGAACGCCATGCGGATGGCATTCGAGTTGTTCACGCCCTGCACGGCTGTGACCCCTGACAGGTCGGTGACCGTGCCGATGACAATTTCGGTGTCGGTCACGCCGCGTACGGTTTGTGCGAAAGACGTGGTAGCCAGCATGGCCATGCTCACGCCGATCGCTGCCAGGGCCCACCGGCCCTGACCGACTCTGCTTGCCTTCATCAACGTTCCCTTCGATTGCGGCACCACCGTCGGAGGCCGCTTGCTTGCTGCACGGTGCGTCCCCCTCTCCCGGACGTTGCTCCGGGGCACTGGTCGCCGCCCGAGGCTAACGCAGTGTGATCAACGGAACAAACCGCAGCACGAGGTGTCATCAATCAATGATGACTTCGCGCGCGTGATCCAGCACTGTGGTGCGCGCGTAGACAGGTTGGCGGGCCGTTCCGCCGGAATAGGGAGGGTATCATGCTTCGCAGATCGCTTCTGGCTGCCGTGTTCACCGTCGGCTGCCTCTCGACCGCCTCGGCGGCGATGATCAGCTTCTCCGCCACCATGAATGCCGCCTCGGAGGTGCCACCCAAGACCTCGGCGGGCACCGGCGACATGCTGGGGACGCTGGACACCGCGACCAAGAATTTCACCTATACGGTGACGTTCCAGGGCCTGACCGGCCCGGCAACGATGGCCCACTTCCACGGGCCGGCGAAGGCCGGTGCGAATGCCGGGGTCGTGGTTCCGCTGGGTAACAACCCGACCAACCCAATCCATGGCAGCAAGGTGCTGACCGACGATCAGATCAAGCAACTGGAGGCCGGCATGTGGTACGTGAACGTCCACACGGCTGCCAACCCGGGCGGCGAAATCCGCGGCCAGGTGATGGAGAAGAAGTAGCCGCGCTCAGGCGGCCATGACCTGACGCGGACGATAGATCGCGGTGTGCGCGATATGCGCCACCGCGGTTTTGGCATCGGCCAGCACCAGGATATCCAGCTCCACGAAGCGATGGCCTTTGCGGTCATAGTTTGCGGTGACGCGGCCGCGGGCGGTGAGTGTCCGCCCGACGCGCGCCGCGGCAAAGTGGCGCACCGTGCTGCCGACATGGATCCACGGCCCGAGCACCACATTGTGGCGCAGCACCCAGTTGCCGACGCGCAGGATGGTCGCCGGGTGCACCAGGCCTTCGCGTGCGTACAGTCCATCGGTCTCGCGCACGTCGCGCAGGTAGTCGGCGGCGAAGCTGGGCGTGACCAACAGGGGTTCCATGCCCAGCAGCGTGCCCACGGCGAGTGATGTCTCGTCCGCCGGTGGCCGGTCCGCCGGCAGGGCGGGCGGCGCCGCGTAGCTGTCGCGTGCCGGGGCAGGAGTGGCAGCCAACAGCGCGGCGGTGCCGGTGGCGCACAACGTGTTGCGGCTGGTGACTTCGATTGACAGGCCATCGGGAGTCTCTTGCGCGGTGACGGTGGTCATCTCGCCGTCGTACACCGGCTTCAGCAGGCGGCAGGTGCCGACGCCGCGTTCCAGCCAGGCACGGCCCCAGCGGGCGACCGGCATATGCGAGATGTAGCCGTAGACATCGACGCCCGGCACCAGGCCGCCGGCGAACCCGAAACGGCGCGCGACGGTGTCGTCGTGGATCTTGTTCTCGGAATCCTTCGAGGTGTTGAAGGCTTCGAGGCGGTGCGGTGGGAGCGCGGTGGCGGATACGGTTGCGGACATGGCGGGCCTTGATTGGTTATGGTGGCTTGGACGACGCGCGAGGAGTTTTGCACAGTGCGGTGCCGCCCGCGACAGGCCGGGCCGTCCGACCATGATCGATCGCTTGAGGGACCATGAAGCTGCCCGGGCCACCCGCTTCGTTTGTCAAACGTGTGCAAGGGGTGCTGGACGCCCTGCCTGATGCCGAGCGGCGGCTGGGCGAGTTCACGCTCGACTTCCCGGGCGAGCTGGCGAGTTATTCCGCGTCCGAGCTGGCGGAGCTGGCGGGTGTGTCGAATGCGACGGTCAGCCGGTTCGTTCGCCGGCTGGGCTATGACGACTTCGCCGCCGCGCGCCGCAGCGTTCGGGCGGAGCGCGCGGTGGGCTCACCGCTGCTGCTGGAGGCGAAACGGCGCGCCGGCACCGAAACTATCGCAGCGCATCTGCAGCATGGGCATGCCAACCTGGACGCAACCGTCGGCCGACTCTCGGAGCCGATGCTCGACGACATCGTGCGCGCGATCGTTGGCGCGCGAACGCTGTGGGTGGCGGGATATCGCAGCAGCCAGGCCTTTGCCTTCTATTTCCGCTGGCAGGTGTTCCAGTTCCTGCCGCGCAGCCAGCTCTTGCCGGGGCCAGGCGAGACATTGGGCGAATATATGGCCAGCATCGAGAAGGAGGATTGCCTCGTCGCCTTCGGGCTGCGCCGGCGCGTGCCGCAGTTGCAGCACCTGGTGGCGCAGGCCGGGAACGTGGGCGCCAAGGTGGTGTATGTCGGTGACCATCTGGTGGGCGAGCTGGCGCATGTCGATTGGCTGCTGCGCTGTGACACCCGCGCGCCGGGGGCGCTCGACAATCATGTGGCGGTGATTGCGCTGTGCGACCTGCTGGTCACGCGCGTCTTTCGCGCCCTGGGACGTCAGGGGCGGACGCGGCTGCTGGCGGTTGAAGCCGCGCATGAGGCGGCTGAGGAGCTGTAGGGCGGCGCACACTACACCTCGTCCATGGCGTGGGAGGGGTCGCGGAGCGGAGCGACGCGGGTGAGGGTGGTGCACGCGGCGAGACCCGCACCCGGCTTCGCCATGCTCGCCAGCCTCTTGCCAGCGGGAGAGGTGCACGTCGGCGCGGCCGGACGCGCATTTCTGTGTCGCATTTCTGTTGACAGATATTTTTCACCTTATCATGCTCCTGAAAAATATCTCACACGGGCAGGCTTCCATCGGAAGGGGTGACACATGGCAGCAGATGGCTCCGTGCGACTTGGCACGACGACACCGATGATCCAGCAACTGGAATCGGCCCTGGGACGCATCGGCGTCACCGCGGCACACAAGCAGATCGTCGCGCTGATCCTGGTCGGTGCGCTGTTCGACAGTTTCGAGCAGAACACGATCGGCGTCGCCGGCCCTTCGCTGCGCACGCAGTTCGGTCTGAGCGCCGCCGATATCGGGCTACTCAACACCATCACGTTTGCCTTTGCCGCCGCCGGGCGGCTGCTGTCGGGCGCGATCGGTGATCGCTTCGGCCGGCGCGTCATGCTGACGATCGATCTGCTGCTGTTCACCATCGGCTCGCTGGCCTGCGCGCTGGCGCCGAGCTTCGCGGTGCTGTGCATCGCCCGCGCGGTGGTGGGTTTTGGCGTCGGCGGCGAACTATCGACCGCGGTGACCATGCTGTCGGAGTTCTGCTCCGCGAAGTTTCGTGGCACGGCGGTGGGTTTGGTGAATGTCGGCGCCGGCGGGTTCGGCAATTTCTTTGCGCCAGCCTTCGGATTGCTGATCTTCTCGCTGTTCCCCGGGCCCGAGAGCTGGCGGTTCCTGTTCGCGGCGTTGGCGATTCCGGCGCTGCTGGTGGTGTTCTATCGGCGTTACGTACCTGAAACACCGCGCTTCCTGGTGTCACGTGGGCGTATCGCTGAGGCGAACAGGGTGCTGTCGATCCTGGCATCGGGGAAATTGCGCGCCACAACGGTGACGGTGCAGCCTTACCTGACGCAGCCGTCCACACCGGAACCGACCCCACCGGCCGGATCATGGACCGAAATCTTCTGCCCGCCGTTCCTTGGCCGAACGGTTCCGGTCGGGATCGCAATTCTGATGAGCTATGGCGCGCAGCTCTCGGTGCTGACGCTGATGCCGATGATCTTTGTCTCGAAAGGCTATTCGTTGTCCGGCAGCCTGCTGTACAGCATGATCATCCAGAGCGGCAGCGTACTCGGCGCGGTCGCCGGGTCGATGTTCGGCTACTACCTGCCGCGCAAGAAAGTGCTGACGCTGGGCGCGATCCTGGCCTGCGCGGCGGCGCTGTCGATCGCCTATCTCGGCAGCAATATCGCCCTGGTGTTGCTGTTCGGCGCGGTGTTCCAGTTCTTCGTGCTGCTGCTGAACACCTCGATCTGGATTTACGCCCCGGAGTTGTACCCGACACGGATCCGCGCATTCGGGGTGGCGTTCATCCTGGCGGCCGGGACCTTCGCCGGATCAATCGTGCCGATCATTTCGGGGGCGTTGTTCGACCGCTACGGCATGGTGGGCGTATTCGGCCTGGCGGCGGCAATGTATGCCGTGTTCGCGGCCAGCATTCAGTTGGGGCCGGAAACCTATGGGATGTCGATGGAGGATGTCACACAGCGCGCCCAGTTGCAGCCGGCGGAGTAGACGCGCGACGTGATGCTCGATCCGCACCTGCGGCGCATTCTGCTGATCAACCCGAATTCCTCGCGCGCGACCACCGACATGATGGTGGCCATCGCGCGTGCGACGTTGCCTGCCGGGTTCGCAGTGGATGGCGTCACGGCCCAGCGGTCGCCGCCGATGATCGTCACGCGCGCGGCGCTGGAGGCCGCAGGGCCTGAGGTGGTGGCGATCGGTTTGGCGCAGGTGTCGCGCTATGCGGGCGTGATCGTCAGTGCATTCGGCGATCCGGGACTGGCCGAGCTGCGCACGCGCGTGGCGGTGCCGGCGGTGGGGATCTGCGAGGCGTCAATGCTGGCGGCGGCACAGGGCGGGCGGCGCTTCGGCGTGGCGACCGTGACGCCGGATCTGGCTCTGTCGATCGCCGAGCGCGCGGCGGCGTTGGGACTGGCGGAGCTTTACACCGGCATTCGCTGCACACCGGACGATCCGGTGGCGCTGGCGGGGGATGCCTCACGGTTGCAAGACGGGCTGGAGGCGGTGGTGCGTGCATGTATCGACCGTGATGGGGCAGAGGCCGTCATCATCGGGGGCGGGCCGTTGGGGGAAGCGGCGGCGCATCTGAGGCCGATGTTCGCAACGCCGATCATCGCGCCGATTCCCTGTGCGGTGGAACGGCTGCTTGGGATGGTCGGCGACGAGGTTTGAAGGGAACGCCCCATGCACCATGAGCGCCACGGCTGAAGAGCAAGGTTTCATCACGGCGTTGGCCGGCGGCCGGCTAACGCCGCGATGAAACCTTGCGGAGCTGGCGCCAGCCTAGGTGACTGGCGTTGGCCGGACCTAAACCCCGACCAACCCGCGCGCAAATTCCCCCGCGTCGAACGGCCGTAGATCGCCAGCCTGCTCGCCCACACCCACCGCGTGAACCGGAATGCCGAAACTCTCGGCGAGCGCCACCACCACGCCGCCGCGCGCCGAGCCGTCCAGTTTGGTCACCACGAGCCCGGTGACATCGACCATCTCCTTGAACACCTTCACCTGCGACAGCGCGTTCTGTCCGGTGGTCGCGTCCAGCACCAGCAGCACGGTGTGCGGTGCGGTCGCATCCTGCTTGCGCAGCACCCGGATCACCTTGCACAGCTCCTCCATCAGGGCGGACTTGTTGTGCAGCCGCCCCGCGGTGTCGATGAGCAGCAGATCGGCCGCCGCGTCGCGCGCCTTGGTCAGCGCATCGAAGGCGAGACCGGCCGAATCGGCGTTGGGGGCACCGGCGATCACCTCGCAGCCGGTGCGCTGACCCCAGACCTGCAATTGCTCCACCGCGGCGGCGCGGAACGTGTCACCGGCCACGAGCACGACGCGCTTGCCCTGCTCACGATACACCTGGGCAAGCTTGCCGATGGTTGTGGTCTTGCCGGTGCCGTTGACGCCGACCACCAGCACCACTTGCGGTTTCAGCTCCGGATCGATCGGCAGTTCCTGCGCCACCGGCGCCAGGATTGCGGCGAGTTCCTCGGCCAGCGCGCCACGGATTTCCTCGTCGGTCACTTCCTTGCCGAACCTTGTGCGGCGGAAGCTGGCGATCACCTTCGCCGCCACCGCTGGCCCCAGATCGGCGGCGATCAGCAGGTCCTCCAGCTCCTCCAGCGCCGCGTCGTCCAGCCGGCGCTTGCGGATGATCGCGGTGATGCCCTCGGTCAGCTTCTGCGTGCTGCGCGACAGGCCCTGTTTGAGGCGGGAGAAGAACGCGCCGAGCGCCATCAGGCGGCCTCGGCCAGCAGATGATCTGCGGTCGCACCGGTGACCCGCGCGCGAACGACCTGGCCGGTCGGATGCGATGCCGCCAGCCGCACCGGCGCGAAATGTTCGGAATGGCCGGTGTCATGCGCTTCGGTCAGCACGACGACATCGCGGCCGATCTGGCCGACGAAGAACCGGGTCGCGGCCGCCGCGCCAGCCTCGCGCAACCGTGCCGCGCGCTCACGGCGCACCGGCTTGGGCACCGCCGGCATCCGTGCGGCAGGTGTATCCGGCCGCTCACTATAGGGAAACACATGTAGGAACGGCAGCTCCGTCTCAGCCAGGAACGCAATCGTCTCCGCGAACAACGCTTCGGTTTCCGTCGGGAAGCCGGCGATCAGATCGGCCCCGATCGCGATCCCCGGCCGCAACATCCGCGCCCGCGCGATCACCGCCAGCGCCTCGGCGCGCGAATGCCGCCGCTTCATCCGCTTCAGGATCAGGTCACTGCCGGCCTGCAACGACAGATGCAGATGCGGCATGAGGCGCGGCTCGTTCGCGACCAGGTGCCAAAGATCCGCATCGAGCGCCGCCGGATCGATCGAGGACAGACGCAACCGTTGCAGCTCCGGCACCAACGCCAGCAGCCGCCGCGCCATCTGCCCAAGCGACGGCGTGCCCGGCAGATCGCCGCCGTAGCTCGCGATATCGACGCCGGTCAGCACCAGCTCGTGATACCCGGCCGCCACCAGCGTGCGGGCCTGCTCGACGATCGCACCCACAGGCACGCTGCGCGACGGACCGCGGCCGAATGGGATGATGCAGAAGGTGCAACGATGATCGCAGCCCTGCTGCACCTGCACGAACGCGCGCGCGCGGCCAGCGAAGTCGGTGACCAGATGCGCCGCGGTCTCGCGCGCCGTCATGATGTCGGATACGGCGGACGACGCATCCGTTGCCCAGCTCGCCGCTTGCAGCTTCTCGGTGTTGCCCAGCACGCGCACCACGCCCGGCAGTGAAGCCCACGCGTCGGGCGTCAACTGTGCCGCGCAGCCGGTGACGACGATGCGGGCCTCGGGCCGTGCGCGGGCGGCGCGGCGGATCGCCTGGCGGGCCTGCCGCTCGGCCTCGGCCGTTACCGCGCAGGTGTTGACAATGATGGTGTTATCGAGCGCCGTGGCGTGCGCGCG
>Ga0210386_10003080_pt1 | contig 14046 bp, 12 predicted proteins | sample IncBWH32OmetaG_FD_160091 | JGI IMG/M metagenome (GOLD analysis project Ga0210386, IMG submission 160091) | Forest soil microbial communities from Barre Woods Harvard Forest LTER site, Petersham, Massachusetts, United States - Inc-BW-H-32-O ... | reverse complement strand
ATAGCAGACAGTGGTTCAACCAAAGCAGAATGGTGCCTGCTTGACGGCAAGAAAAAGAAAACCTTCTACACGCAGGGCATTAGTCCTTATTTTCTTTCTGCGGAGCAAATACAAAATATTTTAGAGTATGAGTTAGTGCCCAAAATGAAAAAAGTTGTTCCGGTTGAGATACATTATTATGGAACAGGTTGCAGCAATCCTGCAAATGTAAAAATTGTAAAACAAGCTATTAGTAAGGTTTTTCCAAAAGCAAAAATTAGTGTGGATCATGATCTGATGGGCGCAGCAAAAGCTTTGTGCGGCGATGAAAAGGGCGTCGCCTGCATTTTAGGAACAGGTTCTAACTCATGTTATTATAACGGAAGAAACATAATTAAAAATAGTCCCGGACTTGGTTATATATTAGGTGATGAAGGCAGCGGTGCTTATCTCGGTAAAAAAGTAGTGCAATATTATTTATACAACACTTTTGATGCTGATCTGATGGATCGCTTCAATGCAAAATTCAATACCAGTTCTATAGAAATATTAGACGCTGTTTATAAAAATCCTTTACCTAATCGTTACTTGGCATCTTTCACTATTTTTTTAGTGGAAAACCGTGGCCATTATATGATTGAAAATATTATTGAGGATGGGTTCAACGACTTTTTCTTTAACCACGTATATAAATACAGGGAAAGCTGGACGATGCCCGTGCATTTCATAGGCAGTGTTGCGTATGGATTTAGAGACATTTTAAAAGATATGTGTGCCATATATGAGCTGCAATTAGGCAAAGTTTTAAAGAATCCGATGGATGGATTGGTTAAATACCATAGTTAAACCCTGTTTTTGTTAAAATTCTTGGTTCACATGAGTAATTTTAGTAATTTTCCTACTGTAAATACTAACTAAAACTTGCTCGTATGAATATTAAAATTTTACTTCTTACTACATTTACCGCTATTTCTTTTTTCGCTAAAGCACAAGATGAAACGTATGCTATTACTGGTAGCAGTACACATGATTCTTTATGGAAGAATATACATGTAGTCAATAGCTCAACAGGTAAATTTGTAAAAGATATACCAACAACTGGTACAAACGATTTGATAGCTGCTGCCGCATTCGACAAAAGTCATAACAAATTGTTTTTTTGCACGCTATATACCGGCGAATTAAAGTGGGTAAATTTGAGTAATAACAGTCTTCAATTAAATGAAAATGTGTTACAAGGCCAACACTTTAGTACAACGAATAATATATACGACCAAAGTGATAACGTAACAAGAATGTGTATTGCCGCGAACGGAAATGGTTATGCTATCAGCAACGATGCTAATCATCTTTACACTTTTACAACAAGCAATACTGTTATTACTGATCTAGGCACATTAACAGATGATGCAGCTAATGGTAGCACATCTGTACACAATCAATGTACCAGCTGGGGTGGAGATATGATCGCTGATGCTTTTGGAAAATTATATTTAATAACTGCCAATCATTATGTATTTAGTATTGACGTAACAACAAAAATTGCCACATTGATCGGCACTATAACCGGATTACCTGGAGATTTTTCTACCAATGGTGCCGCTGTTAATGCCGATGGAGATGTACTACTTGCAAGCGCTATCGGGAAAGAAGGATTTTATACAATAGATTTTTCAAATCTTGCCGCCACTAAAATTCAAAATGCCGATTCAAGTTATGAGGTTTCTGATCTGGCAAGCAGCAATTTATTATTTCAAAATTCAGCAAATACAACAAGCTATACACTTGAATCAAGTAGCACAGCATTAACACAGGCTGTAGATTCAAAAATTTATCCCAATCCAATTACAGGTACATCATTTGTAATATCATTAAATGAACAAACAGCTGGTAAATACACGATTCTATTAACTGATTTACAAGGAACAACATTACAATCAAGTTCTGTAACTCTTTTAGCAGGTAGCCAGTCTGCAACTGTTAACTTAACATCCAAGCCTGCACAAGGAATGTATATTGTAAAAGTGATGGATGAAACTGGTGCAACAGTTTTGCTGGATAAGGTTGTTGTTAATTAAAATATCAGTCTCTGACTAAGTAAAAAACGTCTTGAATTTTTTAAGGCGTTTTTTTATTAATATATTATCGTAATATTGCAATATACAAATAAAATATGGGCGCAAGTAAAACAGATCATTTCACAGATAAACAAAATGCTATCGCTACATTAGCAAAAGCATTGGGCCATCCTGCAAGAATAGCCATACTTGATTATTTATTAAAAGTAGATACTTGCATTTGTGGCGATATCGTTAATGAATTACCTCTCGCCCAACCTACAGTTTCACAGCATTTAAAAGAATTAAAGAATGCGGGAATCATCAAGGGGAATATTGAAGGAAATGCCATCTGCTATTGCATTGATGAAAAAGTACTATCAAAATTACAATCATATTTTACCCGCATTGAAACTAAAATAGAAAAGAAAAATAATCGCTGTTGTTAAGCATTAAAAAAAAGTAACATGAAACTATCTGAAATAAAAAATCATCTTACTACCATAGAAGCTGTAAGTTTCAAATTACCTACCGGCGAAAATATTCCCGCACATTTTCATATCACGGAAGTCGGGCTTGTAAGTAAACATTTTATAGATTGTGGTGGCACGGAACGTTTTGAAAAAATCGTCAATTTCCAATTATGGAACGCGAATGATCTTGATCACCGTTTACAACCACAAAAATTATTGAGTATAATCGCACTTTCTGAAAAAATATTAGGCAAAGAAGATCTGGAAATTGAAGTAGAATACCAATCAGATACAATAGGCAAATACGGCTTACATTTTAACGGAAAAGATTTTGTACTTGTTCCAAAACAAACAGCTTGTCTGGCACAAGATAACTGCGTCATTCCTGCAACAAAACAAAAAATATCATTAGCCACATTACAAGAAGAAAAAGCTTGCTGCTCGCCCAGAGAAGGCTGTTGCTAACATATTATGGAAATAGTACTAAAACATAAAAAGAAGATCATCATTACATTTTCCGTAATCATTTTAGATATAATCTTTGGGTTTGATCCAAAATTTACATTGATAAATATTATCTGGTTATTCGTTTAAAAAATACAAATGAAAAAAATACTTGTTCTCTGTACAGGCAATAGCTGTCGCAGCCAAATAGCCGAAGGATACTTAAGATACTTTGCAAAAGATAAAGCTGAGATCTATAGTGCAGGAGTTGAAACACATGGCGTAAATCCAAAAGCCATAGCTATTATGAAAGAAGTTGGCATTGATATTTCAAAGCACACATCCAACAATATCGAAGAGTATCGAAATATTGAATTCGACTTTGTAATCACTGTTTGTGATAACGCCAAAGAACGTTGTCCTTTCTTTCCATCAAAAGCAATAAAATTTCACCACAACTTTCCTGATCCTGCAAAAGCAACAGGAACAGATGAAGATATTTTAGAAGCATTCCGTGATGTAAGACAACAGATCAAAGACTATTGTCAACAATTTGTAGCCGATAATTTATAGAGAATTCACAACTTCTTCTTCCAGCAATGCTTTTAAATCGGTTAATACTTTCATCCAGTTTTGTTCTGAATGTTCTCTTATTTTTTCATCCGGCACATTATCCTGAGTAATGGTCAAGGTCGTCTCGTTACTGTTATTGGCATGCAGCTCATAAGTAATAAGTACATAATTTTCAGGCTTATCTTCAATACCCGACATTGAACTCCAATAATTATACTTGAGTAATTTATTGGGAACAATGGCTATAATGGTACCCTTATCCTCATATTTTTTCTCCTCCCACTCACCTCTAAAAATAATCGGTCTGCCTACTTTCCAGTCGGAAATAACATCTGTACCGAAAAAGTATTTTTTTATTATCCTGGGAATCGTCAATGCTTCCCATATTTTTAATGGGTAAGTATCTATTATAATGCTCGCTCTTGCTGTTATATTAGTTTTCATTTTCTGTAGTTTTTATCTCTTTATACACTAAAATTGATGCCAAAATAGTATGATAAATAAACAATATTTTTGCGCCACGTTATGGTTAAACCTAATGTAATTTTATGGCAGCATTATCATTTGACCTCCAACATACCGACTCTACAACTAAAGCAAGAGCGGGTAAAATAACTACCGATCATGGTGAGATATTGACCCCAATATTTATGCCCGTAGGTACAGTGGGTACTGTAAAAGCTGTAACCCAACAACAATTGATAAATGATGTAAAAGCACAAATAATATTAGGCAATACATATCATTTATATTTACGTCCGGGATTGGAGGTTTTAGAAGCTGCGGGCGGATTACACAAATTCAATAGCTGGGATAAGCCTATATTAACAGATAGTGGTGGGTACCAGGTTTTTTCACTGGCCAATAATAGGAAACTCTCAGAGGAAGGCGCTTTATTTCAAAGCCATATTGACGGCAGTAAACACCTGTTTACACCCGAAAAAGTAATGGATATACAACGCATCATTGGCGGAGATATCATTATGGCGTTTGATGAATGCCCTCCCTATCCAAGTGATCTTACTTATGCAAAAAAAAGTATGGAACTCACTCATCGCTGGTTAGACAGATGCTTTACAAGATTTAATGAAACCCCTGACAAATACGGCTATACGCAGAATCTATTTCCCATTGTCCAAGGGAGCACCTACAAAGAATTACGCACCGAATCTGCACAATACATTGCTTCAAAAAATGCAACAGGAAATGCCATAGGCGGCTTAAGCGTTGGCGAACCAACAGAAATGATGTATGAGTATACCGAACTTTGCTGCGATATTTTACCCCAACAAAAGCCCCGTTATTTAATGGGTGTTGGTACCCCCTGGAATATTTTAGAGTGCATTGCGCTCGGTATTGATATGTTTGACTGCGTTATGCCCACCCGTAATGGCCGCAATGCCATGCTTTTTACCAGCAAGGGTATCATCAACATAGATAATAAAAAATGGGAGAAAGATTTTAGCCCGATCGATGATGGCATTGATTGTGAAGTAAGTAATTATTATACGAAGGCCTACCTGCGCCACCTGATGAAAGCTCAGGAATATTTGGGTCTTACCATAGCCAGTGTCCACAACCTGGCTTTTTACCTGTGGTTGGTTAACGAAGCTAGAAAACACATCATTGCGGGAGATTTTGGCAGTTGGAAGGCCACTATGGTAGAACAATTACAACAACGTTTATAAAAATACATACCACTCGTGGAAAATTGTTTTTGGGTAATGATTTTTTAATATCTTTAAGACGCAAAATCAAACTTGACTATTATGAAACAAAAAATTTTCTACGGCCTGCTTGTTATATTAGCTCCATTTTGGACAAATGCACAAATGGTTATTAATCCTAAAGATGCACAAGTAAATGTTTCTATCGAAGATGCTAAAACACAAAAAGCTCTTAGCAATGAAATAATAGTTTTCAAAAGTTCTGCTAACAATAACGAATACCAGGGGTTATCAGATTCTACAGGAAAATTCACTTTAAGACTTCCACCAGGAGCTAATTATGAAATATTTATTCTCGGTTTCCAGGATTCTACCAGTTATAATGTTTTACAAATTCCTGCTTTAAAAAATCCGAATGCTCATTTTACACAACCTTTTGTTGTGGATATACAATTTGAAGCACCGAAATCTTATGTTTTCAATGGCTGTAATTTTGAGACTGGTAAATCTGACCTAAAACCAGAATCTTATGCTCCAATAGATAATCTTGTTGACTATTTAAATAGAAAAACAGATGTTAAAATAGAGATAGATGGCTACACAGACGATGTAGGAAGTGAAGCTTCCAACATGACATTATCATTAGCGAGAGCTAATACAGTGAGAGCCTATATTTTAATGAAAGGTATATCTCCTGACAGAGTTTCAGCAAAAGGTTTTGGTATGGATGATCCTATCGCAGATAATGCAACTGCAGAAGGAAGGGCCCAAAACAGAAGAATGGAAGTTAAGATGTTAGATAACAACTAATCTTTCTTTAAAATATCATTAGAAAAGCCGGTAATTGCCGGCTTTTCTAATTTTCACCATCCAATTTTAGCAATTTAACTTACCCTATTCATTTTAAAGCTTATAGTTTTCAGTTACTTTTGCGGCGGACAATTTTATGAAGAAGATCGATCGTTACATATTAAAAAGTTACCTGTCAACTTTTTTCTTTTGTATATTATTATTTACAGCTATTGTAGTAGTAATAGATATAAGCGAGCATGCCGATGATTTTGCATTAGCCAAATTATCGGCGTGGCAAATATTTACTCAGTTCTATCTCGGTTTTATTCCTCGCATTGACGCTTTGCTATTCCCATTATTTTCTTTTATTTCTGTTATTTTCTTTACAGCAAAAATGGCTGAAAGATCTGAAGTAGTTGCTATTTTAAGCAGCGGTGTTAGTTTTAAAAGATATCTATACCCATACTGGATTGGCGGAATTTTTCTTGCTGCAGTACTATGGTTTGGTTATCGCTATGTTGTACCAAGAGCTAATGAAAAATGGGGGAATTTTACTACCAAATACATTGATTCTAATGTAGGAGATTTTGATCAGGGGACTATTAAAGAAAATGTTTATTTCCGTCTTGATTCTACTTCCTATGCCGGTATCCGCTATTATAATTCGGATAGTAAAAACGGCAATAACTTTTTTGAAGAAAAGATCATCGATAATAAATTGGTATATGACCTTCGTGCTCAAAGCATTATTTGGGATAGTACGGCAAAAAAATGGAGACTATATAATGTAAGCGAAAGGTTCTTTACAAATGATAATAAATTCACTATAAAAAGAATCAATGATACATTGAAAGCATATAGCTTCAAGCCAATCGATCTAAAAAAAGATGATTACTTAAAGGATAGAATGTCTACTCCTGAACTGAACGAATATATCCGCATGGAACAATTAAGAGGTTCTGAACAAATAGGAACATTATTAGTTGAAAGATATAACAGAGACGCTATACCATTTTCAGTAATTGTTTTAACGATCATTGGTGTATCGCTATCTTCCCGTAAAGTGCGTGGTGGCAGTGGGTTTCACTTAGCGATGGGGATCATCATAAGCTCACTATACATTTTATGTAGCAGGTTTTCTGTAGTGTTTGCTATGAAAGGAAATTTTCCTCCTGTACTTGCCGCATGGACACCTAATATAATTTTTGCCGGCGTAGCTTTTTATCTTTATAAAAGAGCACCCAAATAATAAAAGAAGTAAAGAAATATCTATGTTGAAGGTATTTATTCCATTAACAACCAACACTGCCGTGAATAGTAAAAATGGTTTTATGTCTTCCTCTGCTTACTTCAATTGTTCCATTATAAGTAGCATATTCATCTCCTTCAACTCTTGATATTGTAGTCTTTACTCTTACTGTATATCCTTCACCACCAAATGTACCAACGTATGTGCTGTCATTATCAATATTTTCCTTTTGTCCTTTATAAATAGGGTGCAGGAATATTAAATTGCCTCCGATCTTAATAGCTGCAAAGCCCGTATAATCAGCCATGAAGATGTAATGCTCTTTAGTATAGCTTATTGAATCGGCTGAAAAAGTAGCTGTGCAACCACCAATCGTATCTGCAGGTGTACTTGAAAATGTATCCAGTACAATTTCAGGTTGTGCAGTTTGTATAGCTATGGAATCCTTTTTTAGAGAATCAATTTTTTGTACAACAGTATCTGTTTTAATATTTGATACTATTTTCGTTTGCTTGTTATTTGAACAAGAATAAAAAATAAATAACAGCAAGATGGGTAATGATGATAGTAGTTTCATATATAGTAGTAGTCGTTCTACCAAATATACGGAACTATCTAATATGGTAGTGATTAGTAGCTTCTCTTATAAGAGAATTGAGAACAAGAACGTCAGCTTAACTCTTTACAATTTTATTAAAGCTGGTAGCAATCCCCTTAATAACAGCAGAACTAAACCCTTTGTGTTCCATTTCATTTAAACCTGCGATAGTTAATCCTTTTGGTGTAGTTACTTTATCAATTTCCTGTTCAGGATGTGTATTTTTCTGTAATAAAAGGTCTGCCGCACCTTTAGCTGTCTGCGCTGCAATTAAAGCTGCTGTTTTAGCATCAAAACCAATTTCAATTCCACCTTGTATGCTGGCACGGATATAACGCAATGCAAATGCAGTACCGCAAGAGCCCAATACAGTAGCGGCATCCATTAATTTTTCATCTATCACGGCTACTTTACCAATGGTAGCAAACAATTCTTTTACATGATCGATCTGCTCCTCAGTGGCGTTGCTAAAACTTAAGCAGGTCATACTTTCCTGTATGGCTGCTGCAGTATTTGGCATTGCTTTACAAATAGCTATTTTCTTTTTAACGATCTCTTCTATATCTTTTGTTGATACGCCTGCAATAACAGATATCAACATGTGTTTTGCTGTTAATTCTTTTTTCAGGTCACCCAATACCTCTGCAATTTGAAAAGGCTTTACTGCAAATATTACTAACTCACTGTTACGCACAGCCTCAGCATTATCAGTGATAACTTTTACCCCTTTATCGCTCAATGATTTAAGGGTACTGATATTTCTTTTTGTGATAGTAATATCAACAGGCTTGCTGAACTTACTTTTTAATAAGCCTTCTGCAATAGCAGTACCTAAATTTCCGCCGCCGATTATCGCAATTTTTTTGCTCATAAGAAAACCCCCAACCCCCTAAAGGGGGCTTTTGTGAATGATTACTTAATGTTGTTCTATTTTTATAAAGCTACTTTTATTTTTAACCTATTAAATTAAAGCTATTGAATATCACTTATACTTCTCAATCTCCCTTTGAGGGGGGCAGGGGGTTTACAATGCACTTAACGCTGTTTCCGATTCTTGCCCCTTTAACAAATTTTCAATCGCACAATCATATTTCTGTTTCCAGTCTTTTATTGAACCCCAGCTTGTATTATCTATTTTGATATCTCCTTTTGTAACAGTTCCTATTTTTTTAAATGGAACCTTAGCTGTTTTTAATATTGATTCAACATTCGCTTCATTTGATTTATCAACTGAAACTACTACCCTGCTTTGTGCCTCACCAAAAAGATACGCATCTTTTCTGATACTGCTATCTGTTTCAACAACATAACCTAAATTATGGTTAAAGCTACTCTCTGTTAAAGTTACAAACAAGCCACCTTCGCTGATATCATGCGCAGATGCGATCTGTTTATTTTTGATCAATTTTAAAATAGCTTGTTGCAAAACAAATTCTTCATCTAAATTAAAATAAGGAGCAGGACTATGTTCCACACCATGAAGCTTATGCAAATATTCAGAAGAGTTGATATCATTTTTTATTGCACCTACTAAATAAATAGCATCGTCTTCTTTTTTAAAATCCATTGTCATTTTATCTTTCACATTATCCAACACACCTACCATTCCAATTGTTGGTGTAGGATAAACCGGACCATCAGGAGATTGATTATAAAAACTAACATTACCTCCGGTAACAGGCGTATCGAACTTAACGCAAGCTTCGCCCATTCCTTTGATAGCATTTACAAATTGATAATACACTTCCGGATCGTAAGGGTTACCAAAATTTAAACAGTTAGTTACACCTAATGGTTCTCCTCCACTACAAACAATATTTCTTGCAGCTTCTGCAACAGCGATCATTGCTCCTTTATATGGATCAGCAAAAACATAACGACTGTTACAATCTGTTGTTAGTGCCAATGCTTTATTTGTTGGTTTTGCTAATACAACAGCTGCATCGCTAGGTTGATTGGTTCCGGTTGTACCTGCACCTACCATACTGTCATACTGCGTATATATCCAACGTTTAGATGCGATGCTTGGTAATTGAATTAATACATCCGCAGTCGCTTTTAAATCTGTTGGCACTTTAATACTATCAGGATTGAATGCTTTTATTTTAGCCAAATATTTTGGTTCAGTGTATGGTCTGTCATATACCGGAGCTCCACCGCCTAATACCAATTCATATGCAGGAACTTCAGCTTCCAATTCTCCATTCATGAAAAATTGTAATTTACCATCGGTTGTTACTTCACCGATCTGGCTGCATGGAAGATCCCATTTATCGAACACATCCAACACTAATTTTTCTTTTCCTTTTTCAACACACATCAACATTCTTTCCTGGCTCTCACTTAACAAAATCTCCCATGCCTTCATATTTTTTTGACGCATTGGCACTTTGTCCAAATCAATTCTCATTCCTACTTCACCTTTCGCACTCATTTCTGCAGTAGAGCATATAATGCCCGCTGCGCCCATGTCTTGCATACCAACAACAGCACCTGTCTTTATTACTTCCAGACAAGCTTCTAATAATTTCTTTTCCTGAAACGGATCTCCAACTTGTACAGCAGGAAGATCTTCTGCACTATCAGCTGTAATATCTGCAGATGCAAATGATGCTCCACCGATACCATCTTTACCGGTTGCACTTCCTACAAAAAATATCGGATTACCTTTCCCTGTCGCAATTGCAGAAACTGTTGTACCATTTTTTAAAGTACCAACGCTCATCGCATTTACTAATGGATTGGTATGATAACAATCCTCAAAATATATTTCGCCACCAACTGTTGGTACACCAAAGCAGTTTCCATAATGTCCAATACCATGTACCACACCTGCTAACAAATGCTGTGTTTTCGCTTCCTTCAAATTACCAAAACGTAAAGAGTTCAAAGAAGCAATTGGTCTTGCACCCATCGTAAAAATATCACGATGAATACCTCCGACGCCTGTTGCCGCTCCTTGAAATGGTTCAATGGCACTTGGATGATTATGGCTCTCGATTTTAAATACTACGCCGTATCCGTCACCAATATCCATTAAGCCAGCATTTTCTTCACCGGCTTTCACCAACATTTTCTTTCCATCGCGTGGTAACGTTTTTAACCATTTGATAGAGTTCTTATAACTACAATGCTCGCTCCACATAGCACTGAAGCAGCATAATTCATTAAAATTAGGGGTGCGACCAAGCTTTTGCTTGATCAATTCAAATTCCTCAGCTGTTAGTCTTAACTGTTCGGCGGTCTTTACTGTAATGTCCATAATTGTAAAAATAGAGTGCAAAAATACAAACTGCATTTCTTTTTTAATGAAGCATTGGCAGTTATTATTTTAACTAACTTCCCACACTAAATTTTCTGCATTGAATTGCTTCCTTTTTATCATTTATTTACTGGTGTTTTGCCAGCTGCTTGTTAAAAGCCGCTTTGTGATAAATAGTGGCATAAAGCCTGCAATTCTCATTAGCATCTTTTTGTTAAAAGTAGCATTGGGCATGGCCAATGCATGGCTAATATTTCATTATACGCATGGCGGTGACACCTGGGAATACCATACAGAAGGACTGAAAGAATATCACCTGCTTTTTATCGACCCAAAAGAATATCTGCTCAATATTTTTCACTCAGGTTATCAAACAGGCTATTCAGGTCTTTTCAGTTCCGTTAATTCTTACTGGAACGATCTAAAAGAGAACCTTATCGTTAAGCTATTATCCGTATTTGATATTTTTAGCGGCGGCTATTATTATACCAATGTAATTTTCTTCAATTTTATAGTATTATTTGGCAATGTTGCATTGTACAGAGTATTCGTAGAAGTTTATAAAGGCAAAGAAAATATTTTGTTGATCAGTTGTTTTCTACTGCCATCCTTCTTGTTGTTCACTAGTTCTATTCATAAAGAAGGATTGATCTTGCTCGCTCTTGGCATTACCATATACATAATATATAACAGTCTAAATAGAAAGCGTATATCCATTACCGGTATAGTAAGTGTATTATTTTGCCTGCTGTATATCTTTTTACAACGCAACTTTGTATTGATCGCTTTACTACCAGCTCTTTTAGCCTGGATACTTGCCGACAGTAAACAGTATCATCCTTTAAAAACCTTTGTAATAGTGTATGGTATTGGTGTTATTATCTTTTTTGTTGCAGGAATGATATCTCCAAAATTGAACCTGCCATATCATGTTGCACAAAAACAATTGGCGTTTTTAGCATTAAAAAATGCTCATTCGGCTATTCCTGTTGATACGTTACAGCCAACTTTTGTCAGCTTTGTACATAACTCACTACAGGCATTTAATCATGGAGCCATGAGACCATATATTGCAGATGGAGGGGCCGCTCCATTTTTATATCCGTTTGCCATTGAAATTATTTTATATCAATTACTGTTGGTCATTTTTGTTTTTTATCAAAAACGAAACGATTCCCTTTCACTCAATGACAGATCGTTTATCTTATTTGGTGTGTTTTTTAGCCTGTCACTAATAATGATCATTGGCTATACGATCCCAATAATTGGCGCTATTATACGGTACCGCTCTATCTATTTTCCCTTCATTCTATCTCCGATATTATGTTCCACTAACTGGAAAAGGTTAAAATTCAGAAAACATTAAAAAAAAATACAATATTTTACTTTTGGCGTTTTTTTGTTAAAAATTTTGATTTTATATAAACTATAATTGATTTATTGAAATTAATTGCTTTTTTTTGTATCTCTAAATTAAAACTATTATGCAATCACTTCGTTTTAAAGCAATTGACAATTTACTTACCAATCCTGAAAAGGTAGATGTTAAAGCATCTAAAAAAATTACAGCAATTTTTGGTGAAAACGTTTTTACTCTAAAAACTGCACGCCAGTTTTTAAGTGATGAAGGATATAAAAGTCTTGTAGCATCAATTAAAAGCGGTAAAAAAATTGACCGTTTTATGGGCAACCAAATTGCCAACGGTTTAAAAGCATGGGCAGAAACTAAAGGTGTTACTCATTACACTCACTGGTTTCAACCATTAACAGAACTTTCTGCAGAAAAACATGATTCTTTCTTTACATTAAAAGGAGACGGAACACCTATAGAAGAATTTGAAGGAAACGCATTGATCCAACAAGAACCGGATGCCTCTTCTTTCCCCAACGGAGGTTTAAGAGCAACATTTGAAGCACGTGGCTATACTGCATGGGATCCATCTTCTCCTGCATTCATCATGGAAATAGGTACTGGTAAAACTTTATGCATTCCTACAATATTTGTTTCTTATACAGGTGAATCTCTTGATGCTAAAACGCCTTTAATTAAAGCATTAGTTGCATTAGATAAATCTGCCGTTGATGTTTGTCAATATTTTGATAAGAATGTTACTAAAGTACATTCTTCTCTAGGTTGGGAACAAGAGTATTTTGTAATTGATGCAGGTATGGTAAATGCTCGTCCTGATTTGATCATGACTGGTCGTACCGTATTTGGTCATGCTCCTGCAAAAGGACAACAATTGGAAGATCATTACTTTGGTGCAATTCCTGAAAGAGTATATGCCTTCATGAGAGATTACGAAGAAGAAGCTTACAAACTAGGCATTCCTTTACGTACGCGTCATAATGAAGTTGCTCCTTCTCAGTTTGAATGTGCTCCTATTTATGAAGAAGCAAACTTAGCTGTTGATCATAACACTTTATTAATGGATGTTATGACACGCGTTGCTAAACGTCATAATCTGATCGTTTTATTACACGAAAAACCATTTGCTGGAATTAACGGTAGTGGTAAACATAATAACTGGAGTATTTCTACTGATACCGGTGTTAACTTATTGGCTCCTGGTAAAACACCAAAAACCAATTTGATGTTCTTAACATTCTTTGTTAATACGATCAAAGCGGTTCATGATTATGCTGAATTATTAAGAGCATCTATCGCAAGTGCGGGTAATGATCACCGTTTAGGTGCTAACGAAGCTCCTCCTGCTATTATTTCTATCTTCATTGGTAAATACCTGACTGAAGTATTGAACCAGGTTGAAACACGCGTTGGCGGTAAGTTTGATGAACAAGATGAAGCAATGCTTAAATTGGATATTCATAAAACTATCCCTGAATTAATGTTGGATAATACGGATAGAAACAGAACTTCTCCATTCGCATTTACAGGAAACAAATTCGAGTTCCGTGCGGTAGGTTCTGCAGCTAACTGTGCTATCTCTA
>Ga0210386_10003076_pt1 | contig 14053 bp, 10 predicted proteins | sample IncBWH32OmetaG_FD_160091 | JGI IMG/M metagenome (GOLD analysis project Ga0210386, IMG submission 160091) | Forest soil microbial communities from Barre Woods Harvard Forest LTER site, Petersham, Massachusetts, United States - Inc-BW-H-32-O ... | reverse complement strand
CCCGGATTCTTCGCGAGAACCGCGTCCACCGCCGCCTTGGCCTGATCGTCCTTTTTCAGGCGCATCAGGACCTCCACGCGTGATAATTGCGCGGGCAGGCTGGCGGGGAATTTGGTCACAAGCTGATCGATCAGGGCGAGCGCGCCATTCAAATCATTGGAATCCAGGAGCAAGCTCACCTTGAACAACGGCCCGTCGATACTGTTCGGCGTCATTTCGATGGCTTCATTCGCGAATTGCAGAGCCGCGGGCAGCGCTCCGACCCTTTGAGCGATGCGCGCGCGCAAAAGCAATCCGGATGCATCCCGTCGCATTTTGAGGGACTTTTCCATCGCCGCGACCGCGTCATCTGGCTGGCTCATGGCCAGGAACGCCAATGCCCGGGCCTTCAGCATGTCAGGCGCCATGCCGGAATTCGCAGCCGGTTCGGGAAACTCGTCCAGAAGGGCCTTTTCCTCATTGCGTGCGAGCATGGTCTGGAACAAAGCCGGCAGGACAAGTTGGTCGGACGCCCCATCTTTCCGCGCTTGGCGCAGTTCACGTTCGGCTGCGTAATAGTCCCCTGTTTGAAGCAGCAATGTGCCCAGTTGCGCACGAACCGGGCCATTGCGGGGGTCCGCGCTGCTTGCGTTCTTGAGGTCGATAACCGCCAAGGGCAGTTTTCCCGCCTTGATGGCCTTTTGGGCATCGGAGACAAGCTGGGCAACGGCGGCGTTGGAACTGCCACCGCCGGCGGGAGGAAGCGCGGCTGCAGCCGGCGTCATCGCACAGACCAAGCCCATCGCCGGCACACAAGCGAGCAATGCAAGCCTTTGTCGAATCAGTCCAAGCGTCATGGCATGCTCCAATATGCGAAGACTATTTGGTTTCCATCAGGCTGTATAAGTGCGGGCGGCTGATGCCCAGCAGCTTTGCAGCTTTGGAAATGTTTCCGTCGGTATAGGCCAGCGCTTCGACAACCAGTCGCTTTTCGAGATTCTCGACCTGCTTGCGCAGATTGAATTCGCGTCTGTTGTTGGCCGCCTTCTCAAGATCGAGATCCTTCGCGGTGAGCCGCTTGTTCTCGGCCATGATTACGGCGCGCTTGACCCGGTTTTCCAGCTCCCGGACATTGCCGGGCCACGGGTGCTGGCAAATGGCGTCCAGTGCGTCTTCCGTGAAGCCGGTCGCATGCTTCGAGAAGATCTTGTTGAATTTGTTCAGAAAATGCTGGGCCAGGAGAATTGTGTCCGTCTCCCGCTCCCGCAATGTCGGCAATTCAATGCGGACATCATTGATCCGATAATAGAGATCTTCCCGGAATCGTCCCTCGACGATCAGCTTTTCCAATTTCTGGTTTGTCGCAGTGATCAATCTCACATCCACCGAGATCGAGTCGCGGCCGCCGACGCGCTCCAGGCGGCGCTCCTGCAGAAAACGAAGGAGCTTGGCCTGAAGCGGCATGGGCATGTCCCCGATTTCGTCCAGGAAGAGCGTCCCGTGGTTGGCAAGCTCGAACTTGCCGTGCGTTCGCTTCACGGCGCCGGTAAATGCACCCCTTTCATGCCCGAAAAGTTCGCTTTCCAGCAGATTTTCCGGAATCGAGGCGCAATTGATGGCGATGAAGGGCTGCGTCCTGCGGGCGGAGAGGTTGTGCAGGGTCTGCGCAAGAACTTCCTTGCCCGTGCCGGTTTCGCCGATCAAAAGAACGCTTACATCCATCGGACCGACGCGATGAAGCATCTGTACGATTTCGGTCATTTTGGGAGAGCCATAGACCAGCCCGTCGGCGCCGCTGTCCGAGAGCTTTCGAAGCTGCATATTCTCTTGTTCCAGCTCGAACATGCGCATGGCGCGATCGATAACCAGTTTGAGTAGATCGCCGTCTATGGGCTTGGCGATAAAATCGAATGCGCCCTTTGCGACAGACCGGACAGCGTTCGCGCGTTCCACATTGCCGCTCGCGACAATGACCTTGGTCGGGGGCGCCGTCGACAAAATCTCGTCAAGCGTCTTGAGGCCCTCGGCCGCTCCGTTTTCGTCGGGAGGCAATCCCAGATCCAGCACGACAACGCGATAGGCAAAGCCCGAGAGTTTCTCGACTGCTTCCGTTCTGGATGCAGCGAGATCGACAACATAGGGCGACAGGGCCCAGCGCATCTGCTTCTGCAGGCCGAGATCGTCCTCGACCAGAAGTATGCGCTGTTCCTCGCCTTGATCGTCTTCCTCGGTCACGGCTGATCTTTTCATGGTTCCACGAATGGTCAATGACGCCGCAGGAATAAGGTTACTTCCGTGCCCTCGCCAATGCGGCTTTCAACAGTGACATCGCCTCCCAATTCCCGCATCAGCTCCCGGATCTGGAAGGCTCCCAGGCCTGAACCGCCCCGCTTGGTGGTCTTCAGTGGCCGGAACAGTTCCTCGTTGATGAACTGCTGCGTCATGCCCACCCCCCGGTCGGTTACCGCAATTACAAATAGGTTTTCCTGTTCCTTCAAGGCAATATCCACCGGACTGCCGGGCTGCGATGCTTCCAAGGCGTTCGACAGTACATGTTCGAGAACCCTCCGCAGGCAGACGGCGTCCGTGACCGTCTGTGCAGTAACAGAAAGTTCATGGAAAATCAGGGCGTGGCCAAGATTGCATTTCTCAGCGCAAAAATCGCCCAAAAACCTATTTAAATCAATGGTTTGTGTTTTGAATCCGGTGCCCGCCGCCTGCGATCCGACCACCGTGAGGCTGGTCAGCAGCAAACCAAGACGGTCAACGGCGTTGCCCAGGGTGATCACCATGTCGTCGCGGAACTCCTTGCGGTCTCCGAATTGGGAGATGTTGCGCACCATCAGGCTGAGCTGGCCGATCGTGTTCTTGATATCGTGCACAATGAAGGCGAAGCGCTTGTTGAAATCCTCCAGTTGGCGTGCATCGGCCAGGGACTGGGACATTTCCTCCTGGACCAGATAGGCGGTTACCTGCATCGCCACGAGGCGCACCAATGCTTCATCTTCCCAATCCAGGGACCGCTCAACCCGCGGCTTGTGGAGGATGACAAAACCCACAAGCGACGATCGCTGGCGCAGTGGGATGAGGGTCTTGCCTTGATCGACACTGGGCAGAAAAGCCGAAAGCCGCGGCTCGGTGCCATCCTTGGCCTTCAACAGAACCAGTGGACGGCCGTCATTGCGAAGGGCCTCGATCTTCTCGTCATCTTCACGGAAAGTCGTGGCATGAACCGCCATGCCGAGCTTGGCGCCCAGAATGTACTGCCGCCAACTCTCGCGATAAAGCCATATCGCGCCACCCGAGGTATCGAGCAGATCGCACAAGACTCTCAACGCGCGCTCCGCGACGGGCTTTTCAGGATCGGAGGTGAGCCCGCGTGTCACCTTCTCCCATTCGATCCGGTAATCGTACTTGAAGGCGAAGAAATACTCGTTGATCAGCAATCTGACACGGGACCGCAGAGTGCCTGAACTCACGGCCGCGGCAACACCCGCCAGTCCGCTGAACGCGACTGTAATTGCCAGTGCGGTCGCGTTGGTGCCGCCATAGGAACGCACATACCAGGCGGCCAGCGCCGTGCCCTGCAGGAGAACGCCGGCTCCGATAAGGGTCGCGGTATGGAAGACAAATGCACGGGAGGAATGGAAACGAAGCTGCAATTGCGGGATGCGTGTCGAGCTGACAACAAAAAAGGGAAATGCGATCAGGAAGACCAGGGGACTGGCCAGAACCACGCTGAAATCGTCACTATGGGTGAGAAATTCGGGAATTCGCACCAGGAGCTGAAACAGCAATACACCGCAAAGCCCGATTGCCCAATGTTTGAGGGCCCAGAAGTCGGCCTTCGATGCGTTTCGCAATACATTCTCGATAATCGCGAATCCAAGAATTGTCGTGCATACCCGCATCAGCGTGACGTCGACGCGCACGCCGGCAATGGTACCCATGAGGGCCGGCGTGAAGAGGAGCACAAGCTGCATCGATACCAGCGCGGCGGCCGCGATGGTCGTGGTCCACCAATAACCGCGATTGTCCCCGGCCCGATACATCAACGCCAGGGACAATGCGAGCCAGCCGCCGTCGCGCAAGGCCGCCATGATGTCCAATGCCGCGACAGGCACAAAATCATGAGTGGCCAGTACAAACGCCTGCGCCCAAATCGCGGTACCCAGCTGGGCGACGATAAAAAACCAGGCGATGCGCGTATGCAGGCCGCGGGTCGCCAGAAAGCCGGCAAACCCCGCGTAAGCGAGCGCCGCCAACTGATAGAATCCTGTCGCCAGAAGCAGCGTCATTTATCCCGCCAAAGCGAAAAGTTGCATTCTTACCGCGGCCCGCGAGTCAACCGCCGCTTGATTTTTCCCATGAACCCCTGCCCGGCCAGCCTTGTCGGCACGACTTCGGTCACATACCGCCATGCGCCTTCCGGGCTTCGCGGATTAACCGCGATGACACCGTAGCGGAAGCGGCAGTTTTTCAGCCAGAGCTTTTTGTAATCATCGTTTCCGCGGCCGAAATCAAACTCGCGCGCCCCATCGCTTTCCCATATTTGCCCTATCATCCAGCGGGTGAGCAGGCTGCCGGGGGAGTGCTTGTCGAATGCGGGATCATGGGCAAGCTTGAATATTGTCGCCCGGGGGGGCCGCACAAGCCAGATCTGCGCCGCAGCCGGGATTCCGTCGATCCGGGCAATTCCCAGTTGCGCCAGCCCCGCAGCGCCAAGATTTTTCAGGAGCGTTTCGATGAAACGTTCATGCCTTTCAGGCTCCTTCCAGCTTTTCGCATAGATCGCTTCATAAAGACCAATACCCCGATCAAGGTCGTTGCGAAGATCGACGCGCTCAAACGCCAACCGCTTTTCGGATTCGAGACGCTTGCCTTTGCGGTGGACCAGGGATTTTAGCTGGGTGCCCCGGTCTTTCCAGTAGGCGGTAAAATCGGAAATCTCTTCGTGCCAGTTGGCGAAATGACGGTATGTGCCGGTGGCGAATCCTCCGCTGCGCAGGCCGGAGAGTAATGCGGCCGCGGTCGCAAGCCCGTCCGGCAGGGAATCGAGCCGGAGCACGACGCACTTTCGGGCCAAACCCTCGCCAAGGAGAAAGGCGCTTTTCTCGTCCCGGAGGGGCGGCGAGAATTCCGTCGTGTAGCAGGATGTTGCGGCGGCCAGGAAACGGCCGTTTCTGATGAGGGGAAGTGCGCATTGGCAGAGGCCTTGTGGATCCAACAAAGCCGCTATCACCAACTCCTCACCGGGCTCGAGCGCGGACTGCATCAGCGTGACGAACCACGACCAGTTCGATTCGGCGGTGGCCGCCCCGAGTAAAACACCTTTGACCGGGGATGGCACCGCGTCAAAGGGAAGTATCTGAACCTCCACGAATGCCCCTACTCGCCCCCCAAAGGGGTAAGGAGAAGAAACACCGACTTTACACTTTCTGACCTGCTCATCGGGGCAACCGCCTGAAGGGTTGGATAGGGATAAAATCTATGTTCTAAGCGTATCGCATTTCGCTATTTTCCGGTTACGGCGCGATCTGTCAGCGCCGCTTATATATACGCCATTTGGGCAACGCCGGTGCGTAGTTCCAATCTCTTAACCAACGGCATATATTCTTTCCGTTCGCCAATGCACAAACGGGTGTCAGGACAGAGATGCTCCCGCATGCTAGTTCACAGTTTGCGCTGATTGCGGTGGACATCCTCAGACTGTGCGCATGGCTTTTGTTGCTTGCCGCAATCTTCGTCCCCCTCGAATGGTCTTTTGGCGCCTTGCCGCGCCAGGCAAAGCGCGCGGGACTCGCGACCGATTTGGGCTACTATTTTCTAAATAATGGATTAAGCGGCCTGCTGCAAATTCCGCCCCTGGTGGTGCTGGGCTGGGGCCTGCATTTCCTGATCCCGTCGCAATTCTACGCCTTTGCCGGCGGCTTGCCGCTGTGGGCGCGACTGGGAGCAGGTCTGGTATTGGGTGACGTTGGCTACTATTGGGGCCACCGCTTGATGCATACGGTGCCGCTGCTCTGGCGCTTCCATGCAATTCACCATAGCGCCCCGCGGGTCGATTGGCTGGTCAGCACCCGGGCGCATCCATTGGATATTGCCTTCAGCCACCTGAGCGGGCTTGTGCCGCTTTACGCTCTCGGTCTGGCCCAGCCGATGGCCGGCAGGACCGACACAGTGGCGGAGCTATTTATTGTTGTCAGCCTGTCCTGGGGATTTTTTATCCATGCAAACCTGAACTGGCGGCTGGGTTGGGTGGAGTACCTGATATCGACACCCGCGTTCCATCACTGGCACCACACCAAGCGCGACCATATCAATCGGAACTACTCTGCTCTTTTACCCTGGATAGACATCGCCTTTGGCACCTTTCATTTACCAAAGCGGCTCCCGTCCGAATACGGAATCATCGATCCCATGCCGTCCGATATCACCGGTCAACTCCTGGCCCCGTTTTCGGAGCGGTCGCCGGACTAAGGGGTCTCGGCGAATTTGCTTCCGCAGGCTTCCTGCTTTCCCGGAACGGCGCAATTGGGCAATTGACGCCCATCTATCAGGATGCCACCGGCCTATAAGTTAGAACAATTCTATTAAGCAATTGCCTCCCGGCCGTGTAAATGAGAATTACAGGTCAGCCAGCGGGGGAGGCAAAATAGCCCGGCTTTCCTGGGAATTAGGCCTTGGCCTGGATATTGCTTCATTGGTGGCATGAGCCCCTCGGATGGAATTCCGGTTGTGGGCGAGAGGTTTGAAAGGGGCAGATTCATGCGGTCCATATTGAGCAGAATTAGCGCGAGCGCCGCCGTATTGGCGTTGGCCTCGATCGGTGCAACCGAGATTGCACAGGCGAACATTATCACCAACGGCAATTTCACATCGCCTTCGGTCAGTACGTCGGAGGCCTTGACGAACAATCCCGAGTTCTCGCCGTCGAAGGAAATAAGCCTTACGAGCTGGACCGCCGCCGGCTATTCCTTTGTCTTTACCAGCCCCACTGCCACGGCAAACAGCAGCGTGTCGCTGTACCAAGTTACCGCGCCTCCGGGCGGCGAGAACTTCGTGGCTATCGACCCGAGTTATAAAGGACCCGGCTCGATCTCGCAGACGGTGAACGGCCTCACGAAGGGCGACACCTACGTCCTGTCGTTCGAGTATGCCGGTGCCCAGCAGAGCGGTTATAAGGGTGCCACGACAGAGCAATGGGATGTGAGCCTCGGAGGCGGAGCCACCCAGGATACGCCGGTCATTAACCTCCCGAACGACTCCCCCAATTCCGCGCCGTTTTCGGGTTGGCAGACCGAGACTTTCAAATTCGTCGCGAACGGTTCAAGTGAAGTGCTGGAATTCCTGGCCGCCGGTGGCCCAGCCGGCACGGAGCCACCCTTCGATCTCTTGGCCGACGTGAGCTTGACGCAGCAGACCCGGACGCCGGTTCCGGAACCCGTCAGCCTGTCGCTGTTCGGCGCGGGCCTGGTCGGTGCCGCGGCCATTCGCCGCCGCAAGAAGAACAAGAAGATCTAGCTGCTTCGCCAGCGACAACAGACACGGCGCCTTCGGGCGCCGTTTTTGTTTGTGAATTGCGTTGTGCGCGGATGGCCGGTCCCGGCGAGGCGGCATGCCGCGGCGCACCCATGACTAGACAGTGCGGGTGATCAGGAAAAGGCCGGCGCAAACCACGGCAATGCCGGCGATTCTTGTCAAGGTGAGATGCTCCCCCAAGAATGCGAAACCGGCGATGGCGGTAATCACGAATCCCACGGATACCAGCGGATAGGCCGCGCTCACCTCGAACTTGGACAGTACGATCAGCCAGGCGCCCACGCTCAGCAGGTAACTAAGCATTCCGGATATAAACCATCCGTTCAGCATCAGGCGAGATGCGAAGGAAGGCCATTCGGCGATCCCGGCCGGCAACGCTCCGATCGTCAACATCGCTTTTCTGAGCATGACTTGGGCCATGGCACTTAACGAGATGCTTCCCAGTGCGATCGCCAACACGCCTATCCGCATATGCCTCTCCCCAGGTGAACCGCTAACGCGAAAATTTGAGTCCCGATATGGCTTTCAAGAAATCCCGATTGCATTCGATTCCGAGAGATGTCGGAATATTTTCCACTCTCCGGTCCCAACCGGGAAACTGGGCGAATGTGTTCCGCCAAAGCTGGTCGAACGCCCAAGCAGCGTCAACGGCGCACATTACTTGCCGACGGTACCGGAGATCACCTTGCTGATCATCGGGATGTTGATGTTCATGTGAATCGGCCCTTTGGCGACGCGACCGAGGTTGCGGTAAACGGCCAGTTCCTGCTCCTGGCTGGGATAGTTGGCAGGGGTGGGAAAGGTCCGAACCAGCTGGAAGTGGTTGCTAAGCAGCACGTCGTTGAACCGCCGCATAGCCTCCAGATCGTTCCAAAAGCCCGGTTGCGCGACAACAAAGCGGATGCCATTGCCGTCAAGCAATTGGCCGATTTCAGCCTCGCTCATGATATTCTGCTTCACGCCCAGGCCCCGCCGAACCGAAATCTGGAGCATCAACTTGTCCGCACGAACAATCGAAAGATCCCGACGCTCTTCATGCGTGCGCATCGCAAATATGAACGACCCATCCCTATAGCCCGAAAAAGCGACAACACTATCGCGTGGCGCAATGCCGGCAATGTAATCGGCAACCTCGCGATATCCCGCGACATACTGAACCGGCCGCTGGAAATATGTGATGCCAAGACTCGCCAACCCGATGGCGGCAATCACAGCGCCTACGGCGTGCGGCCATTTCTGCAGCAACCCGGTGATGCCAGAAACGCCGACGATGCTGAGCGGAAGCAGCAGAAATATGGTGTAGCGCGCCAGCTTCAGGTCTATGGCCGAAAAGAAGACGTACGCGACGACCAACCAAAGCAACATCGGCGCGAGCGCCGACGACTGTTTGCGGTTGCACAAAACCGCCATCAAACCGATGATCGATGCGAGAAATCCGGGCCAGCCCATCTGCAAGGGCAATTTCTGCGCATACCAGGTCCAACCACCCAGTGACAGCCGCGAAACCGATTCATCGGCAATGCCGCTCACCGATTGAACGTTGGCTTGGCCAAATTTCAGCGTCAGAATAGCGAGCGGCACAAGCCCGACAATCGCGAGCCCAGCGATGATATAATAGTGACGCTGCCGGAACATCGCCTGGCCCCGAAGCCGATAAAGCAGGATCAGATAAACAGGCGCAGCAAAGACAACAGTGCTCTTTGTATACATGGCGAGCACGAAAAACACCGCGGCGGCGTAAAGGGCCTTGATGCGGTCTTCGTTGAGGTAGCGCAGAAAATAATAGAAGCTCCATGCGAGAAGCGCGAAAGCCGGTATCTCGAGCATCACCTGCCGGCCCCAATAGGCGACTTCGGGGGCTGCAACGAAAATGAGGGTTGACCCGAAAGCGAGCGTGGGTGAAAGCCAAAAACGCGCGATGCGATAGCTTCCGACCGCCAACGCCACATAACAGACGAATTCGGCCGCAAGTGCTGATGTCTGCGATACACCGAAAAGCGCGTAAAACGGAACCAGGAACAGGTAAAACAGCGGCGGATAAAAGAGGATCGTCAATGCCGGGTATTGGGCGTAGTAATTATAGGCAAAAGCGGCGGGGTTCCGAAGCGGCATGGCGCGGAAGAAGTCGAGCATGAAAGCGCCGTTCAGCGCGTGCCTCGGCGCATCCGGCCAGGAGAAAGCATCTTGTGTGGGGGCGCCCGTGAGGAAGAGAAACAGCACGATCATCGCCAAAATGATCGGGTAGATCACACTCACTTGCACCTGCCGAAATGTCCCCTGCCTCATTTCCTTACCCCAATGTCCGCCCCGCCATCGTGCCAAGAACCCCCTAATGGGGGCGTACAAATCGCGCGGCCAAGACCACGACGATCATGGCCAAAAGCACATAACGACTGACCTTGTCCTTCAGCGCGAACAATACCGGATCATCGTTTATCTTTCCCCGTCTGGCGCCGACCCAAATACGGTTTCCCCAGTAGAGCATGAGAAAACAGATGCCCCAAAGAAACTCCGGGGCCCGGTAGAGGATTTTGACTTCGGGACTTGAAATATACAGGGCAAGAACAACAACAGCAGCCGTGGTATTGGCAATGCCCAGAATGAAAATGGTCTCGGCATCTCCCTTCGCATAACCGCGCCCTTTGATTTGTCCCGCCGCCAAATTGCTCAATTCAACATAACGTTTCAGATAGGCCAGGCTGATGAAGACAAACATCGAATATGCAAGCAGCCATGATGTCAGGGAGATCGCAAGCGCCGCGCCGCCCGCTATAACTCGGATCGTGTATAGCAGGGCAAGGGCAAATATGTCGGCCGTTGACCTGCTTTTCAGGTAAAAGGAATAGAGATTCGTGAGGGCGAGGTACGACAGCAGCAGCAGGGTGAAGTTCAGCGGCAGCCGCGCCAGCGACAGCAATATGCCTGCGATCGGTAGGAGAATGGCTCCCACGGCCCCGTAAACGACCGGCAGGTCGCCCGAAGCCAGCGGCCGAATACGCTTGGTATGATGCCCCCGATCTGCATCCAGGTCGATCAAGTCGTTGAGAAAATAATGGCCGGATGCGCAAAGACTGAATGCCAGAAAGGCCATCATGGCCAGCAACACGAGATGAATGTCGCTATAGCCGTGAGAGGTGAATAGAGGCACGAAAATAAGGGCGTTTTTCACCCATTGGTACAACCGCATTTCCCTGAGAAATGCGCGCCACACTGGGGGACGGCTTTTCACGACCAGCGCGGCGCGCCCGGCCAATTCGGCCGCTTTAACATCCTTTGAAGGCGCATTTACCAATATGCCCCTTTCGGAAGCCGCCCAAATGGGACGATCTGCGGTGGAATTCCCGGCATAGATGAAACTGCGCCCTTCACTCAAGGATCGAATGCGCGTCAGCTTCGCGGCGCCCTTCAAATTCTGTCTGCTGGAACTGCCGTAAGCGCCACCAAGCAGATCCAGGTGCGCCGCGATGCGGCTGGCATATTTGCGATGCGAAGCGGTGATCAGCACGGTTCGATATCCGGCGCGCTTTCGCGCGTTGATCAGTTCGATCATCGAGGGTTCATAGGGAAGAGCCGCAGGGTCAAACGCGGTTTTTCGTGCAAGGAATGTCTTCACGCGGGCCGGCCCCCCGAACGCCAGCCATATCAATGTAAACAGGCGCCAGGGCGCCGTTCTCACATAGCGCCAGGCCGCCTCATAAAGCAGGTCGGTGCGCACCAACGTACCGTCGATGTCGACATAGAGGTCTTCTCCACCGAACACTGGTTTCTGCCGATCATCTGAAGCTTCGGTCATCTCCGGTCACGCCGGCCTTCGGGCCAAATCGCGGGGCGCAGGGGGCCGGAGCCGGGCTTGGTATGCCCCAGGGATCAGGGTCGGACAGATTGAATTCCGATGCGTGAACACCGCGCCTCCCCCAGTCACCTCAGCCCCCTTATGGGGCGCCAACGGGAGGCACCAAGCAAGAAAATAATTTGCGGAAGGATAATGCTTTGGGCAGTCATGCGGCAACCCGCTGTTTTTGCTGTGATCTGTTTGCACGTGCGTACCCGCCACGAATATGCGTGGGGCATCCATGAGCCATTCATCCACAGTGCGGCCGCAGCCGCGCCCTTGGTGCGTTTGCTTCACTCTGTTCCCTAAATGCTTTCCGGTCCGAAGGACGGTCGAGAACTAAACTGAGCCGTATAACGTTCAGCCAGGCAAACTGCCGCTGCCACAAAAGTCGCAAAAATCGGCGCCGCAAAAAAACAGAACATGCCAAGAAACCCCGTAGGGTTCCAGCGAACCGCAACTTTCAAAAGGGTGAATGAAATTGAGTGCGTGCAAAAGAGATTAAAGGCCAATCTGTCGCTGGTGTACCAGCCTTCTCGCGCGAGCAAGCGGAAATAGGGCAGCAATGACAAGATCAACAGGCTGCCGGAAATGCGGACAAGCAAAAGCGTGGAAAATCCGGTCCAAACCGAAAAATCGCCGCTCATCCGAAGCAGCCAGCGCCAATGAAATGTCCCAATTAAAAACGCGACGGTCAGCAGCAAAATTGGCACCAATCCCCTGACACGGATACGCTCCAGCGCATCGCCGATCGACAAATTCCAACTGCTGTGGGACAGAAATCCGAGCGAAAAGAACAAGAACATGTCTGCACGAGGCAGAATTGATCCGCCGCCCAAATTCAAGCCGGGATTATCGTGATTCAGATCTGTGCCAACCAACGACACGCTGATCAGGCCAATCAAAATCAGAAATGTGCCGCGACCATAGCGTTGCCAAACGTAAAGCAGTATCGGAGATACAAGAACGCACTTAAATAAGCTCACGAGGTAGTGCGTGGGATAATTGAGTGGCGCCTCTTCAATCCCGAAGAACTTGTCCAGACCGGTGTCCGCAAACAATTGATGCAGGTACCTTTGGTCAGACGTCGCGAAACCATGAATGAGCATCACGGCGAACGTAACGGTCGACCAGAAAACGACCGGAAGATAGAGGGACTTGAACCTCCGTGCGACGATTTCAAAATATGAGCGTTCACGAAGTTTCGAAGACACAAAATAACCGGACAGATATCCCAGGAATGGCGAGGAAATGCGGGAAAATCCATCGAACAAAACGAAGCTTATGTAAGAGAACAGCGGGTGGGGCGCTGCGTAGGGGAGCGCGGTGCCGAAATCATGCGACATCATTGCAAACGGATTGTGCGCAAAGGTAACGAGAAAAATAGCAAGCAATCGGAAGTTGGAAATGGAATGATCACGCATGATCAGGGTGCCCTAAAATATTCAGTCGGGAAAAATCTGGTCGAAACTCTGAAAGTCGCTTGGGCTGGCTACCGGTGGTATTGCCTATCGCTGCATGTGAATGATGTAAAAGCTCAAGATGGAGCCCACTTGGTAGAGACAGGACGTAAGCACCTGCCGGCACACCCGCGATACAACGCCATACGCGCGACGCGATCGCCGGCTCAATTCCGAGACACAACATGTTTGACGCACCGCTTCCGCGCGGTCGCACAAGCCCCTGCCGATGCTGGGCGCATTCTACCAGCGGCGTCTGTGCCAGATCGACGTTCTTATGTGATCTTCGTTAATGCAGGTAATTCAATGGCTTAGGTACCGGCCTCTGTGAGGATCGGCTGCCACGCGCTTCTGGTTCACAGGGAGGGCTGCTCTGGTTATGCCACTCTGTCAGGGCGGCCGCAGATTCGGTTTGTGTGCGTCCATTGAGGCACGCGTTCGCTCTGGGCGGACCGTCGTTGATCTTCAATTCTTCGATGATCTTTCTGGCCTCTGGCAGGTTGGTGCAGCGATGCTCGTTGAGACGGGATAGTAGATGAGTCCGGCAGGATTAACGATTTCGGCTCCGCAGACGTGACATTCAGCATAATTGTGTATGCAATTTGAATATTGGTAATACGTTCCCCTAGGCTATCGAGAGACACCCCCATGAAAACCCTGCCCTGAGTTCAACCAGCCGTGACAAGAAAGGATGACCCAAACAGTTTCTTGAGCCGGCCGGTAAGTCAGGTGGGCAACGGTCTCTTATTTCTGATTTTCTTCCTCGCCTCGGTTTGGTTGCAATATCCGGGTCATTTGTCTTCGGACAGTGTGACGGTATGGTATGAAGCGCGGCATGCCGTACATTTTTCGCCGCACCCGGTAACGATGGCGCTGATCTTGCGCTTGCTCGATAAGCTCGTTCCCGGCCCCGGACTTTATACAATCATGGAGTTGAGCGTACTGTGGCTCGCGATATGCATTTTTGTTCGTGTCACCCGACCCAATTATCTGATCGCGATCGCCCTTTATACATTTGTGCTGGTTTATCCCCCGATATTGGCGACTTATGGGCTCTTGGAAAAAGATGTGTTGTCGACGCATCTGGCCGCGCTCGCGTGCATCCTTGTAATGAGAGCGCCAATCTCAGGGCGTCACGCGATGTTCCTGTGGGCGGCCGCATGCACCTTGACAGCCATAGCATCTTTAATTCGTTACCAGTTCGCGATTGTCACCATGGCTCTATTGGTGTGGCTTTGGT
>Ga0210386_10003075_pt1 | contig 14058 bp, 10 predicted proteins | sample IncBWH32OmetaG_FD_160091 | JGI IMG/M metagenome (GOLD analysis project Ga0210386, IMG submission 160091) | Forest soil microbial communities from Barre Woods Harvard Forest LTER site, Petersham, Massachusetts, United States - Inc-BW-H-32-O ... | reverse complement strand
CTGTTTAGTAGGGAGAACTCTTTATAGGGATAGATTACCTGTAAGGACAGCTTCTTATCGTAAAGTACAGAGTTAGCATGTAAGAAGCGTAGGAGCTTGTTTTTAGAGGTAATATCGGCGCTTTGAAACAGTTGATTTGCGTGTTGAGCAATGTCTAACATTTGAGAGATAGTTGTTAGGAAGCCAAAGTTAGCATTCGTCAGAGAACTCAGTTTCTGGTTCAGTGCCTGTTGCTTAATAGTGAGTTCCTCAGTTACTTGGTCGAACACTTCAGCGCTAATCCCTCTACCTTTTTTAACGGCTTCAATACGTTCATAAGTGAGTGCCTTTAGTTGGCTCTTGATATTGTCGTATTCCTTACGTGTTTCAGCCAAGGACTGGTCTAGGTACTGTTGCTGATTACCGAACTTCTGTTTAATAGCCTCAATAAGCAGCCCTAGGTTCTCGTCAGACAAACGGATTGAGTTCAATACTTCCTCTAGCTGGGGCAGTACTAGCCTTTCTGCTACATTTACGTTCCGACAAACAACATGTTTTTTGGCTCGGGTACATTTAAGGTAAACATTATTTTTGCTGACGTAAGGTCCAATACTGCAACCACAATCGCTGCATTTAAGAACATCACTAAAAATAAAAGGTATACTTCTATATGCAGTTTTATTATTGTGTCGCTTTTCTCTAACATGCTGGCATTTATCGTATAAGTTTTTTGTTATCAGGGTCGGATATTTATGTGCGTATAGCTTGCCGTTATATTGCATGTACCCGTAATAGAAAGGGTTATGCAATATCCTATCAATATTTGATTTTGTTAATGGTCTTCCAGTTTTGCTCGTCATGCCCTCTGAATTAACTAGTTTGGCGATAGCTCCGTAGGACATGCCTAACGAACGTTTCTCATAAATCTCGACTATAAACGGCGCCCTAAGTGGGTCTACTTCAATATCTTTAATTGGCTTTGTAATACTGCCTCGGTGAGTATTTAAAAACCCGCATGGTGCATAGCCAATCCAAAGCCCGTCATGCAACATCTGGTTAAACCTACGACCCACATTGTCTCGTATGCTGTCGCTGTAGTACTTCCCCAGTGCTAAACCTATCGAGAGCCTGAATAAATCACTTGCTGGCGAATCTTTTGTGATAATCAGGTTATCATCAGGAAAGTGAAGCTCTATCTTTCCGCTTTTAACCAGCTCGTTTAACGTCTTAACCTCTTGCTGTGAGGCGTCCCTTGTGTACCTATCAGTTTTTAAATGGCACACACCAACAAGTTCATTCTGTGCCTTTATATACTCAACCAACTTGGCAAACTTTTTACGAACATCTTTGTGGGCGCTTTCATCAAACTCATAATACTCAGATTGTAGCCCAAGTTTAGCAGCGTATTGTTTTAATTTGAGACGCTGGGAAGGAAGGGCAACTCTCTGGGATTTATCCGAGACACGTGCTATCAGTATGAGTTTCATGGCTACTCGCACACCAGTATGCTTTTACCTTGAATATAAATGTCGTTTATCAGGTTTCTGTAAAGTTCACGTCCCTCACCGAGCAAATCATGAACAACGTATACTGCCTTAATCTCGCTATCGGGTATTTGCTTAACGAGCTTGGCTAGCTGCTTAAAGCTATTGTCATTGTCTACATATACTAGGTCGGGACTCGCCAGAACACAGCCGTCATTAACGATATATTCACTAAGTTTTTTGACTTCGGCAGCAACCTTATTCTTATCTAAACCCTGTACGTATATCGCTACTCTTGTTTCCTGCATTATGGCGTTTCCTTTGATTAGGCTTGTGCTATAATCGAAAGTCTAGTATCTAATGACATGAAAATCAAGAAAAAGCAAAGACTTTTTCAGAGAGATTAACTTCTTAAAGTGTTACTTTGCTGGCAGCGTAGGTATCAAAACTGGCACTATCCGCTTGGTAGCTGGCTCAATGTATATTTTATGATTGTTTTCAGTCTTAACGTACTTATATCCGCTTGCAATCAAGTCTGCTTCAAACTTGTCAGCAATAGCTTGGACTTTGCCAAAGAACTGAACTCGGAATGGGTCCACCGTTTTGTAAGCCATGTTACATAGCCTTCGGTGGCGCAAACTCACCTCGACTTTTGCGCTCAATCCACCACATGGCAGCCTTAACTGAGCCGTTATCAATGGCTTGTAAAATCACTTGTCTTGCACGAAACGTTGCGTACTCGCTTGCGCGGGTCATTCTGTCCGAAAAGTCTTTGTCCAATGCTTTGTATTCATAAAAGGTTGACGTTCCCACCCCTGCAAAATAGCAAGCCGTAGTGATAGAGTAGCCACCGCACAAAGCGGACTCTAGCTTATCAATCGTTCTGTCGGTCATGATTGTGGGTCTTCCCAACTTCTTCTTTTGTATTTGCGTACTCATACATATTATTATAAAGTATTTTTCGGACAACGAATAGTGGCTGACCAGTCATTTGAGCCGGATAACAGCGCAACCGCTTGAGAAGTAAATGTATAGCTTTATACTGTAAAACGCTGTCAGATAAAGCGACAGTGGGTCATAGCTATATGTTTAGGGGTAAATCACAATCGGTATGACTTACTATCAACAGAGGTGTTTATAGAGTACAATGTTGTATAATATGGCAAGTCTATTCGGCAAAAACAAACTTCGTGAAATCGCGACAAAACTACAAACTTCTGACCTAGAGGAAAAGATAGCTCTCGTTAAGACTTGGCACAATGATTACCACAAGGGCAGTCTGAAACTTGATAAAGAAACATCACGTGAACAAGCCTATAACCAGGACTTTTTCATTAAAATACTCGGCTATCGTGAAAAACCTGCTGTTCCGTATAGCTTTGAGCCGAAAGCTACAACTGATAAAGGTCAGCTACCTGACGCAGTGCTTAGCTATACAGATGTTACAAAAGACATCAAAAACATAGCCGCTGCCGTAGAACTCAAAGGCGCTTCAATTGACCTAGACCGCCCACAGCGCCGAGAGGGTAACATGAGTCCAGTTCAGCAAGGCTTCAAGTACAAAACGCAGTATCGTAACTGTCCATTTGTAGTGGTAAGCAATTTTTGGGAACTCCGACTTTATCACGACAACCAGCTCGATTACGAACTCTGGACACTTGATGACTTAATAGACCCAGAAGATGACTATCTTAAGTTCAAGACGTTCTACACATTACTCCACAGTGATAACCTCACTACGCCGAAAGGCGCAAGCAAGACAGAGGGTTGGCTAAGTGATATTCGTTCTGAACAAGAAGAAATTGGTAAGAAGTTTTACAAGATTTACCGTGAAGCTAGGCTTGACCTGCTTAGGGATATTTATCGACACAATGAGAGTATTCGGTCAGACATTGTTATGGGCATTGAAAAAGCTCAAAAAATTATTGACCGCCTTGTTTTTGCCTGTTTTGCAGAAGACAGAGGGCTACTACCAGATGATACTTTAGAGCGTGTTGTTAAAGCTGCTGACAACTCAGCATTTGGCGGTTCGTTATGGTCTACATTTAAAGCATTTTTTGAAGCAATTGACGTGGGCAGTGAAAAGCTAGAAATACCAGACGGCTATAATGGTGGTCTCTTCGCAACTGACCAACTGCTTAATTCGCTCAAAGTTAGTGATGAACCGCTACGCAAGATTGCCAGTATTAGTAACTACAACTTTGCGGAGGATTTAAGTGTTTCAATCCTAGGTCATATCTTTGAGCAATCTATTAGCGACCTAGAAGAAATCAAAAGCAGGGTTGAGGAAAGTGAAAACCTAGAATCCATACAGCAATCACGACGCAAAAAAGACGGCATTTTTTACACCCCTGATTATATTGTTCGCTTTATAGTAGACAATTCGCTCGGTACATATTTGCATGAGGAAGAAGAACGCCTCAAAGTAGAGTTTAAGCTCAAAGGCGACATTACAGACAAAAACTATGAGAAGCGTGAACGCCAAGCATACGGTAACTATCAAGAGTTCCTACAAAATGTAAAAGTGCTAGACCCTGCTTGCGGTTCGGGGGCATTTTTGGTGTACGTCTTCGACTACCTATTAGCAGAGAACAAGCGTGTAGCAAGTATCCTTGGTAACAATCTTTTCAGTGGCGAAGACTACATTAAATCTATCCTGCAAAACAACATTTACGGAGTTGACCTTAACGACGAGTCGGTAGAGATTACTAAACTTTCTCTGTGGCTCAAGTCTGCTCAAAAGGGCAAGAAACTCACGACATTAGATAATAATATAAAGTGCGGCAACAGTTTGATTGACGAGCCACAAATTGCTGGCGACAAAGCATTTAATTGGCAAAAGGAGTTCCCAGAAATCTTTGCGAATGGCGGCTTTAACGTGGTGGTAGGCAATCCGCCGTATGTTGCCACAAAACAGATAGCTCCAGAGGACCGTAATTTCTACTGGAATGAGTACACTGAGCTGCTGTTTTCAGAAATGGACTTATACGAGATATTTACCTACAAATCTATAACTCGGATACTCAGACAGAACGGCTATCTTGGCTTTATAACCCCTGACTCATACTTCACTAATGCAAGTTTTCAGCATTACAGGAAATACTTATTAGAGAATACAAAGATTAAAGTTATCGCCGACTTCCCATACAGATTTTTCCCATTCGCAGATGTTAATACCGAGACGGCCATATTGATACTAAAGAAGCAAAAAGACCTAAACAGTGATGTTCAGCTCATGTCTTTGAATAAACAGGAATTACTTATTAGCAGGGCTATCAGCAACCACTCTGCACAAACTAGCGGCAACATTAAGCAGTCAGAAGTTCTTGAGAAGTTCGGCGGAAAAATAATCATTAAGCAAGATTTGATAGTTAATAGGCTTTTACAGACGAAGGGTAGATTTGGCGACAAACTAAGCCTTCACAAAGGCTGGATGAGTGTACCCACATCAACTATTGTTAATGGCAATAACATAGAGCAAGGCATATTTACTAAGCAAGAGGTGCAACGACAACAACTTGGTGAAATTACCGAAAAGTATCTAGAGGGGCGAGATATACATAGATACTATACTGACCCTGTTGAAAAATACGTCAACACGCAGAACATAGACAAAAAAACCAAAGACTGGCACAATCAGGAAAAGATTATTTTGCAAAGAATTGTCGGTCAGAATAAGAATAAGATATTTGCTACGTTTGATAGTTCAAATTACATTATTTTCCCAAATGCCAATCTTCTAAACGCAGTTGAGGACAAACCATTAAAGCCATACCTTGCTTTACTTAACTCTCGCCTAATTAGTTATTTCTATAATTCGTATTTTGGAGAGTCCAATACTAATTTAACAAAAGTCGCACTTGAAGGACTGCCGTTACCAGACTTAGACCAATCAACATTGTCTACGCTACAAAGTCTCGTTGATAAAATCCTTGAACAAACTAGCCAGTCTAATAACGCGAACGCTCACTTCTGCAAACTAATATCGGCTGAGTTCGGGCTAGAGAAATGGCCGACAAAACTTAATAGGTGGTGGACACTAGACTTTTCTGACTTTGCAAATGCTTTTAAGGTAAATCTAACACTTGCTCAAAAAGATGAACTACTGCAGCTATTTGAAAAGTACAAAAGCGAATGTGCAATGCTGGACGCCAAGGTTCAAGAAACAGACCATGAAATTGACCACCTCGTATACCGGCTCTACGACCTAACACCCGATGAAATTGCCGTAGTTGATACAGGCAGTAAATAATTGTGTATCTATCTAAGTCCGACTTTCTTAAATATCAATGCTGCCCTAGCTATCTATGGCTCTGGAAGTTCAAAAAGGAAGTTGTGCCAGTTGATGACGAAGAAGAAATCAATCGTAGGCTTGAGCAAGGTAACGAAGTTGAACGTTATGCACGTGGGCTATTTCCCAGTGCCGTCTTAGTTGATTCTCACGGTAAAAAGGCTCGTAACGAAACTGAGAAACTTGTAAATGACGGCGTAAAGGCAATCTTTCAAGCGACTGTTTACACAGACAAAGAACTACTGGCTATGGCTGATATTATTGAGTTAGATGAAGCTACTCAAACGTGGACTTTGTACGAAGTAAAGTCTACCAATTCAGTAAAGCCAGAGCATATACACGACCTTGCATTTCAGCGTGTAGCTTTTGAGGACGCTGGTTATAAAATCGGTAAAGTTGGCGTGATACACCTAGACAAATCTTATGTCCGAAGAACAACTGTTGAGCCGAGTGAATTATTAACCCAGACAGATGTTACAGATAAGGTTGAAAAGATACTACCGACCATAAGGCAACAAGCCTATGACGCAGTAGAATTGCTAAAAAATACCGATGAACCAACTACGTGTAGCTGCCGACTAAAAACAAAGTCTGGTCATTGCCCAACATTCCAGTATTTAAACCCTGATATACCCGAATACTCTGTTTTTAATATCTCTCGCATAGGCGGTAAGAATCTCGCTGTTTTAATTGATAGTGAAGTACATAACGTCCATGATGTTCCTGATGATATAAAGCTCTCCGCTCCGCAGCGCAACCAAGTAATCGTTGCCAAAAGCAAAGAGCCAATAATTGATAAAGCTGCGATTAAGGAACTGCTAGACGAGCTTGTGTATCCGTTATATTTTTTGGACTACGAAACAGTATCATCGGCGCTCCCAATGTTTAATGGTTGTACGCCATTTCAACAGATACCATTTCAGTACTCTTTGCACGTGCTTAAAAGCCCAGACGGTGAACTAGAACACTATGACTATTTGGGTACTAGCAGTAGCGAAGCGCCAATGTCCGACTTGCTGGCTAGCCTTAAAAGCCACATTGGTGATACTGGTAGCGTGTTAGTTTGGTACAAAGTATTTGAAACAGGGCGAAACTCCGAAATGGCTAAAGCGTACCCTGAATATGCAGAGTTTCTAAATGATGTGAACGAGCGAATCTTTGATTTAATGGAAGTATTTAGTAAACAACATTACGTTCATCACGGCTTCAAGGGCAGTAGCTCAATCAAGTACGTCCTGCCCGTCATCGTTCCAGAGTTCTCGTACAAAGAAATGGAAATACAGAACGGCTTAGTAGCTTCAATACGTTGGTACGATTCGGTTATGGGTGTTGTGGACGAGAAACAGGCTAAAGAGAATTACGAGGCACTTTTAAAGTATTGTTGCTTGGACACGCTGGCTATGGTCAAGATTCACCAGTATCTAATCAATTTATAATGGTTTGCAATGGCTTACTTAAAACCGCGAGAGTATTACGAAGATATTTATGACCAAGGCACTGTTGAGCAATGCCGATTTTTACAAAGTCATAAACTCAAAGTTAGCGATACGGATATTGCAGACGCAAAACTAACCCCAGAGGAAAGCGCCAAGATTCAGGAAGTCAAAGGACTTTGGATTGATGTTGTACAAGAAATGGCAGCGTTCTTTGCTGCCGCCGAGCGATTTAACAAAAAGGACTCGGTCATTGAAAAGATGATGACTGATGACAGCACCAAAGACCACGTTCTAACTAATGCTAAGCCACCTTCAAATGCTCGTTGCCGTAAGTGCAAAAGCCATGATTTAAGAACTATCAGCAAAGACTTATGGCATGACAGCGAGGGCAAAGATAATCGTGTACTGTTCATGTTTAGCTGTAACGATTGTCAGACCAAGACTGCATTTTATGATGACGGCGAGGAATGGATAGTTGAACCCACACGTTGCCCTGCATGTGGCAGTGAAAGGCTAACACATACAAAGACCAATAAGAATGAAGTCTTAACGTTAAAATACACCTGTGGGCGCTGTGATAACGTCTGGGAAGAAGTACATGATTACAGCTATAAGCCTGTAAAGGAAAAGCCTGACCCCAACTACCATGAAGACCGCAAACTCTACTGCTATTCCAAAAAAGTTAGAAGCTGGGCTGAGGACTTAAAAAACCAACCCATAAGTCATAAAACGAGACCGTCATGGGAAGAAAGCGAGACAGAGAAGCTTTATAAAGCTGAGTTAGAAAAGATTGAGATACTAACCGTTGCCCAAATTGATAAACGTATGAGTGCCATATTAAAAAAACATGGCTACAAGGACTTTGAGCTGGGCAAGCCAAACATGGAGAAAGAAGTGGTGGTGCATTTTACTGCCATTGATGAAAAAGAGGGGCGAAGTAGTGAGGATAGCAGAAGTACCGTCTGGAAACTGCTAAACAACGACTTGGACACTACTAATTGGCGACTAATACGCTCTAGCCTCAACTACAGGGTCGGCTACGTAAATGGCAAGTTACGTGCCTACGAAAGTAAGTTTGAGCTTGAGAAGTTAATTGACCAGAAGCTGAAAAAGTTAAAGTGCCGTAAGTGATGTATAGTTAGTCATACAACATTATGTCTAAAACACCTATTCGTATCATACTAGTTAAAGATAACCCCGACTTTGATGAAGCTATTGAGCTGCCTACTCTACTTGAGTCCAAAGCTTACCCCACGAATAATGCCAAGATATTCTGGAAGACTCCACCGTCAAACAATACCCCAAAGTGGGTAAAAAACATCTTTCCCACTGACCGAGAATTACATGCTGCACTTACAACAAAAAGCATAGCTGCCGTGCTATTCATTAAGCACCAAGGAAGACTTTTCGCAATTACTTTTGGTTACGGTAGAGTGTTGCTCAAGCAAGAGTTGATTGAGCCACGCTTTGGTCTCAAAGTCGTTCTTAATAGAGTAAAAGCGGACAGCTTGAGGAGTATAGATACTAAAAGCCTTGACGGTTTCTTGACCCATAACAGGGAGCAAGTTCCAGTCCTTAGTCCACTGACAAGCTTCGGCATTGATATTGAAAAAGATTTTATTAAGGCAGTTACGGGTATTAGTAGCGAAGCTAACCTTGGTGAAACGATAACTGGTACTGATTCGTTTTTTGCCTCGCTTGATTTCTCACTTGAGGACTGCCAACCTGTACTAGACAGCCTAATCGCTGCCTATAATGACACGTCTTACCGCAGTAATTTTGAGTTCGTGGACAATATAGAGGAAGTACCCAAATATAAAGCAGACGAGCTAAATCAGAAACTAATAGACAAAATTGTCGCTGATGAAAAAGACCATATTTGGCTGGCACCACCCGATATTATGGACTGGGAGAATCACGGGGGCTTTAGCTTCAAAAAAAGAGGTGTCGTTTACGATGATATTGGACTTGATAGCTATTTATCGGAAATGGTACCCGACCTAACTAAACTCACGGTTGCAAAGTTACGATTGAATCAAATCTTAAAGTGGTCTGCCGACTACAACATACAGGATGTGAAATGGTCAGTTTACAAATGCCTTTACGCTGAAATTGAAGACGGCACCAAACGCTTTATACTCAGCGACGGCAAATGGTTTGAAGTAAACGAGGCGTTTGTACAAAAGACCAAAGAGTATCTGCAAAGCAATCTTGATGAATGGGGCGGAACGGCGCTTGCCGACTACGATACAAGCCTAATGGCTGAGCCAAACGAGGAACTGATGAGGGGTGAGGCTCGTTATAACTATGACATCGCCCAGTCTCAAGGATACACGCTCACAGACGCACAAATGATAGTACACGGCGGTGCGAACAGCAGTATTGAACTCTGCGACTTGTACAAGCCTGACCTCTATATTCATATCAAACGATACACTCGGTCTTCTGGCTTAAGCCACTTGTTTAACCAAGGCAAAGTGTCGGCAGAATTGATTTGCTCAGACGCAGAATTTAGAGCTAAGGCAATTACAAAACTCGGTGAGCTGGGTGGAACGACCAATCTCACCCAACAACGACCCGACATGACTAATGCTCATGTAGTGTTTGGGGTTGTCTCTGCTTCAAGCGGAGAGTTGCAATTACCATTTTTTAGCCAAGTTGCACTCAAAAACTCCTTACATTTCTTAAAGAACACTCTTAACGTGGGCAAAGTAAGCTTGGTAAAAATACAGGCTATAAACAATAACCAAGAATAGGCTCCTACGCTTCTTACATGCTAACTCTGTACTTTACGATAAGAAGCTGTCCTTACAGGTAATCTATCCCTATAAAGAGTTCTCCCTATTAAACAGAAAAGCGCCCGAAGGCGCTGAAACTACGATGTGGTGCGGGTGAGGGGACTCTAACCCCTGGCCTCGTCCTTGGCAAGGACGCGCTCTAAACAACTGAGCTACACCCGCATGCGTAATGAGACAAACGCATGGTTCCTCTCATTGCGACACGTAAACGTACCGATGTATCTTACCCAAAAGGCGGCAAAAAATCAATCTGTTGCAGCCGCTAACTAGCGGCACACTCGGCAGCAACCCCAGCTGGGATTTACTATCGTGCTACTCCAGCCTTGCCTGCCCCCGGAAGGCAGCCGAAAGGTGCTTAAAGTAATCGTGCCCTTGGAAACGTATTATTTGCAGTCTTTTATCACGGGCCATCCTGATAGTTACTTGATGCTCGTCTTCGGGCCATTCGCTGAGCGTCTGGCCATCAACGACCACCTTGTAGGGCCGCTTTTCGATTTCTTTGACCGTTACTCGCGCTTCCGTTTCGCTTGATACCACCACCGAGCCCATCAAGGAGTAGTACTGGTAGGTTTTGTGCGAGTTCATAGGAGTTACGGCGAAGCCCTCAACGTTTTCGTCTACTATCGAGCCGCCTGCCGACAGATTGTAGCCCGTAGAGCCTTGCGGGGTTGCGAATATCAGTCCGTCGCCGACGAAGTGTTCAAACATGCCTTCCCGTAAGCGCAGCGCGGCGTGGAAGGCTTACGAGCCGCGATGATCTACGACAACTTCGTTGGTGGCGTACTCCACAGCTTCTGTCTGGCCGACAGGCACCTCAAGTAGCGGTAAAGACTTGACCGCAAACGTACCGTCAACAAGATGTTGAACCATGGCAGAAATCGCTTCTTCCGTAGGCTTGGTATCCATATAGAAGCCCAAAGTACCAGTATTAATACCCGTCACTGGAATATTCGGAAACCGGTTGCGTCTCAGGCTATGCAAAAACGTGCCGTCGCCACCCATAATTATCATGACGTCCGCTTCTTCCGGCGTTGCTACTTGCTCAATCGCCAATGAGCCAAGAACACCGGTAAGTACGTCTAGCGCTTCACCGTCATGCTCTTTGGCTGCCGTACTATCGATGTATACTTCGCGTATTTGAATGGCTGGGTCCATGTTTTACCTCTTAATTGTATAGTGTTACTTTCACACTAACTACTATTCTCCCCTATTTGGCCCACACATACAAGGCTACTGTATAAAACCATATAAAAAGCCCTGGCACAAGCCGGGCTTTGTTACAATCGTGAATGGTGGGCTCTCCCAGGGTAAAGTCGAAACATATATTCTCTGATCTCCAGGTACTATGTGAGCGCCTTGAGGCACTCGACATTGAAGCACTTATGGAGGCAGACAATGTTTAGGTCTAAACGTCTCTATAGTGAGAGCGATGCTGGCTTGATAACTTCCAGACTCTATGACCAACGGTCTTTTTACCCTGCTTTTGTCGCGGATACGAAAAGAGCAACCACCTCTATTATAATTGAAAGCCCTTTTATATCATATAGAAGGCTTAATTGGTTATACCCTAGCCTGGAGTCAGCCGCTAAGCGAGGCATAAAGGTCATCGTCAATACCAAAGACCCTAGAGAGCAGGACATCTATATGCGGACGCCAGCCGAGGTAGGCATTGCAACTTTGCAAGACTTGGGTGTGTTGGTGCTGTTTACCGGTGGACACCACCGCAAGTTAGCAATCATTGACCAGCAGATTACGTGGGAAGGATCGCTTAATATTCTGTCACAGACAGACAGCTGTGAAGTTATGCGCAGGATTGAATCAGCTGAATTGACGAAGCAGATGATCCGTTTCATAGGTCTAGATCGGTGGTATACTAAATGATAATTATGAGCGGCTATCAAATCAGCGACGAAGATGTGGATGTTATGGTGCGCTATATGAAGATTTTTCATCCTGAAAAAGCTAGCCGTGACTACTGCCAGGCCTTACTTGAGGCTTTTCACTCAGGTGTCATTACAGGCCTCCGCCAAATAGCCCTCAATAAACCCGATGATCTTGAGGAGTTGTACGAAAAATACGAGGCCTACCTTAAAAACTAAGGTAAAACGTCTCTAAACCGAGCGCCTAATACTTTCAGGATGCGTTGTAGGAGCTTGAGAGATGGCAACACCAGGCCACGTTCCAGCTTTGAGTAATAGTTCGTCTTTGTACCGACACCTTTAGCGACATCTGCCTGGGTTAACTTACGCTTTACACGAATGTCTTGCAAGTGCTTGCCAATATATTTGCCTAATTCATTAGCCATATATAGGACATTATAACCTACGGCTCAACGGATTAGCCATCAATGAGTCCCTCCGCAGGCAATGCTGGCATCGTGGTCTGTTCAACGTCATCACTGACTTCGTCTTGTACTTGCTTAGCGTATTGCCGCCTAGAATTTTCTACCACCTTTTTGCAGATGTCTTCATTTGGAGGTTCTGATAACAGTAAGGTCATCCCAGACAACGGCTCCTGGGGTTTGGTGGCTGCCAGCTTAACGTAAAAGTTGAAAGTTGCCAGATTAGAAATATCACCAGTATTAAGATAAGGACTGAACATTGGCAGAAGTAGTCTTTCGTCCTGAGCATTGCCGGTACGGAAAGATATTATGGTACCGACATTGGCTAAAATGACGCTCACCATTTGCTGGTCTTTCTGCTGTGACGTCGATTGTTCGGCCATCGTCAGATAGAGTTTATATTTTCTGGATTCGCTGAGCATTTGCACAAACGATTGTGTAGCAAAGTTTTGAAACTCATCAACATATAAATAGAATGGCTGCCGTTTCGCCTGTGTAATGCGGGCACGCCGCAGGCTAGCCAGTTGCAGTTTGGCAAGGACTGTAATGCCAAATAGCTCTGCGGTATCTTCGCCAAGCAAGCCTTTGGAGAAGTTACAAATCAGTATCTTGCCGGAGTTAATAATGTCATCAAAGTCTATCGTTGACTTAGGTTGTTCCAGTATCTGTTTAGCCGAGGCCGAGAACAAGAAGCGGCCGATCTTGGCCGTAATGCCAGCCGCCATTTTAACCCGCTGCATCTCCCCCGCTTTGCCCAATTCGTTGGCCCAGAAGTTTTTAAGGTCTTTGTTGTCCAGGTTTCTTACTATGCTACGTCGGTACTTCGGGTCATTCAGTAAATCAAAGATAGTGAACAAGGTGGCGTCCGGTATGGTTAGTGCGGTTTGAATGGTATTGCGCAGGACATATTCAATACGATGACCACCGGTATCTTCTTCAGAGAATATCTTCCTAAATACCGAAACAACCGACTCAGTGATGAGGTCTTTTTCTCTGAGAAGTGCTTTACCGGTCAGTCCCGGCGTTAGCTCTAGCAAGTTTAAGCCTATCGGGTATAGCAAATCATCAGGGTTAAAGTAGATGACGTCTTGTATCCGTTCAGGCGGCACATGGCAAAGTAGAGTTTCGGCCATATCGCCGTGCGGATCAATGACCGCCACTCCCCTGCCCTTTTGCATATCCTGCACGATGCCGTATAGCAGCATGGTCGTCTTGCCGTTGCCAGTACCACCAATAATATAGACATGGCGTTCCCGATCTGTGTCATATAAGCCGATAGCTGTCTCACTGCCATTATGATGGTTGCGCCCCAGCACGAGATCAAAGGGAGTGTTCTGTTTTAAGGACAGCGGTGCTGGCAAAGTACGGCTGAGTGATACCACGAGGTTTTCAGTTTGTGTCGCCACGCGGCGCGGGAAATGGTAGAGCGCCGCCAGTTCAGCGGAAGACAGTATCATGCTTTTCTTGAGCCGCAGTCTTGGCTTACGGCTATGAAAGCTGTTCAAGTGATACTGTTTTAACTGGTTCAGCGGTAGATAGTACTTCTTCTTTAGTCGCTGATGGCTTGTTTTAAAAGCAGCCATAGATGAGTTTATGGCCTGAACGCGTGCTTTGGCCTCTTTTTTATTATCCGTGACAATAGCTGCTCGAAAGCTGACATAAAACAGCGGCTGGCTGACTTTATCATGAATGGAATCGACCAATTTCTGTTTCCCAGGACTAATATACT
>Ga0210386_10003073_pt1 | contig 14061 bp, 8 predicted proteins | sample IncBWH32OmetaG_FD_160091 | JGI IMG/M metagenome (GOLD analysis project Ga0210386, IMG submission 160091) | Forest soil microbial communities from Barre Woods Harvard Forest LTER site, Petersham, Massachusetts, United States - Inc-BW-H-32-O ... | reverse complement strand
CTTTAGAGCTGCCTCGGTGACCTCGCGAATGTGTTCCGGTCTGCTGTCGAGCCCCAGCGCCGGCTTTCCTTCCTTGAATCCGAACTTCGTTGCGATCACAACCTTGTCCCGGACGGATGCCAGAGCCTCGCCAAGAAGTTCTTCGTTCAGATACGGGCCGTAGGCCTCCGCTGTGTCGAAAAACGTGACACCGCCCTCGTATGCGGCGCGGATCAACTTGATTCCTTGTTCCTTTTCCGTTGCCGGACCATACCCGAAGCTCAGTCCCATGCATCCAAGGCCCAGGGCTGAAACCTCAAGGCCGCTCTTTCCTAATTTCCGCTTCTGCATTTCTTTTCTCCTAACTGCGCTTAAAACCTGGGATAGACTGACCCGCCCAGATCCAGCCGAAAGCGCCGGCTTGTCTTTACTCCGACTTGAGCGAAGCCATATCGATTGAGAAGCGATACTTCACATCCGACTTTAGCAGCCGCTCATAGGCTTCGTTGACCTTCTGGATCGGAATTACTTCAACGTCAGAAGTAATGTTGTGTTTGCCGCAGAAGTCGAGCATCTCCTGAGTTTCGGGGAGGCCGCCGATAGGAGAGCCCGAGAGGCTTCGCCGTCCGAAGATGAGCCCAAAAACCGCGACGGGCAAGGGTTTATTCGGTGCGCCAACCATGGTGATGTTTCCATCGCGGCGAAGCAACTGGATGTAGGCGTTGATGTCATGTTCGGCGGCAACGGCGTCGAGAATGAAATCAAAACTGCCGGCGTGCTTTGCCATCTCATCGGCATTCTTCGAGATGACCACCTCATCGGCACCGAGGCGCAGCGCGTCGTCCTTCTTGTTTGGTGAAGTGGTGAACACCACCGTATGGGCTCCGAAAGCGTGTGCGAACTTGACACCCATGTGGCCCAGTCCGCCGAGCCCGACCACGCCGACTTTCTTGCCCTTGGTCACGCCCCAGTGGCGCATGGGAGAGTAAGTTGTAATCCCGGCGCAGAGCAGCGGTGCGGCTCCAGCAAGATCGAGGTTTGATGGAACGCGGAGCACAAAGCGCTCCGTGACGACAATGCTGTCGGAGTACCCGCCGTACGTCACCCCTCCGGTGTGCTTGTCGGGGAAGTTGTAAGTGAGCGTCATGTTAGGGCAGAATTGCTCAAAACCAGCCGTGCACTCGGGGCACGTGCCATCAGAGTCCACCAGGCAGCCGACCGCGGCAAGATCTCCCGGCTTGAACTTCTTAACCGCCGAGCCGACCTTGGTGACTCGGCCGACGATCTCATGACCGGGAACGCAGGGATAGACGGTCGGCATCACTTCTTTCCACTCGTTGCGGGCTTGGTGCAGGTCGGAGTGGCAGATCCCGCAGAAGAGGATCTCAATCTGAACGTCGTGCTCTGTGGGTTCGCGTCGCCCGATCGTGGTTGAAGTAAACGGCGACGTCGCAGTGGCGACCGAATAAGCTTTTGCCTTGTACATAAAGTGACCTCGACTCTCTTGTCGTAAGACGAGCAACTTGCTCCGAGGTCAGACTACGAAAGAGGGCCATTCGAGCGGTATCCTGATCCTGCCAATCTATTGCCTGATCCTGTCGGTGCATGGATTTTTGTGCACAGGTTGATGAATTCGGCGTTAACTTGGTTTTGGAGGGCTAGCGGTTGTGAAAGGGTTGAAACATAGGGATACGACCGCAAGTAGAAGAGTCGTCGAAGCGCGTAAACAACTGGCTCGCAAGATTGCCGATCGCACCCTTGCAGAGGGAGATGCCCTCACCGAAGTTCCAGGCCTGCGCCTCTACCGCCGCTCCGTTACCACCGCGTGCGCCTCGGCCGCCTATGAGCCCAGCCTGGTTGTTTTTCTGCAGGGACAAAAGCGCATCAACGTTGGCAAGACGACCTACATTTGCGACGGCTCGAACTTCCTTCTGACCTCGGTCGATCTTCCCGTCGTCAGCCAGGTCATTTCGGCAACCGAAAAGCAGCCGATGCTTGGCTTGATTCTCAAACTCGAAATGCCTGCAGTCCGCGAAATTCTCTCGCAGCAGGAGTTTCATCTGCGCGAGGAATCGGCTGACGCCCGCGCCATGGCCGTCGGCGTCACTTCACTCGAACTCCTCGACGCATGTTCGAGGCTCGTCGATCTCCTGGACGCTCCTCAGGACATTCCAATTCTCAGCAACCTGATCCAGCGCGAAATCAGTTATCGATTGCTACGTAGTCCGCAGGGAAAGCATCTTCGCGCCATCGCCACGCTGGGCGAGCAAAGCCATCGGACTGCAAAGGCGGTTGAATGGCTGAGAATGAACTACGCGAAACCCCTTCGTGTTGATGAACTCGCAACCATGGCCCGTATGGGCGTTTCGACATTGCACCATCAATTTCGATCACTAACCGCCATGAGCCCACTGCAATATCAGAAGCAGCTCCGCCTGCACGTTGCGCGAGAACGTATGCTCAACGACGGCCTCGATGCAGCAAGCGCGGCCTTTGAAGTTGGTTATGAAAGCGCGAGTCAGTTCAACCGGGAATACAGCCGGTTCTTTGGCGATCCGCCCATGCGAGATATCAAAGCGCGCCGTCTAGCCATCGCCGCGACAAGTCGCGCGTAACCGCGCCGAACGCGACGCCACCAGATCCATTGTCTTTTCGGTGGCTTTCAAATCCGGCTTCCAAGGTACGCGTGTGCCGCACTGTACCGCTTCCGAAGCTGTTCGGATTATTGAACAAGAAGATTGATACGCTTCAACGGATCCCCTCACTATTCAATCGACTAGTTGTCAGAAGATTGAGAGCCGTTGCCGGACCAGTGCGGTCCTTTCTAAGGCACGACCCCCGACGGATTGAACTATGCATCACTGCCATGAAACAGGCCGATCCTCGATCACGCAGCGCGATGTGTGGGACGTTGCATTCCGAACCTGCGTTCGTTCGGGCGGCGTGCTTCTGCTTCTTCTCTTGCTTTGGCTATGACGGCTGCGTACCGCCGAATGCAGAAGTGGAAACGGGCTAGATTCCGGTGTAGACCTGCAGCGGCGCCCAGAAGAATGGCTTGCGAAACTCACCCTTCGCATGAAGCAGTTCAAGCTTAGCCTGGCGCAGCGCCGCGGCGGGTGGCATGCCCTCTTCCAGACCCTGATAGAGCGAACCCATCAGCCGCGGAGTGGATTCGTCACTCACTTCCCACAACGCGCCAATGACATTGTGCGCACCCGCTCGCAGAAACGCCCATGCCAGACCCACCAAACCCTCTCCGGCGTACGATCGGGTGCCGCTCCCATAGCAGGCGGAGATCGTCACAAGGCGTGCATCAATCGGATGCTGCATGATGTCGCGCGCGTGGAGCTTGAATGAGTCCTCCTCCGCAGTCGAGCGCGAAAGAATAATCGCCGAGTCAAGCGGATCGATGCGGCTGGCTACGCCGTGAGCCACAAAATGGATGTAGGCAAACTGCTGTGGTGCGCTGGCGAGGTAGGCGCTCCCTGTTGCCCGATCGCGTGCAAAAACTATCTCATTCTGAGCAGGGAAGTGCTGCTCGATTTGTCGCATTTCGCTCGCCGCCTTGGGAAGGTCGGGATAATCGGGGTTGGGCGAGACGGCGTCTCCGAGGAGGAGCAGTTTGCTTCCAGATTGCGCAAGCGGCTTTGCCAAAGCGAGCAGATGCAGGGAAGGCGCAGAGATCAAGGTCGCGTCCTCAATCCAATAGTGCTTGCCTGGCTCCGGAGCAATCAACGTTTCGAAATTGAGTTCGCTCAGCACGCCGTCATTCAGGATGATTACAGTCGAGGCGGCCCGAATGAGTTTACGAGTCGGCGCGACCAGTGTTCGATAGAGTGCGACGCCGTCGCCATTGGATGCCTCGATTGGATCGCTCAAGCCGAGTAGCGCCTTGCGATACCTCTCGACCATCGGCTCAATCTGGCTCCGTGCAGGCAGCGTAAACATCGAGGTCTTCGCCGGCGTAATTGCCCAGAGATACGATTCGCGCTCACCGAGCCAATAAAAGAGAAGAGTCGCGTTTGTCTTGCGTGCGATCGCGCCCGGGTGCAAAGGTGTATTCGCGGCGGACCGAGCGTCGGATGTTAGACCCAGCCCCTGCTGCAAAGTGTGAGCGCGACTGCGATCGGCGAGCGCGAGCGCATCGTCTGTCTTGTGTTGAGCAACAAGAAAGTGAATGTAGTCGTCGTAGATGTCGGTGGCATTGGTCAGAAAGGGAAGCTTCGATTCCTCGTTTTTCAGCTCAGCCCGGGCCGCTTCAAATGTCCCAAGCGAGGTGCGATACATCCGATCTGCGTCCGCCGGTTTGTCTTCTGATTCGTAAAGTCTGGCTAATTCGTGCTGTGCACCCAGCCGCATCGAGGTTTGGCTCGCGGGGTCCTTTTCAACTTCCAGGAAGAGAGATTCCGCATCTTTGTCATCACGGCTGGCCGCTGCAATTCTGGCTTGAGCATAGGTTACGTCGAGTTCATCGAGACGATTGCTGTTGCCGCCTAGCAACGGTCCGAGTTGTCGCAGGTAACCCGTCGCCTGTTCCAGTTGGCCAATGTCGATCGAAGCGTGTGCGAGATCCTCCAAACAGTCGATAACGTCTTCTTTACTGTTGATCCGCTTTACGATGGCGAGGGCTTGACCGTAGGAAAGCGAGGCTCGAGCAAAATCGCCGGTTTCCTCGTAAACATCCCCGGCGGTTGTGAGCCATTTGAGTTCTTCCCGAGTGTCCCCCAGTTCTTCCGCCCGGTTTTCGGCATCACGGAACAGCTCGAGCGCCCGTTCTGTATTTCCCAACTTAAAGTAAGCCCACCCAAGGTTCCCCGAAGCTCTTTCCGCCAGCGCCTCGGCACCAAGTTCTGCGCACATCCGAAGAGCTGACCTTGACCAGTCCATCGCTTCGTCGAATTGCTCTGCCTGAAGAGCGGTCCAACCGAGGTTCTGAGTTGCGCTTGCCGCCAGATACGTGTCCCGATGCTTATTTGCAAAAGCAAGTGTGTCGAGGAAGTACTGCCGAGCCTCTCCGAATTCTCCCTGGTCCGCAGCGAAGATTCCGTGCGCGCGAAGCACCTCTCCACATGCCGATAACGCTTCGTCCTTACACAGGAGTCCTGCTCTGGTCAGCTTCTCATGGGCCAGGGACGTCTGACGCTGGCGCGTCAAGGCTACAGCCTCGATCGCAAGCTTTCGGACTTGTTCTTCTTGATCACCGGGAGTGGGTTGATAAGCGCTGAGAAGGCGCAGTGCATCATCGTAGGTACCGCGCCAAACCATCGTCTCCGCAGCAAGCAATTGAAATCTTGACGCCCAAACGCGATCGCGGATCTCAAACTGCACGTATCCCTGTTGCGCTTCCAGTTGGCTGCGTTCCAATTCTCCATGAAGAAAGAGCAAGCGCACGTGGTCATACACATCTTTGGGGTTGCTGGTATCCCGCAGTGGAAGCGCAAACAAAAGGACGATGGGCCACCACGGCCAAAGCCGTGTGAGCCAGAATCTCCGCGGTCGGTCCTGAACACTCGTGATGGTGCCGGCTTTCAACTGTCTTGAAGTCTAGCCGATCAACCGACACTCGCAGCCGGGGATGTACCAGCCGGATAATGTAAGACCAATTTTGAACCGAGACTTGACCTCGCGAGTGATCCTCAGCTCACGGCGATTCGAAGACGGGGGGCGACTAACGTCGACACAAGAATGTCAAAACAAGAACGGGAGAATTCTCCCATTGAATTATGGTGAACTTGTTCCGTTGGTCTTGCCGACCCCTCCAGCAAGGCTTCCACCGCCCACGCAACCCATCACCATTTTGATCATCGTCAAGCCGATGGTCGTTTTCCTTGGAGCCCCCGTCGGAGTGTCGAATTCCGATTCCTCGACGGTCAGGGTCGCGAGATAAATCTTGCCGAAGTTCGGGACGTCGATCGCTTGGCCGAAGCTTCGACCCGGATACCCGCCTTCCACCTGGTTGACCAATGAGCATTTGATCAACCCCGGCTTGCCTGCACTCGAAGGCGCTTGGTTGTAATGCGCAGCGATTTCCGCCGGGAGATTCTTCAGGCCCTTCAGACGTTCCCGCTGAGCCGTGACGCGCTTCTGAAAATCTCGATCGTTCAAATATCCCGCATCTTTTTTCGGCTTCGGACCCAGGATGTCCAGATCCAGATTCAGCTTCAATTCGTGCCCGGCAATCCGCAGATTTTCAAATCGCGTGCCGAGGAACGTGACGGTCGGAACATATCCGATCAGGGGATGATCGGTGGATATCTGACAAACGATGCGGTCGGCAGTCACGATGTCCAGCACGTTCAGGCCTTCAATCACCGCCGTCGTCAACGTGTTCCAGCCGTGGTCGGATTTCGTGTCAGGGTTGCCGCCCACCTGGGTATAGGCGGAGCGAAACGACACCACTCCCCCGAGCCGGTAGTTCTCCACGTGCTGAGAGACATATCCGCCGCGCTCGTTGAGTTTCACAAATGTCGGAGGCTTGACTTCCTGAATAAGGGGCAAGGTCAGGTCCCCGGATAGGGCTTCAGCTTCTGCGTTGTAGATGTGATATCTCTTCGGTGGATCCGGCATCGCAGCCTCTCTTTTCCAAAACATAGTCGAAGCTCTCAATCGTCAAAGTGTATATCGAGCATGCGGCGGTCAATTTCGGTCCGCGTCCCCTTAGCATCTGTACCGGAAATTGCCAGCGTAAACGTGCCCTGCGCCAACCCTGCGCCGGGAATCACAAGCGATACTGTTCCATCCCCGGCAGGTTCGGCTCGGGTGACGGCTACGCTCTGTGTCCAAAACAGCTTACCCTGCGGATCGTACAAATCGAACGCGTAGGACCCGTAGCCCGAATCCTGCGGAAGCTCAATCGAAAGTGCTGCCCCATGTGTGCGATCCGCTTCTACCGGAGTGTGGGCGCTACCCCTGGTCCCGGCATGAAAAGCCGTAGATGGCACTACGCTCGGCTCGCTTGAGGCTTTGCGCAGCGACGGGATGGTCGCGAGATTCTGGTACGAAACCAGCACCAGCAATGCGGCAAAGGCGGGAACTGCGAAGGCCGGTCGCAGGCAAAATTGCCAATCGAACTTCTTCTTCGCCGGCCGGACGCCTTCGGGCTGGGAAGGCGTAGGGGAAGCCGCAATAAGCTCAGGCAGTTCAACTTTGGCAATATTGATGAAAGTGGACCCGGCGCGCAAATCCAACGAGCACTCCGGGCAATCGAATGCGTGTTCCTCGAAGGCATCGCGCAGTTCCGGCGCCAGTTCATCGAGGAGATATCGCTCCGCCGCCATTTCTTTAATCGCTTCGTTATGATCCATTGAAACCGTACCTCAAATGACCAATCTCAACTTCTCGATGATCCACTGTTGCGAGATGGTGAATGCAATCACTAAATCGTTTCAGGCCGGTTCGCATTCATTCCCAGGTTCATCCGCTTCAGATATTCGACCTTGAAAACCTGCTTGGCGCGATGCAGGAGGACTCTGAGGTATTCCCGATCGACGCCGAACTCGCGGCAGATATCCTCACGATCGCGTTCTTCCAGAAACACAGCTTTCAATAACGAACGATCGCGCAACGGCAGCTCAAGCAGAATCTCCCGGACTTTTGCCTTTAACTGCTTCGCTGCGATCACACTCACTACATCCGCACCCGTCGCCTGCGGTTCAGGGCTGCCCTCTTCATCGAGCGACTGGCTACGGCTGGAAGACCGGTAATGCTCGAGAAGGACGTTGTTGCATACCGTATTCACGAACGACCCGAAAGACTCCGGCTGGCGTAGTGCATTCTCTCTTCGCAGGGTCGCGAGCACCCGGGCAAAAGTCTCTTGGCGCACGTCTTCGATCGCTTGCGGGGACTGAAGCCGCGCGCGGAGTTTCAGATGGAGCAGCTCGCTGAAATAGCCAACGAAATGCTCCTGGGTCGCCCGGTCCCCTGCACACAGATTCTCGATGTAACCTGCATCGAACGCACGAAATTGCAAAGCCGTCTCCGTCAACCCGAGAGGACGTAAGTATAGCATTGGCGTCACTTGCGCTTTGTGACACCGGGGTTGACGAACTCGGAAACGGTTGTGATTTTGCGCCGCTGCGTCGCCCCGCGAAGCTGCATTTAGAAGGGCCACCTGGATCACCTCATCCCTATGTTCCGCAGCGGGATCGACACCCCTGACGGGCACCTTGCCATCGAACTCGACCTGGTTTCCGCTGCGCATGTCGTATCAACTCGCAGCCGACGTATTGCTGCACCGGGCTTCGCATCCGGGGACGCATTTTCCATCTGGCAGACCGTCTTCGAAATGGCCTGCCAGTGGAAAATCAAGCCGACCAGGCCCGTAGTGAGCCAGATCGATAGAGGTAGAGAGAACCAAAGGCTGAAATCAGTGAAGCAAATCATCATTTTTGCAACGAAACTGCTGCGTAGCTCTTGCCGTGGTTGTTCGAGCAGATCTGAACGCCCATGCTCCGCCGCGGTGAAATGGCTCACCTGCCAACCGGTCGGCGCGAATTCGGCGACGCTCAAGATTTTGCTGCTATCAATCATTGGGTTGCGACTCCAATTTTTGGGGGTGCAGACGGAGCCCCCAACCATAGAAAACTCCGTCTGTTTTGGGGGAGGACTCTCAATCTTGCTTGCCGCCCAGCTGGTTCACAAGACGGCTGAAAGCGTTGGTTTTGTTGAACCGGAAAGTGGAATGCCCGGATCCAGCTCATCGGGAATATCGATTTGCGAGTCCACAATCTCGATCACCGACTCGATCACATTGCCCCACACCGGAATCCAGTTCGGCGCTCCTGTGGGCGGCGGCGAATTCCACGAAAGGATGGCTCTCACCTTGGGCGGAAATATCACTCGGTCGATATCCTCAGCGAGGTTGATTTGCAGAGTCACCTCATGCACCGGCGGCCTGGATAAATGAGCGTCGCAGACACTCACCGAGCACATTCCCTGGTCGAGCCACTTTGAACCGCCATCGTAAGAGAGATAAAAGCGGACAAATTCCTCAGATCCGTAGATAAGGGCATCGCTGGAGTAACCCAAAGTCTGCCTGATGTCGATCCTGGCGCAGAGCCCCTCGCATTGAGGGTCAAAGCCAATCCGGGAAATGCGTTCGTAGGTGGTGTCCTCCTGAATTTTGAGAACAGCGTTAAATGAAGAGGCCGGGACCCTCCCGAAATGGTTTGGGTTGGCGAGCAAGAGTTCTCGGAGTTTTTTTCGAGCCTGCTCGGGCGGGAGTTGTGCAAGGGCAATCAACTCCAGAGCTGGCTGAGTTGAGGGAGCGAAGCGCGAAACTGTGGGGGAGTTCATATCCATTCCTCTCAAACCATGTATTTCCGGGGTGGCCTGTTGCATGCGCTGCAATCAACGGCAACACCATCGTGATTCGCTTCCGGGCGCACCTGGCAACAGAAACAGAGATTGGGACCGAAGTGCGGTATCGACCTACGAGGGATAGTGCGGACCTGCCGCGTGTCGTTTCACCGATTTGAAAAAACTTCGAGAAGGATTCTGCGGGTCGTTCGCATGAACCATGCCGCAGGAGTCCGGCCTAAATTCCTAACCAGAACCGCGGAGGTGATGATGCGACAGCGGCTTCTAGCCCCAAAAAACAGGGGCAAGTGCTCTCAAAAGCGAGACTTGCGCGAAAGGCCCGACACTCAAACGTAACTACGTTACCTCAGAAGATGCAGTTGCCCTGGAGGAAACTTGTGCTAGCCTAACCACACTTTTCGGCGAAATTCGGAAGTATAGTGCTCCCGCGCCGTCCACCTAATCAGTGGACGGGATGATGAAATGATTGAGGTTACCGGATGCAAAGGCCGGCCGTTTACCGCGGAGTAGGAGCGAACAACACTTCGGTCTCCGCACCAAACCCAGGTTGCCTGCAACGGCTGCGGCTTGGATTCTTGGTCCTGATGCTCGCGTGCGGCCCAATCTCCGCGCTCTCTGTCCCTCTCAGGCCCACCGAACTGACTACTGTTCGCGAAATTCGCCATCTCAAAGCTTCTACACCGGGCGGTATAGGCGTACATGTGCGCGGCGTCGTCACATACTACGACACGGTGGCGCCTAATCTCTTTGTGCAGGACGCGACCGGTGCCATCTGGGTCGATCTGCGAAACTCCACGGCAACGCCTCCGTCGCCCGGCCAGGTGCTCGATATTCAAGGCGTTGTCGGCTTCGGCTTCAGCCCGTATATCGCGAATCCGCATTGGACAGTTGTGGGTAAATCGGCGTTGCCGAAAGCTCAACCCGTGACCTTCGATGATGCAGCGACCGGTGCATTCGATAGCAAATGGGTGCAGCTGGATGGCGTGGTGCGCTCCTTTGTCCAGCAACTAGAAGGCAGCGTACTGGTCATCGACGTTGCAACGCCGACTGGCGCATTCAAAGTTCGGGTGCCCGACTACCACGCTCCATTTCCAATGGGACTGGTGGATGCGAAGGTTCGCTTTCGCGGCGTTTGCGGAGCCGCCTTCAACAGCCGGAATCAACTCGTCACCATTCACTTGCTCATGCCGTCACTTGCGAATCTCGAGATTCTCGAGCCCTCGCCTCAAGATCCCTTCGCGGTGCCATTGATTCCCATTGCCGACGTCCGGCGGTATTCGGCTGATCTTTCTGACGACCACAGAGTAAGGGTTGCCGGGACAGTGACAGCGCAGTTTCCCCTGCAGGGAATCTATGTGACCGACGGCTCCGGGGGTCTTTACGCCGAGAGCCAGGATGGCTCCCCGATTCAGGAAGGTGATCAGGTCGAGGTCATTGGATTTCCGTCGTCAGGCAGTTTCAGTCCGGTCTTGAAATCTGCAAGCATTCGTCCCGCCGGGAAGCACTTTCTGCCGACCATCGCCGCAGTCGACGGACATGCCGCCCTCAAGGGTACGTATGATGCTCAGCTCATCAAGATCACTGGAACGCTCAGCTCCTATCGTCAACGCCTGAATCGACGCGAGATCGTCGTTGAGTCTGACGACCACGTGACGTTCGTCGCCAGCTTCGCGCGTCCTGGCGGCCCCGAATTGAACGTCGAAGAGGGAAGCCGTATATCCCTGACCGGAATTTGTGCCGTCAAAGCTGACGAGAATGGCAATCCGTCTGAGTTTGAAGTCGTGCTCCGCTCGCCGGAAGATATTCGCGTAATTTCATCGCCTCCGTGGCTTGACTCCCAGAGAGCCGCCAATATTGTCTCCGGTCTTATCTTCGCGACGATGGCAGTGATCGTCTGGGTATTCATTCTGCGTAGACGTGTGCGCAAGCAGACAGCGATCATCACCGAAAAGCTCAAGAACGAGATGGCGCTCGAAGAACGATATCGCAATATCTTCGAACGTAATCTGACCGGGCTGTACGTCGCCGCGGCAGACGGTAGGATTCTCGACTGCAATGACGCCTGCGCCCGCATTCTCGGATATAGCGGGCGACATGAGTTGCTGGGCAACAGCGCGCGGGCAGAACAAGTCGTTCAAAAGTTCCATGAAAGTGTGTCCGACGCAAGCTTCACGGTCGGAACCGAACAATCGTTTGTGCGCATGGATGGAACCGAGGGCTGGGTGCTCTGCAGTCTGAGATCGGTCGGCGGACAAAACGATGGAAGCCAGGTGTTCGAGGGTTCCCTGGTCGATATCACCGAGCGAAAACTCGCTGAAGACAGGATCCAGTTTCTGGCATACTTCGATTCCCTGACCAACCTGCCCAATCGCACCTTGGTGCAGGACAGGTTATCGAAGAACATTGCCGCCGCAAAACGCCGGCGTGACAAGCTGGCTGTGATCCACCTCGACATCGACAGTTTTAAGATCATTAACGATTGCCTCGGTCATTCCCGCGGAGATGAGTTACTGCAGGCCATCGCGCAACGTCTGCAAGCATGCGCCCGCAAAGAAGATACAGTGGCGCGATTGGGCGGCGATGAATTCCTGATCGCGCTCGGACCAATTGGTTCACATGCCGATGCAGCAGTCGTGGCGGAACGGGTCGCAGGCGAACTGAGGCCGGCGTTCAATTTGAACGGCAATTCGCTCAGCCTTACTTGCAGTATCGGAATCAGCATCTTCCCCGACCACGGCGGGGATGCGGAAACACTTATTAAGAATGCCGACGCCGCGATGTATGCCTCCAAGAGTCGCGGGCGCAATACCTTCAGCTTCTTCTCTGAAGAAATGACAGCGCAGGCTGTTGAACGCCTTCAGCTCGGCAACAGCATGCGTGGCGCCCTCGATCGGGATGAGTTCCACCTCGTATTCCAGCCCGAATTCAATCTGCGAAGTGGCGCCGTGTCGTGCTGGGAAGCTCTCATCCGATGGAAGCATCCGGAATTGGGACTGGTCCCTCCCGACAGATTCATCCCGATTGCTGAGGCTAATGGCATGATTGTTCCCATAGGCGAGTGGGTGCTGAGGACAGCGTGTCATCACGCTCGCTGCTGGCATGATATAGGGAACAAGGTCCCGGTAGCGGTGAACGTATCGGCCGTTCAATTTCGTCAGATCGGCTTTTGCGATCTCGTCCGGAAAGTCCTGAAAGAGACGGGGCTCGATCCCGAGTTTCTGGAGCTTGAGATTACCGAGAGTCTTCTGCTTGCCACTGAGGACATGCGATTTGAAGTGCTCAGTCAATTGAAGGCACTGGGCGTCAAGCTCGCGATTGACGATTTCGGCACCGGATATTCCAGCCTTAGCTATCTCAAGCAACTCCCCGTCAGCAAGCTCAAGATCGATCGCAGCTTCATCCATGACCTGCATCGGAACGGCAATGAAGAGGCAATCGCCGCCGCGATCATTCAAATGGGAAAATGCCTGAATCTCACGGTCACGGCCGAGGGTGTCGAAAATGAGCGTCAGTTGCAGTTCCTGCGCGAACAGCGATGCGACGATGTGCAGGGATTCCTCTTCAGCAAGCCCCTCAGAGCCGATCAAATGGATTTCCAGAGCCGCAAGGCGTCCGCTCTGTTCGAGATACTTTCCATGGGTGCTGCCAGCTGACGGTCGCGTCGAACCCTTTCCGAACTAATCCGCAGTTTGGTTTGAGAGCTTGTTCTTTGCATCTGCGGAAGCGGTCGCAACGGTGGCATTTTCGGTATCTTGACGCTTGTTTGCGTGAAAAAAGAAGTTGCGGTTACGATTGCGCTGCGATGTATGGAAGATCAAACCCTGGACTCCAGGCAGCTATCGTTCGGCCGAAAGGCACGTCGCTTCAGCATTCAGAGAGCGAAATGGAACGAGCCGGAGATCCATGATCTCCGGCTCGAGTACTCGGGATTTCTTGCCGCGTCAAATCATGTTGTTCGGGATCAGACGAGCTGCGCTGAACTGTCCTGCCAGATTCTGGAAGATCGCAGCCAACCCAAGCGGCCCCGCGGGGGCCGGGCAGGCGCCTCCGCCGGTTGCCGTGGAATCCGAGTAGAAGTCCGCGGGGGTGCTCGCCATCTTCTGCATTGCCTGGCAAGGGGTAATATTCGTGCCGGTCGGATTCGACCTACTGGATACGTCGGTCGAACAACCAGAACTCGGCGACCCGTAAGCAACTGTATAGACCGTGGTGCCCTGGCTTGTCGCATAATTGGCTGCGGCAACGGCCTGGGCGCATTGATCCTGCAGGGACGGATAGGTAGCGCCGTTATTGGTAGCTGGATTGCCAGAAGAGTCGAGCATGCAAACACCTCCGGGCAACCTGCAACTGTTGCCTCCGCCGCCGGAGCTGGCGTCGCCGTCGCTCAGGATAATCAGGACGTTTTTGGTGTTCGGATTGGCCGTCGATTGGGCTATGAGCGACGACTGAGCCTCGTAGATCACACCCGCGTAATACGTTCCCGCGCCTCCGGGGGTCTGCATGCCGCAGCCGCCTGTAGGCGTTGTGGCCGCGACGATGGTTGAGCTGGTTGTGCTTGGCAGCGAGCCACCTTTGCCATTCGTCGAGCTATAGTTATACGAATAACTCGTGATCTGATAAGTGGTAGTCGCACCTGATAAAGTCGACCACGCCGCGCCTGCCGCTGGAGTAGCGTAGGGCTCGATTTGAGGGTTGTTTCCGTTGCAGTTCGTGTCATCGGACACTTGGCTGGTTTCGACGGCAGGGAAAGTAAACAAGCTCACA
>Ga0210386_10003071_pt1 | contig 14065 bp, 12 predicted proteins | sample IncBWH32OmetaG_FD_160091 | JGI IMG/M metagenome (GOLD analysis project Ga0210386, IMG submission 160091) | Forest soil microbial communities from Barre Woods Harvard Forest LTER site, Petersham, Massachusetts, United States - Inc-BW-H-32-O ... | reverse complement strand
GATTGAACTACTGAGTAAAGGATATTTTTTTATCGACTTTACAATTGCTTCAATGATCAATGGTGTGTATGTTATTTTTTCGCCTTCTCTTCTTTCGTAATCATGTTTTTTTCTTTCTCTCCACATCACCAGGTTTGTTACATCACATTCTGCAAAGCTTGTAACGTGTGCACTTGTGTGCAAACTATCAACCATGTTCTTGGCAATAATTTTGCGCATCCTGTCCATCTCAATTATTTCTGTATTACCTGTTTGATAAACAGTTGGTGCTAATTGAGTATCATTATTTGTTTGTTGAATGTTGGCAGGACGAACCGGCACTGATGTATGATTGTTCACTAAAGGCTGTGAATTTTCGACAGCAAAACTTGCAGTGTTTGAACCATTATTTTTTCTGCTACTGATATAAGCTAAAATATCTTTTTTGCTAACGCGACCATCTTGCCCAGTTCCGGGGATACTTTCCAATTCACTCATGCTAACATTTTCACTTGCAGCAATATTCAAAACTAATGGAGAGTAAAACTTTACTTTAGAAGAATCAGACAGCTTGCTTTCATACATTATGTGCGATGGCTGATAAGGCACTTCTTCGGCCAGACTGGCTTCTTCGTAAGATGGTTTAACAGTTTGTGTTGGTTGGGAAAATTCTGTAACCGTATAATTAGTACCCACTTTTATTTTAGCGATAACAGCACCAATTGGCACTACATCATTCTCTTTAAAATATATCTCTTCGATAATACCTTCAGCTGTAGAAGGCACTTCTGTATCAACTTTATCGGTAGCAATATCCAAAATAGTTTCATCTTCCTTTACAGTATCGCCGGGTTGTTTGTGCCATTTTATAATAGTGGCCTCAATTATCCCTTCACCAAGTTTTGGCAATACCAAATCAACTACACTCATACGACAATTTAAATTTGATGTTTGAAATTTGATGTTACGATTAACTAACAAACCAAAGATAAGTAAATCAACTATATATTTTGCTAATGGAATTGGATGATGGATAAGCGGTTTTACCTCATAAATAGGTAATTATTTATCATCCAAAATAAACTGTCGCAACATATTTAAAGCATTAACAGCTGTTAATTGAATGTTCCGCATTCTATCAAAACGGAAATAGAGTTTTTAGTTACAATTGTTTGCGAGTTCCCTACTGCTATCCACACTGTTCCAACCGGTTTATCTTCGGTGCCACCATCCGGTCCCATTATTCCGGAAACGGCTATGGCGTAATTTGTTTTTATAGTTTGCAAAGCTCCCTGCAACATTTGTTTTACCACTTCTTCGCTTACTGCGCCAAAGGTTTGTAATGTAGATTGTTTAACATTTAACACTGATGTTTTTACATCATTTGAATAACTCACAACACTGCCTTCATAAAATGCAGAAGAACCCGACATAGCTGTGAACAAGTGCGCAATATAGCCGCCGGTGCAACTTTCAGCTGTGCTTATTGTTCTGCCTTTTACTTTTAATAACTTGCCGACGGCAGATTCTATAGACTCGTCTTCATTCGTTACCAAATAGTCTTTTACTAAAGATTGCAGTTTTTCAAATTGATGCTGTACATCTTTTTCGACAATATCTGTTTTAGTACCCGAAGTAGATAAACGCAAACGAACCATACCATAATTAGGTAAGTAAGCCAGCTTGATATTTTCAGGAAGTGCTGTTTCAAAATCTTGTATTAACTCTGCCAGGTAAGATTCGCCGATGCCTGCAGTTAATAAGGTTCGATAAGCTATATGAGGCAAAGTGAATCTTTTCTTTAAAGAATCAATTACTTCATCTTCCATCATGCCTTTCATTTCGTGCGGTACGCCCGGCATGCTTACAAATATTTTACCATCTTTTTCAAACCACATGCCTGGTGCTGTGCCACGCTTATTTACTATCACTTTGCAAACATCAGGTACTTCCGCTTGTTTTAAATTGCTTTCTATCATCGGACGATTTAATACATTTTTAAAAATGTATTCTACGTTTGCTAATGATGCTTTATCTACGATTAGCTTTCCGCCAAAATATTTACACAATAAAGGTTTGGTAATATCATCTGCAGTTGGCCCCAATCCACCAGTAATTAAAATGATATCTGCATGTTTGCTTTCTTCATCTAATGTATTCCATATTTCATTCCATACATCTGCTACCGCAACACGACGTGCAACGCGAATACCTGCTGTATTAAGCTGTTGGGCCATCCATGCGCTATTAGTATCAATTACCTGACCTATTAATAATTCATCGCCAATGGTGATTATGCTTGCCTGGATCATGCGAAGTAAAAAGTTAAAAGTAAATTCCGATAGCTATCGGAACAAAAAATAAGGCTATACACCTAACTTCTAGCAGTTTTGAATTTTGTTATTTTGAACTTGGATCTTCCTTTCTGTCTTCTTTATATTTCAATTCCTGATAAAGTTGTTCATTCATCTCCCACTTATATTGCATTCTAAAAAAAGAATAGAATAACACAATGCAAACAACTGCAATGATAGCGCTAATAAACATTCCCGGAGTTGTTTGGGATATTTTCATATACCAGTCAGGAAAAAATAATCTAACAACTACCACTGATAAGATAACCGGTGATCCAAACATAATAGCCATGGGTAACCCTCCCAGAAGTTTATTTAGAAACTTGTCTTCATTTTCTTTATTGGCTTCCCAATAGCGCAAAAATTGTTTCTCTTTTTCGGTAATCATAATACAACAAAGTTAGCCAATAAATAATTTGATGTTTTGATTATTGCCCAATATTAGGTAAGTTTGTTTGAGCCAAAATTCCAACGCTTGAAAATAGAACAACTTATAGTTCAATACTTGTACCAGAATAAAGAAGTAACCTTACAAGGTATTGGTACATTCAGACTAAACCCACTTGTAGAATTGCCTACAGATGCAGGCAAGGATTTCGTAATGCCTGAAGAAGCATTTGAATTTGAAGACAATCAAAAAGCAGTTGAAGACAAGGGGCTGGTTGAATTTATAGTTAAATCTGGAAAGATAAGATCGTTGGCTATTTCTGACATTGATTCTTATGTCACTTTATCAAAGCAGTTTTTAAATATTGGTAATCCTTTATTTATAGAAGGCGTTGGTACTTTACAAAAGAACAGACAGGAAAATTATTTATTTACTTCTGGCCAATTTGTAAATTCTGTTCCTACTACTGCTCCTAAACAAATAAAAGAAAGAAAGGATGAGATCGTTTCTTTCCAAACCGAAGGAAAAAACGCTGATAGTAAAAAGTACTTATTAATTGCTGCTGGCATAGCAGCAGTTATATTAGTAACATTAGGTGTGTATTATTTATTTTCTTCCGATAAACAGGATGATGCTACTTTGCCCGCGCCTATTGTTAATACTATACCTGTAGTAACTACTAAGCCAATGATTGATAGTATTGATTCTACTAAAAAAGCCGTTGCTATACAAGCTAAAGCTGATAGCGTTTCAAAGCAAACATCTCCCACTGATAATAGTACTTTCAAAATTGTATTGCATCAATATTCAAAAGAAGATGCTGCACAAAAAGAATATGATAAGCTAAAAGCTTATGGCAATAAAGTTGTGCTTATAAAAAAAGACAGCAGCAATTATTTAGTTGTAATGCCTTTTACAAAGCCGGTCTCTTATGCTGAAACAGCAAAAGATTCTTTATCTAAATTACTTGGCTGCAAAGCGGCATACATTTTAACTCCATAACTACAAGAAAAGAACATTTGACAGTGTTGTAAAATTTGCTCAATTTTGTATTGACCGAATGGTTGTTATTAATTGATAATCAAATAATTACATTCTACACTCACTAAATACTTTGTCTACAGCCAATAACATATCTCCATTGCCGGTAATGGAATCCTTTTACACCCTCCAGGGCGAAGGCTTTCATCAGGGAAGAGCTGCCTATTTTATACGCCTGGGCGGATGTGATGTAGGTTGCGTTTGGTGTGATGTAAAAGATAGCTGGGATGCGGGTAAACATCCGTTATTGAACATTGATGATCTAATATTTGATATTAAGAAAACTCCTGCTAAATTAGTTGTGATAACTGGTGGTGAACCTTTAATGCATGATCTGACACATATAACAAAAGCATTACAGGATCAAGGCTACGAAACAAATATTGAAACATCAGGATCGCATCCACTAAGCGGAAGTTGGGATTGGATCTGTCTATCACCAAAAAAATTTAAAGCGCCATTACCAGAAGTTGTTCCTTTTGCCAACGAATTAAAAGTGGTGATATTTAATAAATCTGATTTTGATTGGGCAGAAAAGTATGCTGCATTAGTATCTCCTGCTTGTAAATTGTATTTACAACCTGAATGGGACAGAGCATCTACAGTAACACCACTATTGATCGATTACATTAAGGCTCACCCAAAATGGGAGCTATCATTGCAGATACACAAGTACATTAATGTGCCGTAAAAAGTAAAAAACAAAAAGCGGAGAAAGTTTGATGCTCGCATACTTTTTGCTTTTAACTTTTTACTTATCTTGTAATACAAACGAAACTCCGCTATATGCTTCGCCTACTCTCTATTCTTGCAATTTTCAATTTTTCATTCCTAATTACCAAAGCACAATGGTACGATCCTACAAAGATTAGTAAACAATCAGGAGATCTATATGCACGTGCTGACCTGGCTGAACAAAATGAAAATGATACGGAGGCGATTACCCTACTTAGTAAAGCAATTATAATAGATCCCAAATTTATAGACGCATACATAGCAAGAGCGGGTATTTATGAAGACCTAAAAAACTACACCGTAGCTGTTCAGGATTTTGCCAAAGCAATAGTATTAGATTCTGTTTATTCAAAACCAATGCAGCTCTCCTATTCACTTTCATTGGCTGGTGTAGGTAGATTTACAGATGCACTGACTGCTGTAAATGATTATTTAACCCTACCAAGATTAAATGAAGGAAGTATAAGATCTGCAAATTATCGTAAAGGTACTTATGAGTTTGCTATTCAATATGCAATTGAACATCCTTCGACGGATTATGTTTTTGCACCCAAAAATTTAGGCGACAGTATTAACTCTGTCTATTCCGAATACTATCCATCTATCACGATTGATGGGAAAAAAATGATCTTTACAAGACGTATAAAGGATGAGGATTTTTATCAAAGTGATCTGATAAACGGAAAATGGAGCAAGGCAAGATTATTGGATGGAAAAGTAAATACCAATCTTAATGAAGGTGCGCAAAACATTTCAGTAGATGGTAAGTGGATAGTATTTACTGGTTGTAATTACCCAGAAGGTCAAGGTAGTTGTGATATATATATATCTTATAAAACTGATAATGGCTGGAGCCAGGCAGAAAATTTAGGTACCGCCATAAACACACATTTTTGGGAATCATCTCCTTCGCTTTCTCCTGATAAAAAGGATCTGTATTTTTCGAGCGACAGACCCGATGGTTATGGTGGAAAAGATATTTGGGTATCGCATAGAAATGATGATGGAACATGGGGCGATGCTGAAAATATGGGTCCGCAAATTAATACACCCGGCGACGAGACCTGTCCTTTTATGTATGCAGATAATCAAACATTATTTTTTAGTACCAATGGACGGCCGGGCTACGGACAAAATGATCTGTTCATAACAAAAAGATTAACCGATAGCACATGGAGCGAACCAAAAAATATGGGTTATCCAATTAATACCATCGATGATGAACAAGCATTAATAGTTGCAGCAGATGGCGTTACAGCCTATTATTCCAGTGACCGCGCCGATACAAAGGGGTTAGTTGATATATATAGTTTTCAATTAAGAAAGGATGTACAACCGCCAAGAACCTTGTGGGTAAAGGGACAGGTAACAGATGCAAAAACAAGATCAGGCTTACGCGCTTCTGTTAAACTAACGGATATAAATACACGAAGATTGATTAGTGATGTTGAAACAGACGATGATGGGAATTATTTAACCACGCTCCCCGTTGGGGAAAATTATGATTTTAGCGTAAATAAAAAAGGTTATTTATTCTATTCAGAAAATTATAACCTGAGTAATAATTTTAAGGATTCTGTTTTTACTGCTGATATTCCTTTACAGCCTATTGAAGCAGGAGCCTCTATCGTATTAAAAAATATGTTCTTTGATACAAAGCAAACAACATTAAAACCTGAATCAATTGTTGAATTAAATAGGGTAATACAATTGATGAATGATAATCCTAACCTAAAAATATTGATCAGCGGATACACAGATAATGTGGGTTCGGCCCAAGATAATTTAGCTCTATCGAATGGAAGGGCACTGGCCGTTGTAAAATATCTTTTATCAAGCAGACAGATCATGAAGGACCGTTTACAATCAAAAGGATTTGGTGCAGCAAACCCGATCGGACCTAATACAACCGAAGCTGGCAAAGCATTAAACAGAAGAACAGAATTGAGTGTAATTAGTAATTAATTTTTCTTAATATTGTTCATCCGTATTTTATGATGAACAAAGATCTGTTATACCAAATAGCACTTACATTGGTGCCGAACATAGGCAACGTACACGCAAAAACATTAGCTACTCATTTCGGCGATGCCGAATCTATTTTTAAAGCTAAAAGAAAAGACCTCGAACATATCGATGGCATTGGAACCGTTAGAGCCAAAAGCATTAAAGAGTTTGATTCATTTTTAAGTTCTGAAAAAGAAATTAAATTTATTGAGCAATACAAAATAGCTCCGCTGTTTATTACCGATAAAAATTATCCTCAACGATTGTTGAATTGCTATGATAGTCCTGCACTATTATTTTATCGTGGCAATGCAGATCTGAATACTTCAAAAATTGTTGGTATTGTTGGCACAAGAAATAATTCTGAATACGGTAAAAATATTTGCGAACAAATAGTTCAAGACCTCAGTGAACAAAATGTTTTAATAGCAAGCGGACTTGCATTCGGCATTGATACCATTGCACATAAAGCATCTTTAAAAAATAGTCTGCAAACAATTGGTGTATTGGCTCATGGATTAGATAACCTCTATCCTGCACAAAACAAATCATTAGCGAAACAAATGATCGAGCAAGGTGGTTTACTTACAGAATTTATGAGTGGTACAAATCCTGACAAACAAAATTTCCCGAAGCGAAACAGAATTGTAGCAGGCATAAGCGATTGTATTGTTGTAATAGAAACTGGCAAACGCGGCGGATCATTAATTACTGCAGAATTAGCCAATGGCTATAACAAAGATGTATTCGCTATTCCCGGCAGATGTAATGATAGCAAAAGTGAAGGCTGCAATTTTTTAATTAAAAATAATAAAGGTTCTTTAATAACTTCTGCCAACGATCTTTTGGAAAATATGGGTTGGAAAGAAAACAAAAAAGTATCTCCTAAAAAACAACGGGAATTATTTATCGAATTAACTGCCGATGAAAAAGTAATTGTAGATATTCTGCAATCGCAGGAAAACATTGCTATTGATGAATTGTATTTTAAAAGTGCGTTAAGCAGTAGTTCTGTAGCCGCTGCGCTATTGATGTTAGAGATGCAAGGTGTAGTGGCATCGCTCCCAGGTAAGATTTATAAAATGTTATAACAACAATCTACTTTTTCTTTTTCAAACGTAAATTCTCTTCTTCCAAAGCTGTTACTTTTCTTTGCAGTAAAATATTTGCTGCATCTAATCCTCTTACCGCCAAACTAAGTGTTTGTACCATATTACCAGCCGATGCGTAATCTGCCTGTGGTTCATGTACAATATTTTCATTGATCTTTACTTGTACAGTTTTAATAAAATTATCTAGCGAAATACCAAATAAATTGGTAATTTTTATTAATTCTAAAATATTTGGTTCGCCAATCCCACTTTCCCAATTACCAATTGTCTGCTGAGTTTTACCCAGCTCTAATGCAATGTAAGATTGATTTTTATTTAATTTATTCCTAAGTGTTTTTAAATTAATTCTCCAGATGTCTAATGCCATAATAAAATTATTTACTAATTAATTTAGTATTACCAATTATATTGGTTTATATTTACTGCAAGTAAAATTAGGATAAAATGATCAGGAAATGACAAACTAAATAATAGAAAGCTCTCTCTAAAAACAACCATATTCCCGGTAGTAATGAGCGTAACAATTGACTTGCAAAAGCTGGTAGAACAACAAGTCAAGCTCAAAGCTGCCGGGCTTTTAATTAAATTATACTAATCTCCATAAGGTAAAAAAGTTCTTCTGATAGGTGGTGCATTCCGAAAATAGATCATATTCTTATCTTCTTTTCTTATAGAAATAATCATAGCTACGATAATTGCTACCGCAATTATAATACGGATAATAATGCTAAATAGTTTCATTGGTTAAGGTACTGTTGCTTTGGTCCCTCAAGCAGGGTACGTAAAAAAAGCGTGGGACACTAGCCTACTGGTAAGAAGGTACTGGTATACCACGCCCCAAATAAACTAAGCCCACGCCTATACGGATAGGTGTATCGCTCGATTTTATTTAGGGGCTTTTAAAAAGTACCAGTTTTTCTTACCCTAAAATCAGCTAACGCTAATAATTTTTTATCAACGTAAATGTAGTAGTTTATTATAAATAAAAAAAAGTAGTGAAGAAATTGGCTTCTCAATAATTATTGAATGCCCGCAGCGGTAAAAAATCGGTGTATAATTTTTTATCCATGGAGATAACTGCTTTTTTATTGTGCTTTCCAAATTGATGTCACTACGATACTTGTAGGCACCCATGAACCTTTTATAAAATTTTGATCAGAAAAATTATCATACAGATATTTTTTCGATTCTATTGTGAGCGTTATTTGGCTTGGATCATTTATATTTTCAGCAGATAATTCATAGGATATATCGTATCCATTTTTGTCTATTGCATTTAAAAGTTTATCCAGCTTCTCAGTGGCTTTCTTAGGAGAGTTTATTTGTGTTGTCTTTTTTATCTTCACCTGAAAAGATCCTTCATAGTCGATATCCGGTTTAAATAAAAATATAAAGGACGAATCTAGTTTTGATCTCATTTTAAATGCCTTGAAATCATCTATTGATCTAAATGTATCTATTCTACTCCGATACAACAGCGGACTGCTCATTGCCAGATCGGTAAGAATAGTTGTATCAAATACAAAAGAGCTCGCGTTAGTTGCAATATCATTATATGAAGGAGAAACAACCCAGGTATTTACTATCGACTTATTTTTTACCAGATAAATCGAAAAGCCATTCATATCAAATACACCATTTAATTTTTTCTCAAAAACCCATTCTTTCTGCGTTTTTAAAAGATCGCTAGGTTGATCAATTATGAAACAGAAATTTTTATACAATGTTCCCTTTTCATATCCGGGATTTAAGCCTACCAAAGAATAACTGCTATCTAATTTATATGATTTCAAAATAGCTATTTTTTGTCCATAAGAACAAAATGAAAGAAATACTATAACTGCGGTTAAAATATGTTTCATACATCCAAATATACAAAAGCAATATTTAGATAATAATACTTTTGATACATATCATATACTGTAATATATAGCGAAAGGCTGGGTGGATAAATTGTTTCTCTTGCTAGCGCAGATATGCGGTGTAGGTTTGAGTGTGGTGTATCTGTGCAGTAATTGCAAGCTTAGCACAGATACGCTACGCTTCATCCTTGCCCTGCATATCTGCGCTAGTTTGATAATACATATTATTCATAAAGTTCCTCAATATTAATTCCTTCTCCTTCACATTTAAAACAAATACCGTTCTGAATATGCGAATATGATGGAATATACCCAGATCCGCCACACTTACCACATGGTTTAGTTTCTTTAAGAATTATCCCGTCTTTATTATAAACATTAATAGTATTATTTTCATGTTCTTTTTTATGGCACGGAGGACATAACGTTATCAATGCGTCGTCGTCATATTCCCACGGTTCTTTGCCCTCTATATAATACTTATGGTGAACATTCAATTCTAATTTATCTTCTATTATTATAAATGCTCTATTTGAGATTGGATTTTTTTCACCTTCTCTAATAATATTTTTTGCATCAAAAGCATTCTTAAATGCAGGTTGCATACAATTTCGACAATGATAATTATCTAAACGAATTATCCAATGCCTTTTAGCAATCCAAAAAGAATTTTGTAGCTTTTCTCTATATAGCATCAATTTACTTTTATCTTAAAAAATGATCTTTCGTATTATAATTAGATACATAAACAATTTCTCCCTCAATTATGTCCCCTATACTTACTGGAAAGCTATTATCTAAATCTTCCCAAATAAAAATTGTTGAGTGCGCTGACGTTGGCGTCGCGGAATTTTGTGAATATATCTTTATTGTTTTTTTTTCATTAATTATCAAAAGTCTATAAACTCGCACTTTAACCTTCTGAAACTTTTGTTTAGTAGAAGTTATACAATCTTCCACCTCTGTAACTTCATAATAGTAGTTATCCATCATGGCTTTTATTTTCTAAAAAATATGTTTATTTTTTGATAAAGCTATAAATATAAAATTAAAGATACTGGGTTCAATAAAATGCTCAATAACGGTATGCCGCCCAAGTGAGTGACACAACGATGACGATAAAAGTACAAATGCCCATCAACAAAAATTATTTTCCCTTTTTAATTAGTCATCATATCTTTGCACATGGCAACAATAAACAACTCCTCGAAGCAGCACAAAGGTGCTCATTTTTTCGGCGAAGGCTTAACGTTTGATGACGTACTTCTAATGCCCGCCTATTCTGATGTTTTACCAAGAGATGTAAAAATTACTACACAGCTTACTAAAACAATTACATTAAATGTTCCAATGCTGAGTGCAGCTATGGATACTGTTACGGAAGCACAACTGGCTATTGCATTAGCTCGTGAAGGTGGATTGGGTATTCTGCATAAGAATATGAGTATCGATAAACAAGCCGACCAGGTTCGTAAAGTAAAACGTAGTGAGAACGGATTGATATTAGATCCCGTAACGCTTACGCCAGATGCAACTATCGGCGAAGCATTGCGCATCATGAAAGAAAATAAAATTGGCGGTATTCCTATTATAGATGCACAAAATAAACTAGTTGGTATTTTAACCAATCGTGATCTTCGCTTTGAAACTAATTACGCGCAAAAAGTTGGCGCTGTAATGACCAAAGATAATTTGATCACTGCTCCGGAAGGGACCGATCTTAAAAAAGCAGAACTTATTTTCAAGAAAAATAAAATTGAAAAATTGCCGGTAGTAAATAAATCAGGTAAATTAATTGGACTGGTAACCTTTGGTGATATTTTAAAATTAAAGAGTCATCCTAATTCTGTTAAAGATTCATTCGGTCGTTTATTAGTTGGTGCAGGTGTTGGTATTACAAAAGATACATTAGACAGAGTAGCCGCTTTACACAAAGCAGGTGTAGATGTTATTTGTTTAGACAGCGCACACGGACATACAAAAGGTGTTATCGATACATTAAAATCAGTTAAGAAAACATTCAAAGGCATTCAGGTTATTGCAGGTAACGTAGGTACAGCTGCAGGTGCAAAAGCATTGGCAGATGCCGGTGCAGATGCCGTGAAAGTTGGTATAGGACCAGGTTCTATTTGTACAACAAGAATTGTTGCAGGTACTGGTGTTCCACAAATTACTGCTGTAATGGAAGCTGCAAATGCTTTGAGAGGAAATAAAAATGTTTCTATCATCAGTGATGGAGGTATTCGTTATACAGGTGATATGGTAAAAGCATTAGCCGCAGGTGCGCAATGCGTGATGATGGGTAATGTGTTTGCAGGTACAGAAGAAAGTCCGGGTGAAACTATTATTTATGAGGGTCGTAGATTTAAACAATACCGTGGCATGGGCTCATTAGGCGCAATGTCACAAGGCAGCAGCGATCGTTATTTCCAGGATCCTGAAGATGATATCAAGAAATTTGTTCCTGAAGGAATTGAAGGCCGTGTTGCATTTAAAGGACCATTGAGAGAAATCGTTCATCAATACACCGGCGGGTTACGCGCAGGCATGGGTTACTGCGGAGCCAAAACAATTAAAGATCTGCAATCAGCAACTTTTGTAAAAATAACAAGCTCAGGGATGAAAGAAAGTCATGCGCATGATGTAGCTATTACAAAAGAAGCTCCGAATTATTCAAGGTAATAACCCCGTGCCCCCCTGAAGGGGGAATTTGGAAGTTTAATACTATTCATACAAATTTAAAATCGGTAGAGTTGCACTCTGCCGATTTTTGGTTTATTTTAATTCTTAAATACCTTAAATGTTACAACTCGTTAAAAGAATTTTTACTTCTAAATTCCCCCTTCAGGGGGGTAGGGGGTTTCTAATTTTATTATTTTGTTGCAATACAACCTTTGCACAAGACTCTTCACACATCCGTATCTCCTTGCTTACCTGTACTCCCGGCGAAGAATTGTATTCAACATTTGGGCACAGTGCTATCAGAATAATTGATAGTAGTAGATTAAAATCAACAGATCCTATAATGGATGTTGTTTTCAGCTATGGCAATTTTGAATTTACTGATAATAGTTTTTATTTAAAATTCATCAGAGGCAAATTGCCCTATTTTGTAGATTGTCAAAGTTTTTACCCTGATGGTGATGATCCTGGTTTTGAAAGCGAATATCAGAATACTAATCGCGGTATTACTGAACAAGTTTTGAACCTTGATGGTGCAGAAAAAGTAAATATAGAAAAGGCATTATTTGAAAATATAAAGCCCGAAAACAGGTACTATAAATATGATTTCTTTTTTGATAACTGTACTACAAGAAACCGTGACATTATTATCAATAACGATACGGCACGTATTATTTTCACTCCCGCAATGCCTGCAGGCACTACATTCAGACAAGCTATTCATTTGTATTTAGACAGAAATGATAAAGACTGGTGTAAACTTGGTATCGACCTGTTACTAGGCAAACCATGTGATGATGTGATGACAACAGCCCAATCACAATTTTTACCGGATAACCTGATGACAACTTTTGATAGTTGTAAAAGCAGCAGAAAATTAGTACTAAACAAAACAGAGCTTTGCCCGTCAGCAAAACAAAGAACTTCATTCTTTATCTTTTCTCCAGCATTAGTTTTCTGGTTATTGTTATTGATCATTGTTGTATTCAGCTTCAACGCTGCCCCATTTGCCCGAAATTTTTTATTAAGTTTTGATGGATTGTTATTTTTCTTAGTGGGCTTTTTTGGTATCCTCTTTATTTTTATGTGGACCTGTACCGATCATTCTTTGTGTAAAGACAATTATAATTTATTATGGGCGTGGCCAACACATTTTATGATTGCTTTTTTTGTTGGCAGCAAAAAGAATTTCGTTAAAAAATACTTTGGGTTTACTGCAATCTTCTTAGCATTGCTGTTACTAATATGGTTCTTCTTACCACAACAAATGAATAATGCGTTGCTGCCAATAGTACTATTGTTAATTTATAGAAGTACGGCAAGATATATAACGCCAACGAACACACTAAAATAATGCAGCACAAAAAAATAGATTATAAAGATTGCGAGATCTATTACAAAATAATTGGTAAAGGAAAGCCTGTATTATTTTTACATGGATTTGCAGAAGACGGAAATGTTTGGCAATATCAGATTGATTTTTTAAAAGATCACTATCAAATTATTGTTCCAGATATTCCCGGCAGTGGTCGATCTTCTATTGCTGATTGGATAAATAATATTGATTCACTGGCAGAATCTGTAAAAGCTATTTTGGATGAAGAACAAATAATTAATTGCACAGTGATAGGTCACAGTCTTGGTGGCTACATCACATTAGCTTTAGCAGAAAAATATCCGAAATTATTAAATGGTTTTGGATTATTTCATTCATCTGCCTTTGCAGATACGGAAGAAAAAAAACAAGCAAGATTAAAATCGATCGACTTTATTAAAACAAATGGCGCTTATGAATTTATAAAAGCTACTACACCTGGTTTATTTGCTTCTCTTTTCACTAAAAATCACTCAGACGAGATAAATTTATTGGTCGATAATGGAAAAATGTTTGTAGAAGAAGTTCTA
>Ga0210386_10003070_pt1 | contig 14069 bp, 30 predicted proteins | sample IncBWH32OmetaG_FD_160091 | JGI IMG/M metagenome (GOLD analysis project Ga0210386, IMG submission 160091) | Forest soil microbial communities from Barre Woods Harvard Forest LTER site, Petersham, Massachusetts, United States - Inc-BW-H-32-O ... | reverse complement strand
TGGGAAAGGTACGACGCATGACAATCACTGACTACGACTACGACCGGCGCACCGACGACTACGAAGACGCCTGGCGTCCAGCGTGCGGCGGCGACGCATGCGAACTCATCAGGACCACAATATTCCGAGGCCGGCTGCCCGACCCCCAAACCCTGATGGCCGTCCAAGACGACCCAACCGACGCCGAACCTGAAATGTTCGCCCGGTACGCCGCGTTCTGCGCACCATACGTACCAGCGCGCAAACGGGCAGTGAAACGATGAGCGGTCTTAAACTGTTCGTTGGGACGATGCTCATCTTCCTCGTCGCTGTCGCGTTGATGGTGTGGGCCGACTCGCTGATAGTTGGGACTCCGCAGGTTGTGGAGAAACAGCGTGTCTGCATCCTGGTGTCCGGTCACGGACACGGGCATCGCAAATGAGGATCGGCACACCCGACGGCGGCTACTTAACCAACGAGCGGTGGCCGCGCGCCCCGTGGCGGATCCGGCGTGTAGGCGAAAACTTCGCGTACTGGAACGTCGAACGCTACTCCCACGACAACAACGGACAACCATCCTATGAAGTCGTGCGCAGCTTCGCCACCGGACAACGCGCAATAACAGAATTCGCCGGAAGAAAGGAGAACAAATATGTTGACTGAACTTGAATACGAGATTATCCGCACGATCGTGCGCAGCAAACGTCACTGTGACGAACTGCTGGCCGACCCGGTAGCCCGCGGCGGCGTCCCCACAGTGGGACAATGCGAACATTACACCTGCTACGGCTACTGGCAGGGAGTCAACGCGACCGCTAAACGGATCGCCGACCGCATGGGCATCGACAACGCGACACTCGTCCGGGAATGCCAGCGCATCGCAGGATACATTGGCCGCGAACAACAGGAACTGAACGAGTTCCCCAGCAAGTTCCCGCAAGCCTGACACCTACAGTCCTGCACGACCGATGGGTCCGGTCGTGCAGGTGCTGCGCGTCGCCAGGCGCAACGTTGCAAGATGCAACAAACAACAACAACCGAAAGGGAAAACAAAATCATGTTGACGAAACGATATCTCGCAGGAACCGCGGCGCTCATAGCCGCCGCCACGGTCGCGGTGCCTACAGCGCACGCTGACGGCAACGGATCATTCCTGTCCTGCCTGATCGACCACGGATTCAGGATCACCGACTCCAGCGTTGCACTCGACGTAGCTGAGCGCATCCAAAACGACGAACGCAAAGGAATGCCCCGTTATCAGCTGCTCTGGAATCTTGAAAACGTCTGGAACCTGTCACCGCTACAGGCCAACGTGTACGTGGATTGCGTGTACTCGGTGCTGGTCGGCGTCGCCGCATAACGTTGCAACATGCAACAAAACAAAACAACAACAGAAAGGAAACAAAAATGCCAAGCATGAAAGACATTAAAGTCACCGTCGTAGACACCGGCGGCCAGACAACAACATTCATCCAACGATCCGGACGCGCAATAGACGTGTGCGTGAACGGCTGGGACGTAAAGCTCACAGACGGCATAGTTCAGTTCTATGTGGCGGACAAGCATCTCGACGGGCTGATCGAAGACCTCAAAATGGCCCAACAGATGCGCAGACTCCGCTCGAACTACCAGCAAGTCGGATAAATGGATCCAGACGAGATAGTGACCGCGGACCTATCCAAAGCGGTCCTAACACACCCGCTGCCGTTCTATCCGAGTTTCACGCGCAGGATAGAACACATATACATCGGGTTCCTAACCGACAACGACTCCATGTACGGCATGTACTGGCATGGAATCGCCCACCAAACAACAACAAGCTAAAGGAGGTAAAACATGGGGAAGCTGAGGTTATTCTCCATCCTGGGAGCGGTCGCCTTCACAGTCAGCTACGTCAGCTACGGTCTTCTGTACTGGACGACGAACCAGTGGCTAGAGTTCGGGTTCGGCGCGCTCCTAGGCTGCTACCTAGTGCAGCAGCAGGACGCAATCAAAACGTGGCTGAAGGACAAGAATGAGGAACAAAAATGCGACAACTGATTGAAAGACTACGCATCCTCGCCACCGGACGGTGCGAGTGGGTCAACGACGACGGCACCGACGCCGAAACCACCTACGAGCCGTGGAGTATCCGGTGGACGATCGCGGGCGTCCACCTACCACGGCGCTGGCAGCAACGCCTCGGACTCGTCCGCACCGTGGACAGGGCTTCGCTGGACTGGGGGGACGAATGAGCACCAGACTCGACGCCGCCCTGGAGTCACTGCGCCGTCGCGAGACAACGCTACGCCGCCTCGCGACCTCCAGCGAGAAAAAGGAAGAATCCACCGACGACGAGTACATGGCCGGGCTGTATCACGGAAAGGCGTGTGCGTACTCGATCGCCGCGGACCTCATCCTCAGCGAGATTGAGAAGCTCGCATACCTGATCCGAGAAGGACTCTCGTCATGATGAATCGACCAGTAACATCTCTCAATGTTGTCCTCGAGGCGACACTCGATGAGATCTCCCTAGCCGAGACCGTAGGCGCGCTACTCAAACCGTGCATCGAAAAGATCGGCCCCGAAAAAACCGATGATCCCGAAACGGAGGAGCTGGCCGGCTACATCCGCGGTGTCCTCACACTCGCGTCGAAATTGATTTCGCCCCGTCCGGGTACCGCCAGCGTCGGCGTGAGTCGGATACTTGGGATCCTCGAGGATTACACCGACGACGACGGTAAATACAACGGCCCGCAGCCGGTTCGTGACGAAACTGGGTTACTGCGGGTACTCTGACTCGTCCTGACACCTACAGTCCAGCACCGGTCCCGGAGGGTGACCGGTGCTGGGCCGCGCGTCGCCAGGACGCAACGTTGCAACATGCAACGATTCCGCGCTAGACTGTCCGGTTCAACTCAACCAGAACCGAACAGACAACAACAAGGAGAACAAAATGTATCCGATCGAACAACTATCCGAATGGGACGACGACGGAACGATGGTGGATAACGTCGAGCTTCTCACCCAGGAGGTCCAACAATGCCACGTTTTATAGCGCAGAATGTGAAGAATTTTGCCGGAGAGATAGAGCCGGAGGCCGTAGAACAAGTTAGGCAAACAGCTCAGCTACCATTCGTCTTCCCCCACATTGCTGTAATGCCAGATGTTCATTTTGGACGAGGCTCTACCGTCGGCACTGTTATTCCAACAAAAGGCGCAGTAATACCCGCCGCGGTTGGAGCCGATATAGGCTGCGGAATGTCTGCAGTAAAGACACGGTTTCGCGAAATTGACTTGTACTCCGATAACCATTTCGAGCGTTCTTTATCTCTGCCCGCGTTGCGTGAGGCTATTGAGGATGCTATCCCGTTGTCGCCAGGAAATTACAATAAGGATAACCAGCGGTTTCCGTTTACTCGTAAGCGGCATGAGTTGTTGATGAGGTTGGCGGTGGATACGGGCGTCGATTTGTCGCATTCGCCTAAGTGGATGGAGCAGCTCGGGTCGTTGGGTGGTGGTAACCATTTCATCGAGTTGTGTGTCGATGCCGAGGGTAATGTGTGGTTGTTTCTGCATTCGGGTTCCCGTGGTGTGGGTAATAAGATCGCGCAGAAGCACATCAAGATCGCGTTGCAGTCGACGTTGCAAGATGCAACAGCGCCGGCGCTGCCGAACCGTGACCTGGCCTACCTGGTTGAGGGCACACCGGAGTTCGACAACTACATCAACGAGTTGCATTGGGCGCAGACGTTCGCGTTGCTCAACCGTGATGAAATGATGGACAGGTTCATCCATGTGTTCGCGCAGTGGTTGGGTGTGCAGGCGCAGCGCGTGGAAATTGAGCGAATAAACTGTCACCACAATTATACGGAACCTGTGCACATAGACGGAGAGCGGGTATGGCTGACCAGGAAAGGCGCGATCAATGCCTCCGAAGGCAAAAAGGGCGTTATACCTGGAAGTATGGGGACCCGTTCTTATGTGGTGTCGGGGACTGGCAACGCGGATGGCCTTTACAGTGCTCCTCATGGTGCTGGGAGGAGATTCAGCAGGACCGAGGCTAAGAAGCGGTTCACTGAGGCTGATCTCGCTGCGGCGATGGTTGGTATTGAGTATCGGCACGGGGCGGAGTGGATCGACGAAATCCCCGCCTGCTACAAAGACATTGACCAAATTATCGAGGACGCTAAGGACTTGGTGACGGTGGTTACGACTCTGCGCCAAGTTCTTAACGTGAAAGGTGTGTAGTCGTGCGGGAGATTGCCGTCTTGAGTCCAACGATTGAGGCCCGCTACTGGACCAGGGTCGAGAAGCGTGGTCCAGACGAGTGTTGGCCGTGGACTGGATTAACCGAAAATTTCGGGCATGGATCGCTGTTTATCGGCAAGGATTTTAATGGAAATACGATTTGCGAAAAGGCCCACCGGTTAGCGTGGCGTTTTGCGACGGGAAGTGACCCTGGGGAGCACAAAGTTCGGCACCGTTGTGATAATCCCCCTTGCCAGAATCCGGCGCATTTAGAACTGGGGACCCAGGCGGACAATGTCCGCGATATGTATATGCGCGGGCGAAACAGAAATCCGGGTCGTCAAGGAGAGAGGCATCACGCTGCGAAAATTACCGAGGCGGACGTGCGGGAGATGATCCAGTTGCGGAGAGCCGGGCTTTTGCAGCACGAAATTGCCGACCGCTTCGGTGTCGGGAGAACTGCGGTTACGCGCATCCTCAACGGCAAACGATGGGGCCACGTCGCGCCCTAATCGCTGCGGTTACGACGTTCATGTCCGGCCTCTTGATTAGTGAGGCTTGACATGGTAGTATGTAGTTAATGGGACAACTGCGCCCAAAATCTTTGGGCGTTGCAAGATGCAACACGACGGAAGGAACAAGAATGAACTTCAATACCGTGAATTTGGAGGAGTTGAAGGCGCGTCGGGCTGAGTGGTTGCGCCGAGGGTTGCTGACCACTGTGCCGGTTCCGACGCTGTTCGGGACGATGCGGAAACCCGCATGAGTAACGAGGTGCGTTGTCCGCACGGCATCGTCTGCGACTACGTGTACCGCACTCAGTATTTCCATGGCCACGGGGGCATCGTGGTCGGCGGCGATTACTGGCACACCCCGTACCAGAAGTGCAACGCACAGGTTGAGCCGCGATGAACCCCTACGACGAGGGGACGCCTGAGTGGTTGCTGTACGAAATCTTCGGCGAGGACGAAGCTGAGCCGGAGCAGTTTCCGCGGTACTGAACTCGACTCGACAGCATCAGCGGTGAGAGCGCTGATGCTGTCGGTGGCGTGTTTGAGCACCCCTGTTGCAAGATGCAACAGACCAACAATGCGATGAAAAAGGGGAACAGAATGAACGTGAACGATGATGAGTGACAAGTCGGACAAGCGGTCGGCCAGCGTCGAGTTGGAGGAACTCAGGGAGATCTTCGCCCGCGCCGAGTTTCACTTCAACCTGGAGGCCGATCACACCTTCTACTACGAGAAGGAGACTCGGGCAGCGTTGCGTGGACGCGCGATGATGGCCGAGGCGTTCCGCCTGATGGCCGAGATGGGAGAGCTGAACACCGCCAAGGCGAAGGAACTGTTCAGCGGCGAAAGGGGACGCAAGTCATGAGTGCGATAAGCGCGGTTCACCTTGAACAGCTGATAACAGAATGGCGCGGAAGGGCGTCCCCGTTGATTGAGCGTAGCCCTTCCGGCCTCGTCTACAAAGAGTGCGCTGCCCAGTTGGAACGTGTACTGGCTGACGGTGAGGTCCGGGATGTGTTTGTGTACGGCACGCTGTGCCCCGGCCAGAACCGATGGCCCTCGCTTGAACAGTTCGCCGCGGCGGTCACGCTGGACACGGTTGTCGGGCAGTTGTATGACACCACGCTGGGGTTCCCTGCCGCGGTGATCACCGAACCCGGAACTGTTCCCGGCTACACCGTCACCATGAAAGAGGGTGAGGCGGATTTGGGGTTCGCGGTCCTTGACCGGATCGAAGGTCACCCGGACGCCTACATGCGGTCCATCGTTATCACCGGGAACGGTACGCGGGCGTGGGTGTATCACTGGCCGTGGGACACCTCGAAGTGGACAAGGATCGAAAGGTGGATCGCGTGACCGAACAGCAGCAGTTGGCTAGGTGTTACTACTGCGATCGTCCTATCAAGCAGCTCTACCCGGACGCTCCGTATGAGTTGCAGTGGGTCACACGAGTCTAGAAGACGCGGCGGACTGTACCGGAGAGTCGTGGCCTGTACCGGCAAGGTGGAATTACTAGTGGTGAACTCGGCTTCATGGATCGGTGGTGAGAGCACCGATCCATGGCTGACGTGTTCAAACGAATTCGTTGCAAGATGCAACAAGCTGGTCGACCTCGCGGCAACGACCAGGGCTACTACGCTAGGCGAGGATCGGGCGTGATCGGGCGATGTGGCCCTGGTGACCAGAACAAACGAAAGGAGGATCGATGAGCGCAGAGTTGGATGATGTACGGCAGCTGTACCAGGCGGCCCGGCAACCGCGCCGATTGAAGGCGGTGATCGCCGATATGGACGGGTCGTTAGTGAATGTGTCGTCCATCCGCCATTACGTAAGCGGACCGGTGAAAGACTTCGACGCTTTTCACGCAGCGTCGCGGCATTGCCCGCCTAATGAACAGGCGTTGGAGTTCTGCCGTCGGCATTATGCGGCAGGCGAAGTAATTGCCGTTGTCACCGCTAGAATGGAGCGCCACTATGAGACCAGTGCAGGATGGTTGGATGATTACTTGTTGCCGGAATTGTTGGCCATCCCTCGTGCTTTGTATTTGCCTGTTGGGTATGACGGTCCGATTATGCGTCCGGATGGTTTGACTCATTCGGATGTGTCGGTGAAGCGGCGGATATATCGCTATTTGACGCGGCATTACGAAATTGTGGCAGCTTGCGACGACAACCCTTCGATCCTGCCGTTATGGGAGGAAATGGGCATACCTGAGATCGAACGTATCCCCGGATGGGAGGAGGACTGAGATGGCTGAGTTGTCGCCGATTGAGCGGGCTGCCGAGCGGGTGAATCCGGTGTGGCTGGGGTTGGATGCGGTGCGTGCCCGGGATGAGGCGCTTGTCCAGTTTTTGTGGGAGGAGGTTCCTGTGGATGCTGGGGATGGTTTGGATGCGTTGAATTTGCGGATGCGGTTGGCGGCGGAGTTTCGTGATGAGATTTGGCCGCATCGTGTTCCGGAGCGGGTGGAGTTGACGTTGGCTGAGATGGAGGGGCGTCTTAATGAGAAGGTTGTTGAGTTGAATGCGGAGTTCGCGGCGGGAAAGTGAGGTGTTTTAACCTGATTTAATCGTGACCATTGACTAGTGGACTTGACTATGTTACTATTGTAGATAGTGGGAATATGCCCACTTCAACAAAGCCTGTTTCAAACATGAAACGGAAACAGGTGTTGCATGTTGCAACAGAATCGACAAAACACTGGAAAGGCAACAAAACATGGCGAACACACGTGTTGGTATTAACGCTGCCGTTGAACGGGAGAACCTCGAAGTCATCCCCTTCCTCGGTTGGGCTGAGATGACGTATCCCGACGATGACCTGTTCTTCGATGTGATGGTGGACGACGCGTCCGATAACGGCCTGCTGGCCGCCGGCTAACCCCCGTTTTCCGAGCACAACTCGGCGGCATCAGGTGTTCTCTGGTGCCTGCCGGTGGTGTCGCTCGGGACGCGGCACCGCGTTGCAAGATGCAACGCCATATTTCCGGAACAAAATGAAAGGAACCCCTATGCCTATTGTTTTGGCGGACGACGAAGAAGAAGTGCTGCTAGAACGCTGCCAAACGTGCCTCGAATATGTTGACCCTGACGAGTTGGTGAGCTGCCACAGTTGCGGCGACAGCGTCTGCCACAACCGTAGCCTCTGCGGTATCAGCGGCGACGGGTACTGCGAATCGTGTGACGATGAGCGGGCCGACTGCCAGAACTGTGGGCACCGCGGCTGGCGTGACGACCTGTCGTACTGCGACTCCTGCTGCGAGTATTACTGCTGTGGGATGAGCGGATGCGACGAGTATCACTGCAGCGACTGCTGCGATTGTTGCGAAGACGACAGCGACTATTACGACGAGCGCGGCGCTATCCGTTACGCCAGCTACCGTCCGGAACTGGTGTTCAAAGGCGACCGGTCCCAAACGATGATGGGCGTCGAGCTGGAAGTGGGCGGCAACCAAAGCAGCATCGTGCCCGTGGTTCACAGCATCGATCCCAGCGAGGACCACCTCTACATGAAAGAGGACGGCTCCATTTCTGGTGTGGAGATTGTGACGCACCCGATGACGCTGGAATACGCGCGGCAGTACCCGTTCCAGCCGATGCTGGCTGGTTTGCGTAGCGCCGGGTGCCGGGTGTCGTCCGGGTATGGGCTGCATATCCATGTGGCGCGTGACGCGTTCCGCAAGAATGGTGCGCGCCGCGGACGTAAGCAGGAGTCCGATGTGCATCAAATGTTGTGGCTGCTGTTCATGTACCGAAACAGTACGCAGCTAGAAAAGTTGGCGCGGCGGGTGTCGGACAGTTGGGGATCGTTCCGCAAACCAGCGCCGGGCGAGTTGAAGAACAAGGCGAAAGGTGACCGTGGCCGCGAACGGTATGTTGCGGTTAACTGCTTGAACTCGAACACGTTCGAGTTGCGGTTCTTCAAGTCGACGTTGTGGAAGTCGCAGTTTTATGCGGCGCTGGAGTTCGCCGACGCGTCGGTGAAATACACCCGCAACCTGTCGTCTGCGGATGTGTTGAAGGGCGCGGCGTTGTCGTGGGATGTGTTCACTCAGTGGGCCGCGGACAACGACTACCCGATGTTGCACGCGGAAATCCTGAAACGCTGCGTCGATGACTAGTTGTTGCATCTTGCAACAATGCTGAGCGCCAGCACGCGGCAGCACCGGCCCGAAAGGGTCGGTGCTGCTCATGGTGTCGCCCGAGCGTCGCCCCGCCCAAACCCTTTTGGGCGGCAATTGGTGAACAAAAAGGAAGGAGGGTTCAGCTTATGCCGATGGTACAGTGCCGGGTCTGCGGTTACGAAGACACCCGCGATTACATGCAACGCTGCGCCGACTGCGGCAGACTGCACTGCGAAGACTGCAGGGGCTGGGTAGAAGGCTTCGGTATGTGCGACAACGGGCACTGCGAAAGCTGCTGCTGCTGCTCGGACGCCGAACATGGCTCCGTCCACAGTTACGACTACCGGCCACACCTGCTATTTAAGGGCGATACAGCTCAAACGATGATGGGTGTGGAGCTGGAAGTCTACGGGTTGGCCGACCAGATAGTCGACGCGGTGCACCTGGTGGACGCCCATGAAGACCATCTCTACATGAAGCACGACGGCAGCATCAGCGGTGTGGAGATCGTTACGCACCCGATGACGCTGGAATACGCGCGGCAGTACCCGTTCTCGAAACTGCTGAAAAACCTGAGACTTTCAGGGTCCAGCGTGTACGACAACTATGGGCTGCATATTCATGTGGCGCGTGACGCGTTCCGTAAAAAGTCTTACCGAACGCACAAACAGCAATCCGATGCCCATCAAATGATGTGGCTGCTGTTCATGTACCGAAACAGTGAACAACTCGAAAAGCTGGCCCGCAGGTCATCGCAAGAGTGGGCGTCGTTCCGGAAACCCCGCAAGGGTGTGCTGAAGGAACAAGCGAAAGGCGACAGGAACCTCACGCCCCGATACACGGCGGTGAACTGCCAGAACCGGGAAACGTTTGAGCTTCGCTTCTTCAAAGCCACACTGGATGAGCAGGAATTTTATGCGGCTCTGGAGTTCGCCGACGCGTCGGTGAAATACACCAGCAACCTGTCAGCTGTGGACGTTTTGAAGGGCCGCGCGCTGGGGTGGGACCAGTTCACCGATTGGGTGCTCAAGCACAACTACACGCACCTTTACCGCGAAATCCTCAAACAATCCTGACACCTAGAACAAAACGAACGGAGGCACCTATATGTGTATGTTGAGTTACCTTCCGCCGGGCCACGATGTGGACGAAGACGGCCTGCTGAACGGCGGCATCTCCAATCCACACGGGTCCGGCTGGGCCATCGCCCACAAAGAGATGATAATCATGGGCCGCGACCTCAAAGTTGAGGTTGCGTTGGAGAGTTTCATCAAAGCCCGCCGAAAATATGATGGTGCGGCGTTGTTCCATTCGCGGCTGGCCACGCACGGCAGCGTCAGCGTCAGCAACGTTCATCCGTTCATCGTCGGCGGGAGCCACAAAACGGTGGTCGCGCACAACGGTATCCTCACTAAACCTGAGGCGCAGCCATTGAAGGGTGATGACCGTTCAGACACCAGGAAGTTCGCCGACGAAGTGCTGCCCGGCAGGTTCGCGAACCTGGACAAAATTAGTGTCCAAAAGGAGTTGACGAAGTGGTGCGGTTTGGGCAACAAGCTGGCCATCCTCACCGTCGACCCGCGTTACCAGTCCAGCGCGTACCTTATTAACGCGTCACTGGGCGAGTGGGACCAAGAAACCGGTTTGTGGCATTCGAACTCCGATTATCGGGAGGCGTTGCCGCGGTGGCTGCGTAACCAGTCGAAATCTAAGGCGACGGTCTCGGCGAGGAACGGGGTTCATGTTTATGACTCGGCGACGAAAACGTGGATCAAGCAGGAAGACGGCATGATGGGTGCCAATGTGGCCAAATCGGCGGAGGAATCCGCGGAGGTGTTCATCGGCAGCAGCGCCGATGAACTGGATTGGCGTTGCGCGTTCTGCGGGATGGGCGAGGTCAACAAGATGGGTTACTGCAAATTCTGCGAAACCTGCCAGGACTGCGGCAAGCTCCAGAACGACGACTGCGACTGCTGGGAACGCGCTTACGAGGCGATGAAAGCCGCGCACAGCGTGGAACTCCCCGCCTAACAACAACAGGGAAGGAGAACGGGTATGGCGCAGGGAACTGACAACCCGATAGATCAACTCGGGAAACTTATCGGCTGGTCAATCTTGGCGGCGATCGTCGTCGTCATGGTTGCAGCTGTGTTCCTGATCGTTGTGTAACTGAAGCGATCCGGTGAGGCCGGGCAGTAATGCCCGGTCCTGCTGAAAGCGTCAGAGCGGTGCGACGTGTTGTGTCCGTCTTCGTTCCGGCGCTTCCAGGAGGAACAATCTCCCGGTTCAACATTGATCCGACCGACCAGGGGAAAGGAGAAACTAAGTGCTATGCCAGAGATAGGGATAACGCCGCGCTCAAGCAGAAGCATCTGGGGCTGGCCGTGGGAGCCGGTGGCAGATGCTAATTGCTGCGCGTACTGCGGGATGGGCGAGATTATCCCCGCAGGTTACTGCAACAACTGTAACACCTGCAACGACTGCGGCGAAGCAAGCATCGAATGCACGTGCTGGACATCTGCACTGGCAGATGAAACTGCGGCGGTCATAAGTACCCCTAACCGTCTCACCAACGCGGCAGCAATACTGCTGGGAACGCGCTTACGAACAGAAGAAAGGAGACGCACTGTGCCACGACGCCCTGAAGTGATCTGCCACAATTGCGGCGGCGCGTACAACCGCGACGAATGCACCCACTGCGAGGAATGCGACACCTACAACTGCGCCACGTGCGGGCCTTGCGCCGACAGTTCAAGTCGGCGTGACCGCGCCTACGCGGCAGGCAACTATGGTATCCACGCATGGAACTACCGACCGCGGCACTTCAAACCGAAAGGGAACTACCCGGCTGAAGCGCTGCTCGGCGTCGAACTGGAAGTCGGCGGACGCCGCGGCCAGATCATCGCCGAAACAACACGCACCGTTGACGCCGACGAGACCCACCTCTACCTCAAGGAAGACGGGTCCATCTCCGGTGCCGAGATTGTGACGCATCCGATGACGTTGCAGTTCGCCCGCCAGTACCCGTTCGAGGAACTGCTGGCCTCGCTGCGCCGTGTCCGTTGCCGGGTGGACGACCATTACGGTTTGCATGTCCACGTTTCCCGCAACGCGTTCATCCACGACGGGAAGCAGTCGAAGTCGCATCAAATGCTGTGGCTGCTGTTCATGTACCGGCACGCCCGGGAGTTGGAACTGTTGGCGCGGCGCACCTCGGAACGCTACGCGGCGTTCCGCAAACCGGTGTCTGGTGAGTTGAAGCGCAAAGCCACCGATGTTGGTGACCGCTACAACGACTCCCGTTATGTTGCGGTGAACTGCAACAACGAACGGACGTTCGAGTTGCGGTTCTTCAAAGCCACACTTAAGTACCCGGAGTTCATGGCGGCGTTGGAGTTCGCTGACGCGTCGGTGCGCTACACCGAGAACATGACGACCGCTGACGTGTTGCGCCGCAACGCGTTGACGTGGCGGCATTTCACTGACTGGGTGCAACGGCGTAACTACAAGCACTTGTACACCGAGATTATGCGGCTCGCGCCTCCGCAGTTGTTGACCGGTAAGAAGGAGCCGCTGAACAGGTGGTCCCCGCCGGAGCCTCGGCCCCGCCGCCGCCGTTCGGACGAGATTCGGTTCAACTTGGCTGGCAACTACTACTACATCGTGGACGGCAACGGTGAACGCGAGCGACTCACTGCCGCTGGGGCCACGAACTGGGTAACGCTCGGCTAAAAGGCGCATACATCAACAAAACATTCTTTTTTACGGCGGTACATCTAGTACCGGGAAGGAGCACACAAATATGTGCATGTTAAGTTATCTGCCACCGAACACTGCGGTGGACGAAAAAGGCCTCACCAACGGCGGTAGAAACAACCCAGACGGTCACGGCTGGGCGATCGTCGCTGACTGCGGAACAAAAATCATCACAGGCAAATCGCTGTGGATAGAAACAGCGATCAGGGATTTCAAGGCCGCGCGGGAAGAGAACATGCTCGGCCCCGCGTTGTTCCACTCGAGGTGGGCCACGCACGGCAGCATCAAACTCGACAACGTTCACCCGTTCGTGGTGGGCGACTGCGAGCTGACCGTAGTCGGGCACAACGGGGTGTTCACCCAACCGTCCGCGCAGCCGTGGTCCAAGGCCGACGATCGCTCGGACACGCGGGTTTTCGCCGACGAAATCCTGCCGACCCAATTCAAAAACCTCGACAAGGCCGGGGTGCAGAAAGCGTTGACGCAGTTCTGCGGCACCGGCAACAAGCTGGTCATCCTCACCGTCGCCCCGCAGTATGAGTACTCGGCGTACATCATCAACGAGCCGCTGGGGCAGTGGGACCCTGAAACGGGGATTTGGCATTCAAACGGTGACTACAAGCGCGCCTACTACCGCTATTCCAGGTCCGCATCCTCCGGTATCGGCATGTACGGCTACGGTTACGGTGCCAGCGGCTGGGACGATGACGACTGGCCGATCATTATCGGCAACAGAAAAACCGGCAAAGGCACCGCGGACGACGGCAACGACCCGTACGACGACGAAATGGCGGTCGGCGACGACAAGAAAGAAGGCGGCTGGAACATTTGCGATTGGTGCGAAGAGGGACTGATCGACTCACGCGGATTCTGCGACCGATGCGAACTGTGCATGGACTGCACCGAAACCGTCGAGACCTGCCAGTGCTGGGTACCTGACCGGGCCGAACGAGACGCGTGGGAAGGCCGGCTCGAAGCCGAAGCCACCGACCCTGACGCCGAACGTTGGGCGCGGGAGGACGCCGCCGAGTACGAGAAGTGGCGACACAACTCGGGCGAACTCGACGTCGAGGAACTCGCGAGGCAACTAGCCGAACTGAAACACGAAAGCGACGAACGGATCCGGGCCGCGCAGCTAGCGGTCGAAGCCATCCCCGCTGAATGATCTGAGCACAACCCCAGCGGGTGTTGCATCTTGCAACACCCGCTGGATGATGCGCTCAGCGCGCAGAACCAACACAACAGAAAGGAACAACAAATGGGACTGATGAGTTTGCCGCCGATGCACGCCGCCGGACGGGCGCTGTTCCGGCGCAGCCGCCAACTGGACACCACATGGACCAGGATCAAGGACACCGGAATTGAGGTTGTGGACCCGTTCGGGGACTACCTACCGTTACCGACGTTCACGGAGCGCACACCGAAAGGAGCGGTCGCTAACCTACCCGCCGTTTGGGTGAAGAAACTGC
>Ga0210386_10003069_pt1 | contig 14069 bp, 7 predicted proteins | sample IncBWH32OmetaG_FD_160091 | JGI IMG/M metagenome (GOLD analysis project Ga0210386, IMG submission 160091) | Forest soil microbial communities from Barre Woods Harvard Forest LTER site, Petersham, Massachusetts, United States - Inc-BW-H-32-O ... | reverse complement strand
ACGGCCATCCGATGCAACCAGGTGGAAAAAGCCGATTCTCCGCGAAATGTTTTGATCTTCCGGAACAGTTGCAGGAAGACGTCCTGGGTAAGATCTTCCGCGTCGGTTCTGTCTGCCACCATGCGCAGGCACAGGGTGTAAACCTTGCGGCTGTGCATGCGATAGATTCGTTCAAAGGCGGCGGAATCGCCTTGTTGCGCCAGGTGCACGACATCCGCGTCAGTCAACACTGGAAGTTCGGCTGGTCTTGATGCGCTCACGGTATGGTCCTTCGGATCGTGTGCTGCTCGAGCGAAATTACTGCCTCTCAGACGCGGGAGTCGTATCGAAGCCATTCCTGCGCTGCGAAGCGGAATGCGACAAGCCAACCGGCGGCGGTTGAATTTCGCCGCCGGCCGGTTGACGCTGTGGCTGGCCTGCAAGTTATTTCCCCGCAACGACGTTGACCACCCTGGCCGATGCAAGCTCCTGCTGCATCTGCTTCGGGTAGAGGAATTCATGGCCGGACGTTTCACCCGGATAGAACCAGGTCACGATCGCCTCAGGTTGCGAGGAGCCACGCTGCGCGAAACCAAACACCGTGTTCTCGGTTGCCCTAAAACGCTCGGTGCTAGCTGTGAGAAGCGTCGCAATCAACATGGTGTGATCGGCGTTGAAGACGCGAACTTGAAAATGATCGTTAATCTCGTCTGGCAGCACGAACACGTAGGTTCCCGCAGGCAGCACGCGTCCGGGAATCTGAACGGGCTGGCTGAAGGTGACTGTGGTTTCTTGATTATTCTGGTCTGCATGTGCAGCAGGCAGGACGATCAAGACTGCAAGCAAAAACAAGATGGTGACAAAACTCGCTACGAAAGTGACCCTCTTCATAACTGCTCCTTTTTTTAAGTATTGCGGCCGCATGCTGCTCGCAATTCACTTCGGTACGTCTTAGTTAACTGACGCTTCGAAGTTTTTATTCCGTCAACTTGATGCTTGGCGAAATCATCTTCAAAACGGTTACGAGAATTGGACGCGGTGATGCGCCGCCGCGATACGGAAATGGATGTAAAGCTTTTGTCGCCGAAATATCACGAACATGTCTCGCGAAATTCGGCGATTTACGGCTGATAACCATAGGCGAATTGTTTGCACGGAGTGGCTTTGGCCGCGAGGCGGCGCACTTCGATATCTGCGGCGACGCGGGAGGAATTGAGATTTTTTATATTAGGGGGCGTCGCTCGCGGGCGGTACCATGGGAGCGGCTTACCGGGAGATTCCCATCGCCGAGATAAAGGACACTTCCTCAAGCATCCCTGACTATCAAAATCCGCCGGTTCCAGCCACTTCCGCCCAGCCACCATCGCGGCACAAGGTTTCGCGAATCATTTGGTGGGGACTGGCAATAGTGGTGCTGTTGATTGCGATCCTGCTGATTTATCACCATCACGAAGAAGCGAAAAAAGCGGCGGCCGCGAAAGTTCGTCCTGCGGGCATCACCATTACAACTGTCACGGCGCAAAAAGGCGATATTGGCGTTTACCTGGATGCGATCGGCACGGTCACGCCGGTGTACACGTCTGCGATTACGGCTCAGGTAACCGGAATAATTGTGGGCGTGCATTATACGGAGGGCCAACGTGTTGCGAAGGGCGACGCACTGATTGATATAGACCCGCGTCCGTTCCGGGCGACGCTCCTACAAGCGGAAGGCGCGCTGGAACGCGACCAAAACTTGCTGGCACAGGCGCAGATGGATCTGGAACGGTACACGGAAGCGTGGGCGCACAACGCGATCGCCAAGCAAATTCTGGATGACCAGGAAAAATTAGTGAAGCAGGACGAGGGCCAAGTAAAGAATGACGAAGGAACAGTGCAATTCGATCAGGTGCAGCTGGATTTCTGCCACATCACTGCTCCCATCGCCGGGCGCGTGGGTCTGCGGCTGGTTGATCCCGGCAACGTGGTGCAGTCTGCTGGAACGACTACACTCGCGGTGATCACGCAGCTGGAGCCCATCACTGTGATATTCACGATCCCGGAAGACAGCCTGGACGCGGTGCAAGATCGACTGCGCGCGCACGCTAAGCTGAGCGTGGATGCTTTCGATCGCACGGCCTTGAGGAACATTGCGAACGGGCAGCTTTTGACGCTGGACAATCAGATTGACACCACCACAGGGACGGTGAAAGGGCGCGCACTTTTCCCCAACACCGATGATCTGCTGTTCCCCAACCAGTTTGTGAACACGCGGCTACTGGTAAATACGCTGCAAGGCGTGACGCTGGTACCTTCCTCGGCCATTCAGCAGAATGGGCAAGCGTCGTTCGTGTATGTGATTCAAGAGAATGTCGCGCACATGCGCAGCGTCAAGGCCGGAGTGACGAATGCCGGCATAACCCAAGTGGACGGTGTCAACCCTGGGGACGTGGTCGCGAACAGCAGCTTCGATAAATTGCAGGACAATATCGCGGTAGTCGTTTCGAATAAGCCGGCAACCGCCAGCGGGAACGCCCAAGCCACCGGGAGTCCGGCCCCGTGAGTCCGTCTCGTCCTTTCATCTTGCGGCCCGTAGCTACGTCTTTGTTGATGGCCGCGATTTTGCTTGTGGGCATTGTCGGTTATACACAATTGCCCATCTCCGCACTGCCGGAAGTTGACTATCCCACCATTCAGGTTCTCACTTTTTATCCCGGAGCCAGCCCGACTGTCGTCGCGACGACGGTGACGGCGCCACTCGAGCGTCAATTCGGTGAGCTGCAGGGTTTGAGTCAGATGACTTCCTCCAGCTCGGGCGGCACTTCCGTGATCGTGCTGCAATTTAACCTGACGTTGAGCATTGATATAGCGGAGGAGGAAGTCCAATCCGCGATCAATGCGGCCCAAAGCCTGCTGCCATCCATCCTGCCCGCGCCGCCTATCTACAGCAAAACGAATCCAGCGGATGCGCCGGTGCTGACGCTGGCGATTACTTCGAACTCGATGCCGCTTCCCCAGGTGGAGGATTTGGTAGATACGCGCCTGGCACCAAAGATTTCGCAACTCACCGGTGTCGGGCTGGTGACCATTAGCGGCGGGCAAAAACCCGCGGTGCGCATTCAAGCGAATCCCACGGCACTTTCTTCCTACGGCATTGACCTGGAATCTTTGCGCACCGCTTTGACCGTTGCCAGCGTGAACGCGGCGAAAGGGAACTTCGACGGTCCCAGCCAGGATTATCAGATTGATGCGAACGATCAGCTGGTCACCAATACGGATTATAAAAAGGTCGTGGTTGCTTACAGAAATGGCGCGCCAGTGATGCTCCCCGACGTCGCCGCCATTGTGAATGGCGTAGAAAATAACGCGCAGGCGGCATGGATGAACCAGACGCCGGCGGTGATCCTGAACGTGCAACGCCAGCCCGGGGCGAACACTATCAGCGTGGTGAAAAGCATCAAGCAGCTGATACCGCAGCTGGAAGCGAATCTACCCACGGGTATCCAGGTGACCACGCTCACGGATCTCACGACTGCGATTGAGGCGTCTGTTTCCGACGTCGAGTTTGAATTGCTGTTGACGATCGGGTTGGTGGTGCTGGTCATCTTTCTTTTCTTGCGCAGCCTTTACGCGACCATCATCCCGGCGGTAGCCGTGCCGCTGTCACTGGTCGGCACGCTGGCGGCGATGTACTTGCTGGGGTACAGCCTGGACAACTTGTCGCTGATGGCGCTGACCATTTCCACGGGTTTCGTGGTGGACGATGCCATCGTGATGATCGAGAACATCTCGCGCTATATCGAGGCGGGTGAGAAGCCGATGGACGCGGCGCTGAAGGGCGCGGAGCAGATCGGCTTCACGATTCTGTCGCTGACTGTTTCGCTGATCGCCGTGCTGATTCCGCTGTTGTTCATGGGTGACGTCGTGGGGCGCCTGTTCCGCGAATTTGCGGTGACTTTGGCCGTGACGATCGTGCTTTCGGCGGTAGTTTCCTTGACGCTGACGCCAATGATGAGCGCGCGCATCCTGCGGCACACGCCGGAACACCAGCAGGGGCGCTTCTACAAGGGTTCGGAACGAGTTTTCGAAAATATGATCGCGTTTTATGGGCGCACGCTGAAATTTGTGCTGCGCTACCAGACGATTACGCTGCTGGTCGCGGTGGCTACGCTGCTGCTGACAATTTTTCTTTACATCATTATTCCCAAGGGATTTTTCCCGGTGCAGGATACCGGCGTAATTCAGGGTATCTCGCAGGCGCCGCCAGCCATCAGCTCGCAAGCGATGGCTGAAAAACAGCAGGAACTTGCCAAAGCGGTGATGGAAGATCCCGCCGTCGAAAGTATTTCGTCATTTATCGGCGCGGACGGCACTAACATCACGACCAACAGCGGGCGGATGTCGATCAATCTGAAACCTCTGGACCAGCGGAAGATTAGCGCGTCAAACCTGATCCGCAGGCTGAAAACAAGATTGGACAAAGTGCAGGGAATTCAGCTGTTCATGGAGCCGGTGCAGGATATTACCGTGGACGACCGCGTGAGCCGCACGCAATACCAGTACACGCTGGAAGATTCAGACGCGAATGAGCTGAACCTCTGGACCAATCGCTTTATGGAGAAGCTGAAAAGCCTGCCGGAACTGGAAGACCTGGCGACCGATCAGCAGCCGGGTGGACTCGCCGTAAATCTGGTGATTGACCGCATCACCGCCGGGCGATTGGGCATCGCGCCGTCCACGATTGACAACACTTTGTACGACGCGTTCGGGCAGCGGCAAATCAATACGATGTACACGCAGGTGAATCAGTACCATGTGGTGCTGGAAAGCCAGCCGCAATTTCAGAAAGACCCCAACAAGCTGAATCATATGTATATCCAGTCCAACGCGTCCACCGGCGGCAGCGGCGCGGGCGCTACTTCTTCATTTGCGTCATCCAGTTCGCCATCGGCGGGCTCGAACGCGCTCACGGGCTCGGCGCTCTTCACTCCTTCGGCCAACACGCTTACCCCTCCCTTGAACGCACTGTCGCCGATCTCCTCGTCCACGTCCAGTGGCGGAGCAAATTCCGCAGGTGCGACCAGCTCGGCAATGAGCAACGCCGTGCCGCTAAGCGCTTTCGCGCATTTTGAAAACACGACGGAGCCGCTGGTGATTACGCATCAAGGCCAATTTCCGGCCATCACCGCGTCTTTCAATCTGGCGCCGGACGCCGCGCTAGGCGAGGCCATCACCGCGATCAACAAAGCACAAAAAGACATGCACATGCCTCCGAGCTTGCAAGCCGGCTTTCAAGGCACTGCGGCGTCCTTCACAAATTCGTTGAGCAATGAGCCGCTGCTGATTCTCGCCGCGCTGGTGACGGTTTACATCGTGCTGGGCGTGCTGTACGAGAGTTTCGTGCATCCGATCACGATTCTTTCCACGTTGCCCTCCGCAGGCGTCGGAGCGTTCCTCGCGTTGATTATTTTTCACCAGGATTTGAGCGTGGTGGCGATCATCGGCATCGTCCTGCTGATCGGCATCGTAAAGAAGAACGGCATCATGATGGTCGACTTCGCGCTGGAGGCCGAGCGCAAGGGCGGAAAAAGTTCCACGGACGCAATTTACGAGGCGTGCCTGCTGCGTTTCCGCCCCATTATGATGACCACCATGGCGGCGCTGCTCGCTGGGCTGCCACTCGCGCTCGGAACTGGATTCGGTTCCGAACTGCGCCGGCCGCTGGGCATTGCGATGGTCGGCGGGCTGCTGCTGAGCCAGGCGCTGACGCTATACACCACGCCAGTGATCTACATTTTCTTCGACAAATTGGCGCAGCGTTTTTCTCCGAGTTCGCCGGAGCACGAGGACGGCCAGGAGCATGGGCCGGAAACCGGAGACGCACCGGCAACACCAGGGCCAGCATGAACATCTCCGCGCCGTTCATCCACCGCCCGGTGGCGACAACGCTGCTCACGGTGGCGATCGCGCTTGCAGGCGCGGTCGCGTTCGAGGTGCTTCCGGTTTCGCCGCTGCCCGAAGTGGACTTTCCGACGATTTCGGTCAGCGCAGGTTTGCCCGGAGGCAGCGCCCAGATCATGGCATCCTCCGTCGCCACCCCGCTGGAGCGGCAATTCGGCCACATTGCCGGCGTGACGGAAATGACCTCCGCCAGCACGCTCGGCAGTACTTCGATCACCATTCAATTCGATCTCAGTCGCGATATTGATGGCGCGGCGCGTGACGTGGAGTCCGCCATCAACGCGGCGCGAACTTATTTGCCCGCGAACCTGCCGTCGAATCCCACTTATCGCAAAGTGAATCCCGCCGATGCGCCGATCATGATCCTTGGCCTCACTTCGGACAAATACGGCCCGGAAAGCGTGTACGACACGGCTTCCACTGTCATCATGCAGAAGCTTTCGCAAATACAGGGCGTGGGTCAGGTCAGCGTAGGAGGCGGCGCGTTGCCTTCGGTGCGCGTGGATGCGAATCCCACACAACTGGCCGCGTACGGACTCACTCTCGGGAATTTGCAATCGGTGCTCAGCCAGCAAAACTCCGACCTGGCCAAAGGCCAAATTTCCGACGGCCTGGTGACCGCGGACATCCTCTCCAACGACCAGATCTCCAAGGCCGCGGACTACCGGCCGCTCGTCGTTGGTTATAGCCACGGCGCGGCGGTGCGACTCTCTGATGTGGCGCAGGTGACCGACTCGGTGCAAAACGTGCGCGCTGCGGGCTATTTGAACGGCAAGCGCGCAATCACCGTGATTATTTTTCGGCAGCCTGGCGCCAACATCATCGCGACCGTGGACCGCGTCGTCCAGCAACTTCCGTTCATCAAGGCGTCCATTCCGCTAGGCATTGATATCACCGTGGTGCTGGATCGCACCACGACGATTCGCGCGTCCGTCGGTGACGTGGAAAGAACTCTGCTGATTTCCATCGTGCTGGTGATCCTGGTGGTTTTCGTGTTTCTGCGCAACTGGCGCGCCACGCTGATCCCCGCTGTGGCCGTGCCAGTCTCGCTGATCGGCACTTGCGCGGTGATGTATCTCTTTGGGTTCAGCATAGACAACCTTTCGCTGATGGCGCTAACGATTTCGACAGGGTTCGTAGTGGATGACGCCATTGTGGTGATGGAGAACGTGGCACGTCATCTGGAAAACGGGCTGAAGCCTTTTGCCGCGGCGTTGAAGGGCGCGGAAGAAATCGGATTCACGGTGTTCTCGATCAGCATTTCGCTGATTGCCGTTTTTATTCCGCTACTGCTGATGGGCGGAATCGTCGGGCGCCTGTTCCGCGAATTCGCGATTACTCTTTCGACGGCCATCGTGGTGTCGATGGTCATTTCGCTCACCACGACGCCGATGATGTGCGCGTACCTCTTGCGCAACGAGCGCACCGTGGAACACGGCCGCATGTACAATGCCAGCGAGAAGTTCTTCGACTGGATTTTGTCCTTGTATCGCCGCACGCTCACCTGGGTGTTGGACAATCCCGCGCTCACTCTGATCGTGCTGTTCATCACCATCGCGCTCAACGTGTACCTGATCATCAAGATTCCCAAGGGCTTTTTCCCGCAGCAGGATACTGGTGCGCTCCAGGGTGCCGTTCGCGGGCCGCAGGATGCATCCTTCCCCGCGATGAACAGTGCCGTTCAGCGGATCGGCGCGGTGATCAAGAACGACCCGGCCGTCGCTAACGTAATTGCGTTTACCGGCGGCGGTGGGGCCACAAACACCGGCTCCGCCTACGTCGCGCTCAAGCCGTTGGCGGAGCGTAAGGTCAGCGCCGCCCAGATCATCAACCGCCTGCGCCCTAAATTAAACGCTTTACCCGTCGCTTCTGCATTTCTGCAGGCCGTGCAAGATCTGCGCATCGGCGGCCGCGGCAGCAACGCGCTTTACCAGTACACGATTCAATCGGACAACCCGCAGGACCTCAACAAATGGGCGCCGATTCTCTTGAGCTCGATGCAGAAACTGAAGGGGCTGCAGGACGTTAGCTCGGACCAACAGAACGGCGGCCTAGACGAGCTGATGGACTACGATCGCGTAACCGCCGCGAAGCTCGGACTTACGGTGCAGTCGCTGGATTCGACGTTGTACAGCGCGTTCGGCCAGTCGGAAGTCTCCATCATCTATACACAGTTGAACCAATACTACGTGGTGCTGGAGGTTGCGCCGCAGTATTGGCAAAGTCCGGAAGGCCTGAAGGACATCTACCTTCAATCCGCGGGCGGTAATATTCCGTTGCTCGCGGTGGCGAAGGGGCAGGCCAACACGACGCCGCTCGCCGTCAATCACACCGGCCTGTTTCCTTCGGTCACCGTTTCTTTTAACCTGGCGCCCAACATGTCGTTGAGCGACGCCACGCAGGCCATCAGCCAGATGCAAAAGCGGCTCGGCACGCCATCCAGCCTGCAAGGTTTCTATGCCGGCACGCTGCAGGCCTATCAACAATCGTTAAGCACCGAGCCCTGGCTGATCGCGACGGCGCTGGCGGCGGTGTACATCGTTCTCGGAATCCTCTATGAGAGCCTCGTCCATCCGTGGACCATCATTTCCACTCTACCGTCGGCCAGCGTGGGAGCGATGCTCGCGCTGATGCTCTTCAAGCAGGACCTGAACGTCATCTCCATCATCGGCATCGTGTTGCTGATCGGAATCGTAAAAAAGAACGCGATTATGATGATTGACTTCGCGCTGCAGGCGGAGCGCGAGGAGGGGAAGAGCACGCGCGACGCGATTTTCGAAGCGTGCATGCTGCGTTTCCGTCCGATCCTGATGACCACGATGGCCGCGCTGTTGGGCGCGTTGCCGCTGGCTCTGGGCACCGGAACGGGCTACGAACTTCGCCGGCCGCTGGGCATCACGATTGTCGGCGGACTTATCCTCAGCCAGATGCTCACGTTGTATACCACGCCGGTCGTCTATCTGGAGTTTGACCGCTTGCGGCTGCGCTTGCTGGGAAAGCAAAACAATGGCATTGAGCACGGCGCGCGCCCAGCTCCGAGCGAAGCGGATTAGTTGTCGCGATCACGACGGTTCGGTAATCGCGAACGGCTGCACTAACTCGCCTGGCCGGCCTGACTTTCGCCATTCATCGTGTTTGCCAGGTCTCTTCGTTTTGGAAACGTCTGTACCAGCGGTCAGGTTCGCGAAACGAATTGCAGGCTTAACATAGCTCTGGCTGATCGCTGGTGGTCACCAGGAGGGCGGAGCGGTGCCATTCCTATTGCTAGGAATTGCGGGCATAGGCTGGGCGGGATTCAGCCTGTTTACCGGGAAGGGCTACTATAAAGGTTGCCCTCCCGGTGGATTCGATCGCGCCGAGCATCCCTTCAGTTTTTGGATTCCGACATTGATTATTTTGGGCTTAGGCATTTTCATGATTCTGATTTTTCTGGGATGGATTCCGTTGCCGCCACGCGCAGTTCACGGCTGAGAGTCCGCGTGGATATTGATTTGCGACGGTGCTGCGAACGCGCTCGTAATTGCCTCGCACCATCAGAAACAATTAGACAGCTCGGCTGCGTGAGTCGGATACTGCCCTTAAGTCGGATCCTGCGCGAGCGGTAACCGATTCCAGCATCTCGCTCGACCCGCGCGACACTCGGCGGCATGGCCTTCACATCCGACGAGTTGCAGCCGATATAGATGGAGAGTCTGGAGGGAATATGTTGAATGCCGGACCTGCCAAGAAAGTGATCATCTATGTTAGTCAGGACCAGAAGTACCATCGCGATTCAGTTTACGCCGCCATTCTGGAGTTTCTTTTCCGCAGCAAGGTTTCGGGAGCCATGGTCACGCGCGGCATCGCCGGATTCGGCGCAGATCATCATTTGCAGACGGATCGCATCCTGGCGCTTACGGAAAATCTTCCCATGAAAGTGGAATTCGTCGAGACGGCGGAGAAAGTCGCCGCACTGCTTCCCAAGCTGCAGGAAATGGCGGGCAATGGCTTGATCGCGGTGTCCGAGGTCGAAGTGATCAAATAAGTATTCGCGCCAGGACGGAATTCGTCGGGAGTGAAGCGAAAAAAATCGGAGCCGCCACCGTGAAGTAGCGGCTCCGTTAGGGGTGGGGGCCCCATTGCTGCAAGCCCTTGGTTGAAAATCAGAAGCGATATTTCAGGGCGAACTGGATATTGCGCGCTCCCTGTGAGGTGAAGATTTCCCCATAATTGGACTGGCCCGCGGTGTGCTGGCCACTGAACTCCTGCCCGAAGTTGAAGATTGGCGTGTTTGTAAAGTTCGTCATATCAACCCTGAATTGCAGCGATTGCCTTTCGGTAATCGCGAAATCCTTGGCCAAGCTGAGGTTGCCAGTCTTAAGTCCGGGGCCATCGAAAGCACCTACGCCGCAATCGCCAAACGTTCCCGGCGCGGGGTTGGTTACGGCGAGAGGATTCAGAAAGCTCACACCCTGGTTTGTTGGATTGAACACCATCGGGACACGCGCAGGCACTCCGGGGACGCAGTCTGCGCGAGTGGAAAATCCGCCCGTGCCCGACGGGTCGCCGTTGGCAAAAATGGTTTGAGCAAATCCGCTGTGGAAGATGAAGCTCGAACTGATGCGCCATCCTCCGGCTATCGCGTTTACGACGCCATTCACGTCGTTGCCAAACCGCTTGCCGTGACCAAAAGGAAGCTCGTAAACGACATAGCCGTTGAAGAGGTTGGCAATGTTCTGCGGACAGCGCCCGTAGTCGCCCATCTGGTCGTAAGGATTCTGCGGGAAGGCCCAGCCTGAAATCGTCTGGGCTTCCGTCGCGACGTTATCGCCGAACTGGCCGAAGAATCCGGGCGTGTCACTCAAGCACTTCGACCACGTATAGTTCAACTGTGCCTGCAGACCGTTCGACAGGCGCTCTTGCAGGACCATCTCCAAAGCATTGTAATTGCCGATCCCATTTGAGAGCGAATAGCGCCGTTGGCCCGGTTCGCTGAGCAACGTCGGGTTCAGGAAGGGACTGGGAGTGATGGTGCCATTGGCGTTCAATTGGCTCTGCTGGAGCATGATGATATTGCTGAGGTGTTGATCGTCCTCGCCGACGTAGCCGACCTGTACGGTTGTAGCCCTTCCAAACTGCCTCTGGATGTTCAGGCTATATTCTTGCTGGACTTCGGGCCGGATGTTCACGTCAAAAGCGTGAGTCGTCACACCCGAGAAACAAATCGGAGAAAACGTCTGGGCCAGAGCAAGAGTGCATCCCGAGGGGAAGCCTGTAAACCCCTGGTCCAACGTGCTGGCAGGCAGCGGAGTGGAGGGGGCGAAGGTGACGTTGTTGGCCTGCTGGAACGGCGGGTTTGCCGTGAGCAAGTTGTTCACACCGTTGCTCTCGTTGAAACTGGAGACTGCGTAAGCCGCGCGCACGACGGTATTTTTCAGGAAACCTGGTTGCCAGGCAATTCCGATGCGGGGTTGGAAATTCGTGATGCCGTTGTACTGCTTGTACAGAGCGGCTCCCAATCCCTGATTGTTGATCGCGGACGTGATGATCTGTCCTCCGAACAGGTTGTAGTTCACGGCGTTTCCGTCTGGCGTGGCGCGGGGCGTATTGAGCTCCCAACGCAGTCCGACATTTATAGTGAGATTGGGCCTGACCCTCCAGTTGTCCTGCCCGTACACGGCCCAAAGATTGTTTCGAATGTGGCGGTTGCCGACACCTGAACCGATGCCCAAATTGTTGGGGTCGCCCAACATAAAATCGGCCAAGCCGGAACCCGCCGAAAGCGGAGGGGACTTGGGATCGGCCGGATTGCTGAGCGTGGGGTTCCCTGTGTACTGCCCATTGAAGTTGAAAAGGCCCGCCAGTCCTTCAATTCCAGGAAACAGAAAATTGTCGCGGTAGTTGTTGAACTGGATGCCGGCGTGAAATTCGTGATTGCCGTGCGTCTTGACGATCGAATCACCGATCTGAAAGACGGTGTCGGAGAAGGTGTTGAATTGCCCCAGATTGTTGCCGATGGTCGCGACGTTCCCAAATAACCCGCCAATGGCCGGTAGGAACGTGCTCGGCGAGCCGGGAATGCCAAATTCCTGCGGCAGATTTTGTCCGGTCGGATTGGTAAAGCCCTGGCTGACGGGGAAATAACTGAAGCCCGCGCGGAAGTCGTTAATCAGGCTGGAGTCGATCGTTCGCGTCCAACCGATGACTCCATTCTTCAGCGGATAATTAAAATTCGTGATGCCATTGTTCGCCAGCAGGAAGGTTTCAGTAGTCGGATTCCGCACGGACTGTTGCGAATAGCGCCCAAAAACGCGGTCCTTGTCATCGGGGGTCCAGTCGATCTTGACGTCGCCCTGGTCCGCATCGTTTATGATTCGCTGTTGATAGAACAAAGTATCGCCGGAGGCCGGCAGGGGGTAGAGCGGCGAATTCACGATCGCCAATGCGGCGGGGCTCAAGGTGAATCCCGCAGCGGTCAAATTGTTGAACGGAATCGGTGTCCTATTTGCCGGATTAACACCCGCCTGTGGCGCATACAACTGGGTGTTTAGCGCTAACTGGGCAGGGGTGGTTGCGTTGCAGATGCCGGCCGGACTAAATCCTGCCGGACAGAGTTCGCCAAAATTCCCTGCGCGTTCCGCAGCGCTCATGACAATCGCGGTCTGCGTCGAAGGACTGTCCATGCGCTGCCCTTCATAATCCACGAAGAAAAAAAGCCGGTTCTTTACTATCGGCCCGCCGAAGGTGCCGCCGAAGCGGTTATACCGAAGGGCGGCTTTCGGCGTCACAGGAGTGGTCAATCCCGCGCTCCATTGATTCGCGTCAAATGCGTCGTTGCGAAGGAATTCAAAGGCACTGCCATGATACGAGTTGGTGCCGGACTTGATGGTCGTATTCACAATGCCGCCCAGAAAATTGCCGAACTCTGCCGGTGGATTCTGGGCGATTAGATTGAATTCCTGGATCGCTTCGGTACTGGGCGAATAGGCCACTTCGTTGTTGTCGTTCTGATTGTTGTCTATTCCATCGAGGATGTAATTGTTGGTTTGCTCGCGATTTCCGTTGATGTAGGGACGTCCAACCTGAAAGGTGTTTTGGCCCGAGGTGAACGCGCCCGGATTCGTGCTGATTGCTCCCGGTGTGAGCAGGGTGAGCTCGTTGTAGTTTCCAGTGATCAATGGGATGTTTTCCGTTACCACGTGATCGATATGGGTGCTGATGTCAGTTGTTTCCGTTTGCAGCAGCGGGGGTACGCCACTCACTTCGACCGTCTGCGACATGGTACCGACGGTCAACTGCATGTCAACGCGCGCGACTTGATCCAGGACGAGATCAAAGGCGGAGTGCACCGCGGTTTGAAATCCTTTGGCTTCGACCTTCACCGTGTACCGCCCGATCGGGAGGTGCGTGAAGTAGTACGCGCCATCGCTGTTGGTTTGCGTCGGATAGGCCGTACCGCGGGCGACGTCCGTGGCGGTGACAGTGGCGCCGGCAAGGGCCGCACCAGAAGCATCAGTAACCGAACCGTTGATGGAACCCGTGGTTTCTTGCGCGCGGGCGGGCGCCAGCACGGCGAAAACGGCGGCGAGCAAGGCAACGCCGAGAAACAGTACAGATTTTGCGAGCCTGAAATTCTTGTTCACGAAAGCCTCCTGCGTGGATTCTGTGCGGCGAAGCGACATAAAAACCCCCAAGCACCCTAAAGATGGAAAGAGCTATATAGCGGAAAATATAGCTTGTCAAGAGAAAAATGAATATGTATAAGGCTTCTGACAGATTTTTCAAATACGCTCTATAGCGGATATTAGCGCTCTATAGCAGCATGTTTGCACTTTGGAGGCTGGGCCGGGCGCCTTTCCATCGCGCTAAAGCCCTAACCTGCTAGACTCTCAGCAATTTCCGGAGCTTTCATGACACCGATCGGCCGTAACGGCGAGCCCACGTACAAGCGCATCCAGAACGTAATTCGCAGACGCATCGAATCCGGCCAGCTCAGACCCGGCGACGCCGTCGCTTCCGAACGGGAGCTCGCCAAGATGCACAAAGTCAGCTTGATGACCGCGCGCCACGCGCTCGCCGACCTGGCGCGCGAAGGCATGGTGGAGCGCCGCCACGGTTCCGGCACATTCGTCGCGCCGCCGAAAATTCATTTCAACAAGTTGATGAGTTAC
>Ga0210386_10003068_pt1 | contig 14072 bp, 17 predicted proteins | sample IncBWH32OmetaG_FD_160091 | JGI IMG/M metagenome (GOLD analysis project Ga0210386, IMG submission 160091) | Forest soil microbial communities from Barre Woods Harvard Forest LTER site, Petersham, Massachusetts, United States - Inc-BW-H-32-O ... | reverse complement strand
AAGATATGAGCTTCGATCCGGCGCTCGTCCTGATGGAACACCGGGCGGATCGCCAGGTCGCCCTTCAGGTTCTTGAATGCCTGCTCCACGGCGACAAGCTGGATGTAGTACTGCCACAACAGCGCGGGATCGTTCTCGGTGAGGTTGGTGCGCAGCAGATACCGCCCTTCGCGTCGACGCACCTTGCACAGCTTCTGGCGATTGAGCGTGTAGCTGAAGGTGGAACCTTGCTTGTCCATCTCGATATCCACCAGCCGCCATGCCGTAGGCGCGCGTGATCGCGCCGCCCCCAGCTTCATCAACCTCTCCTCGCGCGATATTTCCATGGCGGCAAGCTCACGCAGCCGCTTCCACAGCCACTTCAGCTGCCGCCTGCGCATCGCGCGTTCCTTGGTGACGCGGTCGACGCTCTCGGCATAGACGTAAACTTCGCTGTCCTCAGCGAGCAGTTTGACTTGTACGCCTTCGCGCGCCTGTTGCCAGGGCTCGGCCAGCAGATCTTTCTCCAGCCGCGACAGACGGCCCTTCGGCGTTCCCACAAGGTACTGCACCGGCGGATTGCTGGCGCGCATTTCGGCCAGCACCGCTTCCGTCGGGATACCGCGATCCATCACCCACACACGCCTTGCCCGACCATATTGCTGCTCGATCTTGTCGAGGAACATCCGCAACGTTTTACAATCCGCGGTATTGCCGGACAGCACCTCGTAGGCCAGAGGCAGACCGTCCGGCGTGACCACCAGCGCGATCACCACCTGCGGGCAATCAGGCCGTTTGTCGCGGCTGTAACCGTGGCGGCGCTTATTGCCCTCCGGCACATCCGCGGCGTTGATCTCGAAATAGGTGCTGGTCAGATCGTAGAGCAGCACGTCGAACTCGGCGTTGAACAGGTCGCGCCAGCGGCTCACCAGGTGCGAGAACAAATCCGCTTTGTGCGCCAGCAGAAAATCATGACAGGCGTAAAGCTTGTGCGGCTCGGCCAGACCGAAATCCGAACCCAGCAGATCGGCCATGGCACTGCGGCCGAACCAGTCACGGTGCAACTTCCACTCGCTACCCGGCGCGATCAGCCGGTACGATACCAGCACCTGCAAGACTTGGTCCCACCGCGTCCCCTTGCGGTTTGGCGGCAGGCGTTCCGACCAGAACTGATCCAGCTGTAATTCTTCCCATAACTGCCCCGCCAGCCAGCATGCACCCCATTGCCGCGGTCGGCTCAGCCGCATCTCCGACAGGCGAAGCTGCACAGTCGAACTGTCGGGCGTGCCGTCGGGCGTGCCGTCGGGCGTGATCGCGGTGGCGCGATCCTCGGCAAACAGCGCCAGTGTTCGCGGACGTCCGGCATCCTCGTCGAAAACCTCAATCGACTTTCGCCAGACCGCGGCCTGGGACGGGCTGATCTCGCCCAAATACAACACGTGGCGCTGAACCACGCGGCCACCCTGGAGGCGTCGGTTCTCGACGACGCTCCAATAGCTGTGCGTCTTGCCGTCCTTCCGTCGCCGGGTCTGCCGCAAAAACATGACCGGGCGAGTCTAGCGAAGCGAATCAGCCCCCGGGAACGGGGTAGGTCTTCACTACAGCCACTTTCGGCCGTCAGGGTCCTATATAGACATGGAATTCCAGATACTTATCAAACCGAATGCGATACAAAGACGGGTTTTCAGGGTCGAATCCGCGAAGACGGGTTAACGTCCCTTCTGCCGGCCACCGCTATTCGGACGTCGATCTCGACGATCCTGCTTTCGAGCACGCGCCCTACGATCCGATGATCGCCTATGGCCGGTCCAAGACGGCCAACATCCTGTTCGCGGTGGAGTTCGACCGACGTCATAGGGCGCGTGGGGTGAGGGCGACGGCGCTGCACCCCGGCGGGATCAGGACCGAGCTCGACCGCCACATGCAGCCCGGCGAGCTCCAGGCGACTGTGGATCGGATCAACGCCGAGCTGACGGCCGAAGGACGGCCGCCCTTCCAGTTCAAGACGATCCCCCAGGGCGCCGCGACCTCGGTCTGGGCCGCCTTCGTTGCCACGGCCGAAGAGGTCGGCGGCCGCTACTGCGAGGACTGCCACGTGTCGCCGGTCACCGAAGGGCTGATCAGTCCGGTGAGCCCCGGCGTCAGGCCCTACGCCCTCGATCCGAAGCACGCCAAGGCGCTCTGGGCCAAGAGCGAGGAGATGGTGGGCGAGCGCTTCTGACCATCCATGCCTCACGGCCAAAGGGAGAAGCGATCTATGCCTCAGAGAAAAGCGGCGCATCGTAGGAAAACTCTTCATCTGCAAGGAAAAATCCATGCCTGCGCTTTCACCTGTTGATCCCAGGAGCGCCGCGCTGCTGGTGATGGATTGTCAGGTCGACACCCTGATCAGGTTCATGCCGGCTGCGCAGTCCGCCGGTGTGATCGCGCGCGTGCCTGAGTTGCTCGCCACGGCGCGAGATGCGGGCATGATGGTGATTCATGTCGTTGTCGCCTTCCGGCCCGGCCATCCCGAAATCAGCCCCCGTAACCTCGGGTTCATCGCGCTGAAGGCAAACGGAATGCGGTCGGCCGGGAGCGAAGGCGCCGCGATCCATCCGGCCGCGGCGGCGCGAGAGGGGGAACCGATCGTGGTCAAGCACCGCGTCAGCCCGTTCGTCGGCACCGACCTGGAGACGCTGCTGCGCGCCAACGGCATCGACACGCTGGTGCTCGCCGGTGTCCATACCAGCGGCGTCGTGCTGTCGACCGTTCGGCACGCCGGCGATCTGGACTATCGGCTGGTCGTCGTCCGCGATTGCTGCGCCGACCCAGATGCAGAGCTGCATGCGATGCTGCTCGACATCGTCTTCCCGAAACAGGCGGCCGTCATCACCACCGCGGAACTCGCCGGCGCCTTACCTGGCAGGTCGGCATGAACGAACTCCAGCGATAGACCTGGAAAAGCGTCGATCCGTTCACCTGGGTCGGCCAGGGCACGGCCGTCTCCACGCGCGGCTGGACACGGATCGGCGTGAACGCGGCCGACCAGCGACAGCAAGTGGTGGACGCGTTGGATGCGATCAAGAAGACGGCGCGCGACCCGTACGCGAGTTTCCGCAGCCTGTATCGTCAACGCCGCGCAGCGGAAGTCCGGGCGACACGCGCCGACGACCGTGCCACCATCCCGGTCTGGTTCCCGCAGGCCCAGACCGGCGGCGGCATCGACGAAATGACCGAGTGCGAGGAACGCCTTATGTTGAGCCGGCGTATCTTCTCAGCTGGCGTGCCCCGAGACGTTCATCGCGCTGGCGTGTCGAATAGGGAACGGCCGGAACGGGTCTGTTGGCGATAATGTCCGCGCGGGCTGGAGCCCGACACGTACGGTGTGGTCGCCAAGAGGTCGACGGAGTTGATGATCGGGCGGGATCTACCTTCCCGTGCGACCTTGCTGATCACGGAAATATTCGATGCTCACGTCGTAAACGAAATGTTCCAGCCACTGGGGCGTCAGCGTGCGCTCTGAGACCGGGAAACCCTCCTCCAGCACATGTAGCGCCCGCACGTGGTCGGCGCGGAAATGGCGGAAATCGTTGCGCACCTCACACTAGGCGCTGATGCGCCTCGCCTGCACGCAATACGCGGTGACAAACGGCGAGCGGCGCTGCAATAGTGTGCCTCTGGTCGGGGCCGTGAGGTCCGGGTGTCACAAGGCGCTCTGCCATTCTCTCGGCCGCATCCTTTGCTGCCGTAACATTCTCGCACGTCCCCGAGCCGATAAGCCGGTCCGGCTGGTGATCTGGGCCGCGATGATCGATCACAACGAAGCGCACATATCGTTCTGCCGAAGGTGGATAAACGACCAATCGAAAGCCATCTTTTTCCATCCATAGCCTCCCCTCTTGCTCGTTCCAATGCCGGGCTTCGCTCATGGACTAGCTCCTGTGTGTCTCGGGTGTGTGCCAGCTTCGGTTTGACAGGCGCGGTCGATGGCGGCACTTGCGTTGCAAGAGAAGCAATGCCTCCGGTAGCGTCTCCGCGCAGGTGGCGCCGATGCCATGTTGTGGTGGTGGAAGAATGACAGTTTCGACATGGTCGGGGATGGGATTGCCGACACGCGCGGTGTCGCCAAGCGACAGGGTCGTTGCCCAGCGCGTCATCAGTCCAACCACCAGTAAGTTATGAAGAACCGTCGCATGGGCGACCGTCTCCAATAGGCGCGGATGAACGCAACACGTCTGACCCTTGCAGCCGGAGCATCGATCCTAGAGTACGCAGCAGAAGTCAGTGTGCACCGCCGTGCTATGCCGGCGGGAACAGCCAAATGCCACGGCCTCATGCAGGCTCATATCACCACCCACCCAAACCTGGCGGCCGCCATGGAGGCCTCTTCTCCCGTGATTGAGGTGCGTAGTCTTGTTGCGGAATGCCCGTCGACAGCGTACGCGGGACCGATACGGATGCTGAGCACCATTATTGCGGCACGAAGCACGATCTTCATGGTCGTTTTCCTCGCGGGACGTTGCTGGACGGCTGGCTAAGAAACGTGTCACCGTTCGGCAAAAAAACTGGGGACGAAACACGAAATAAACATCCCACGGATATTGCATTCTCTATTGAGCAAGGTTCAGGAATGAGTTGCGATGATCTTCGCCACCTTACCGGCTCCGTATCAAGTTACCGTGTGCCGACGGCGTAAAGCCTGCACCGCCGCAACGGCCCAACACACCTGGGGTGGTTCAATGTCGCTATTGCGATACCGCTAGATGAACGTGCGGCAAACTAATCTGACCTAAAGGGATATTCGAGGGCAACCTTGGGCAGCACTGAACTGTGTGTGGCCCTGACCATATCGATCAGGGCGCGCAGAGTGGCCGGAACTTGTCGGTGGCCTGGATAATATAAGAACAGTCCTTGGAAGGACGGCGACCAATCTTCCAGTACGCGGATCAGCTGCCCGGAGCGTAGGAAGGGGTCAGCCAGAGCTTCGGTCGTGTACGCGATCCCAAGCCCGTCGACCGCGGCGCGCAAGGCCAAATCAGCGTCATTGACCATCACCCGGCCTTGAACTGAGATTGTCTGCGATTTGCCATCCCGCTCTAACGGCCAGTTGAATACCGCTCCATCTGTGCCCCCCCGGCGATATTGCACACAGCTATGACGAACGAGGTCATCGGGGGTACGTGGCCGGGGCCGCAGTGCGAAGTAGGTCGGTGCGCCAACCATGGCCGCTTTCATCGGTCCCACCACTCGCACGGCGATCATATCTGCCTCTGCCCGGTCCTGTGGTCCTATACCAGCGTCGAAGCCCTTTGCCACGATATCGACCTTCTCTTCGCTCAAATGTAGTTCCAGGTGTACTTCCGGGTATGTCGACAGGAAGCGTTGCCAAATCGGTGCAATCACTGCGGCGGCTGCGGAGTGTGTCGCGAAGATCCGCAGTCGCCCGAATGGCCGGGTTCGCTCCTGATCCAACCCCTCAAGCGCCTCGGCAATCTGATCGATGGCCGGGCGCAGTCGATCCCGCAAGCGTACGCCCGCGTCGGTTATCGACACGCTGCGGGTTGTGCGGTGCAAGAGGCGTACCCCGAGTCGTTCCTCAAGCTGGCGCATTGAGTGACTGAGCGCCGAGGCAGTCACACCAAGCCTCGATGCCGCCGCACGAAAGCTGAGGTGATCCGCGACAGCGATGAACGCGGTCAGATCTGTGAGGCTGCCGCGCTGCATTCCTGAGTCCTCTCAATACTATGGGTAATACATGCAAGAATTCAATTGGGGTCCATAGTTGACAGTGTCCGGCCGCTCATCCCTGGCGTTCCGAAACCTGTGTTAAGCGGGGCTGACTGCGGCTGACGTACATGATCGGATTCCCGCCGCAGTACTGACCGCCAACACGCAAAGCCGCTCGGCTATCTCGGTCTGCCACCATAGCGGAGCATGCCGTATCCCACTTCAGCATCACGACCGAAACTCGCGATGGGCGCTGCACGGCTCCTATCATTGCGCCCACGGGCACGGCCGGTCTCCAGCCGGTGTGCCCTCCTTCGTGGACGGGTTCGGTATTCAGCCGATCATGCGGGATATCGACCAACGCTTGGCCGAACGCGGCTCTATGGCGCTGTTGCCGGGCCTCGGCTACCGGATTGGACGCTGCCCGCTGATGAATCGTCGTCAGGTGCTGGCCGGACTTCGGTTGGTGAACGCGTTGACCGACGCTGCGGCTAACAGCGTCGTCAGCTTGCTCAAATAGGCTGGCACAGCGTGCGAGGCATTCCATCATGAGCCTGTACAGGACCTGCGCAGCACGCGAGTTTAGCGGATCTACCGTCAGGTATAACTGAATTCCCCTCAATACCCTATGCGAAAGACTCGGGATTTACTGCCCAGATTCGGTGGACTGATTCTCCGCACAAAGCGCAGCAGCCTCGTCGGGAAGGCTATCGACACCAATGAAGCGGCCCTCACGACGGCCATGGTGACGCGATTAACTTGCAGGAATATCGGATCATGGCTGCGACATCGACCGTAAAATCGCCCGAACGTCAGACCGGTCGCCAGCCGTCATCGCATTGCTGAATTGCGCTCAATACGAAATGCCATGAATGTGGCATTTTCATTCTGGGTGATGGTCGGCACCTTCCTCTCGTGCGCATCTGCGCGTGGAAGGAGGCGAGATGCCTGACGATGGCGGAAGAGTGGCGTGTCCTAATCCAGCCAAAACCTCGACGACCGCCGCCGAGGTCACGCAAGGGCATTCGGATATTCAAGATGTCCGGCTTTCTGCGACAGCGCGCGCAGGGCGGCCGGAACCTCGACGTCGCTTGAGGCTTGGTCTCTTTGTGCTACTGCCGATCCTGCTGATCGCCAGCGGGTACTGGTACATCACTGGTGGGCAGGTGATGTCGACGGACGATGCCTATGTCGAAGCTGACAAAGTTGGCATCTCCACGGATGTTTCGGGGATCGTCAAAGACATCGAGGTGACGGAGAATCAGCACGTCGAGGCTGGCCAGGTGCTGTATCGCCTCGACAACGCTCCGTTTCACTATGCGTTAGCGCGCGCCACCGCCCAAGTGGGCAGTGTCAAGGATGCTCTCAACGCGCTTAAGGCGAACTACCGGGACATGCAGGCACAGATCCAGCAGGCTCAGCATGACGTTGAGTACTACACAACGGAATTTCGCCGCCAGCAGGACCTCCTGAACGCGCATGTCGCATCGCAATCCACGTTCGATATGGCGCGCCGAAACCTCCAGAACGCCCAGGGCAAGCGCGCCTCCCTCACTCAGCAGCTCGCCGCGATTGCCGCCAATCTCAACGGCGATCCCGATGGCCCGGTCGAGCAGAATCCACGCTATGTCGACGCCGTCGCTCAACGCGACGAGGCCGCCCGTCAACTTGCCCATACCATCGTCAGGGCGCCGTTCGCGGGCATTGTGACAAATGTCCCGTCGATCGCGCTTGGCAAATATCTTGCTGCGTCAACAACTGCATTTTATCTCGTCGCGACGGATCATGTTTGGGTCGACGCGAACCCTAAGGAAACGCAGTTGACGTATGTCGATCCGGGGCAGCCGGCGACCGTGACCGTGGATACCTATCCGGGTGTGGAATGGAGTGGCACCGTTGGAAGCATCAGCCCTGCCGCGTCCCAGGAATTCTCTCTTTTGCCGGCGCAGAACACCAGCGGTAACTGGGTGAAGGTCGTGCAGCGCATCCCGATGCGGGTGCGTGTCGACACAAGCGACAGCGATTTGCCGCCGCTGCGGGCTGGGATGAGTGTCGAGGTCGATGTCGATACCGGTCATGCGCGCGGCCTACCACACTTTTTAACGTCCGTGCTGGGGAGCGGCGCGCCCGCTTGCCGGAGCCAGCGTCCGTGCGACGAGGTGCCGTCCGGTTCACGCGCCGCGTCCAATCCCGGTACCGCACTCTTCGGTCAGTCGCAGCAGAAGCGGTGACCGACGTGGAACCATTGTCTGACGGTACCAATCGAGTGGCGATCACCGTCTGTGTGATCCTTGCCACCCTCATGCAGGCATTGGACACGACCATCGCCAATGTGGCGTTGCCATATATGCAGGGAAGTGTCTCGGCGAGTCAGGACCAGATCGACTGGGTATTGACGTCGTATATCGTTGCGGCCGCTATCATGACACCGCCAACCGGCTTCCTTGCCGGGCGCTTCGGACTGAAGCGACTCTTTCTGGTCTCCATCGCCGGATTCACCGTCGCCTCGATGCTGTGCGGCATGGCACAGTCATTGGTGCAGATCGTGCTGTTTCGCGTCCTGCAAGGCCTGTTTGGTGCCGCGCTCGTCCCGCTCTCTCAAACGACTCTGTTCAATATCAATTCGAAAGAAAAGCAGGGAAGCGCAATGGCGATATGGGGCGTCGCGGTTATGGCCGGTCCCGTGCTTGGGCCAGTGCTTGGCGGCTATCTGACCTCGGTCTATAGCTGGCGCTATGTCTTCTACATCAATCTGCCGATCGGTATCTTCGCCTTCTTCGGTATCTCTGCCTTTCTGACTGACAATGCACGAGACGTTGCGGCGAAGCTGGACTGGTTTGGCTTCGGTACGCTTAGCCTCGCGATCGGCGCCTTCCAGGTCATGTTGGATCGCGGCGAACAACTTGATTGGTTTGGCTCCGGTGAGATCATCATCGAAGCCATTATCGCTGCATCAGCTCTCTACCTGTTTCTGGTTCACACCTTTACCTCGCGCGAACCCTTCGTGCGGCCATCGCTGTTCAGAGACCGCAATTTCTCGGCTGGCATACTCTTTGTCGCAATTGTCGGTCTGACTTATTATGCTTCTTTGGCGTTGCAGCCACCGTTCCTACAAGATCTCATGAATTACCCGATTGTAGCCGCCGGTCTCGTGATGGGGCCTCGAGGTATTGGCACGATGGGAGCCATGTTGATCGTCGGAAAGCTGATCGGGCGCGTTGATACACGCTACCTTCTCGGTGTCGGCCTGGGACTTACTGCGTGGTCGTTCTATGCAATGACGAGTTGGACGCCCGATATTTCTCAAATGACGATCATCGTCATCGGGGTAGTTCAGGGTATCGGCCTTGGCTTCATCTTCGTGCCGCTCAGCGTAGTGACGCTGTCGACTTTGTCACCCGAGCAGCGAGCAGAGGGCGCCGGTCTCTACAGTCTCTCACGCAACATCGGTTCCAGCGTCGGTATCTCGGTTGTGAACAGCCTGCTGACGACAAACACGCAAGTCAACCACGCCGACATCGCGCAACACGTCACAGCCATCAACCGGATGTTCGAGAACCGGATGGTCGCGCAATTCTGGAACCCCATGACCGCGGTCGGACGCGCAGCACTCGACGCCGTCGTCACGCAACAGGCACAGGTTATTGCCTATATCGACGACTATAAACTGTTGATGGTCGCAACGATTGCCGTGCTGCCCCTGCTCATTGTGTTCAGGAAGACATCGAGCGGACCGGGCGCGGATCACGCGATTGCGGTGGAGTGATGGCCGGAACCTCGCGACGCAGTGCTGCTCGGCCCACGCTTACGCGCGATGGCGGCGCTGAACTGGCTAGGACAATGATCCGGTACGCGCCCGGCATGCTGACCCTCGATGAACTCCTGGCCGAGCCCATGGTGCAACAGTTGATGTACCGTGACCGAACGGACGAGCCGGCTGTCCGCCGACTGTGGGCGCATATAGCAGCCAGCCGGCCGGCGCAGACGCCACGCTGTCCGCCACCGCTGCCAGGGGCCCGTGACGAGCTTGGGCCCCTTCTGCACGAGACCTCCCGGCTATGGCGCAGGCGGTGCGAGAAGGTGGTGCGTGCCCAGATTCCCGGTATGACCTGCGCGCGATGCGCCGTGCTTCTCAAGCTGGAACAACCTGGAGGCTTTAATCAAGTCGCCCTTGCTCACAGTCTCGACATTGCGCCGATAACCCTTGTCCACCTGCTCGACCGACTGGAAACGGCGGGTCTTGTGTCGCGTCTGCCGGATCCGTATGACCGCCGCGCATATCTGCTCGCACCCACCGCCAAGGCGCGGTCACTCATCGCGCGCATCCACGATACCATTAGAACGATCCAGAGTGCCGCCTGGTTTGGGCTGTCCGCTGCCGAAACTATCCAGCTGCGCGTGCTGCTCTGCCGGATACGGTCAAACCTCTTGGTCGGCACGAACCAGCCGCCGTCCGCCGATTCGGCGCGGGATTCCGAACATGCGTAGCTCGGAGGTCTCTGTCGCCGCGTTAATTCTCACCGTGGTGGTGGCCGGCTGCACTGTTGGCCCAGATTTCAGGCCACCGCATGCACCTGCAACTGCACGCTATACCACGCCTGAGGAAGGTAACGTGCTCGCCGCCGATGCCGGGGCCACAGTACCACGGCAGACCGTTGTACTTGGCGATAAGGTGACAAGTGACTGGTGGACGCTGTTCCGCTCGCCGGCCCTCGACCGGCTGGTAAAACAGTCGATTGCAGACAGCCCGACGCTGCATGCCGCAAAGGCAAGGCTCGTCGCAGCGCGCGACACTGTCACGGCCACCACGGGCGCGCTTTATCCGCAGATCGGCTTCGGTGCCAGCGCCACACGTGAGAGGGTCAGCGCGGCGACGTTCGGATTACACCCGGACGCAGTGCCTCTTCCGCCGAACTTCAACCTGTTCCAGATCGGTCCAACGGTCAGCTATGCACTCGACCTATTCGGGGGCACGCGACGGCAGATCGAACAGGCGGCGGCGTTGGCCGATGTCCAGCGCGATGCACTCGACGCGGCCTATCTGGCGCTGAGCAGATCCGACCGTGGCCAACAATAACAACCAGCCTGAGGAGACGCACCGTGACTGAGGACCAAAGCCAGATCGAAGGCAGGCGAACCGAGCGCGCGAACGCTAACGGTCCTGCATTGCGAGACTTCCTCAATACCGTCTCTGTGAGTGGCAACCCGCCGATTTTCGCAGTGACACCAGATGCAACGCGCAAAGTCCACGGTCCCATATCGGCTCGTGCGATTGCGATGCCAACGACGGACATCGAGGAGCGAACGATACCGGTTGGCCCCTTGGGTTCTACCCGTATCCTCGTTGTTCGCCCCATTGGGGTTAGAGCTCGATTGCCAGTTGTAATGTACTTCCACGGAGCCGACTGGGTCCAGGGTGCACTCGATACGTACCGACGTCTCGTTCGGGACATCGCATACGGTGCGCGAACGGTCGTCGTACTCGTCGACTACCATCGCTCTCTGGAAGGTCATTACCCGATCGCGTTCGAGGAAGCCTACGAAGTCACGAAATATATCGCGGAAAACGTCGATGAGTTCAACATCGATCCTACGCGTCTCGCAATCGCTGGCGACGGTGTCGGCGGCAACATGGTCGGTGCGGTAAGTTTGCTTGCCGGAGAACGTGACGGCCCTTCGATCCGCTTCCAGCTCCTGTTCTATGCTGTAACCGACGGTGAAGGTGTGGAATGTGCTCATAATGAGTTTGCGCATGGCCCGTGGTTGACCAGGTATATTATGAAATGGTGCTGGCCGCTGCAGGCTTCGCTCGAACAACTCGGAGATCAACCGCTGGTCTTGATCATTGCGGATGAGCACGATGTGTTGCTGGATGAGATCGAGGCCGGTTCTCGCAAGATAATGTTGCCCGGCGCGACGGTCACAGCGGTACGCTCTCTTGAAGAGGTGCGCGACTCGATCATGTTGGGCGGCTTGAGCGATACTCCAGCCACACGTGGTGCAATCGCATTGGCCAACGCAATGCTGCGTCAAGAGTTGGGAAAATAGACCGCAAGCCAGCATCGATATTCCATGGCGGCGGGGGAATGACGTGCCCGAAATGGCAAGTACTCTATCCTTCAAGCGCAGCGCAAAGATACCGAGTCTGCTTGGTCTTCGTGTCGATGTCGCGATAGACCTCCAGCCTCAGGAGAAGCGCGGATGCTGGAGCGTGCGAGGTGCTAGCTTCGTGGCGGTTCACGATCCTTTTGATCGGGTGACATCGACCGGCGCCAATTACGCTGACCTGCCAGCGGAATGCGCAAGTGCGCTTGGCATCGTCGTCGGACCCACACTTCCGGCTCCAGCCACGGCCCTCTTTTTGGAGCCCGGTCTACGGGGTGGCGTGGATCGCTTCGCCCTGCTCCGAGCCATCGCCGAAGTACTTGAGGCTATCGGTGCTTCCCTTCGCGTTGAAATCTATCGAGCCGATGTCTTCGATACGGTGGAGACATCGAGCATATCTTCCGCAGCGTTAGACTGTATCGATCAGCTTCTTTGGCTTGTCGCATCACAGACCAAGCCGATAGCGCCGATGCGTCGCATGAGTTGAGACATCGGATGATGAAATCTCGCCAAAAATTCGCAAATTTCAGGTCGATGGCCGCCAACGTTCATTGCTTCATTACACGTGTGAAGACTGCTAAGTGGAATCAAGATAACCATCGTCTTGCAATCCAATCTGACATCGTGGTGCAAGCAAAATTCCTGCGGACGCCATGCTGACCAAGACATTCGCTACCTGCTTGTGTGGCGGCGCCTCGCTGCTGTGGCTGAGCTCGGCGTGTGCAGCCCCGCCGGCGGACCCATCCAGCATATGGACTTTGCAGGATGAGAACGCCTCCGTCTCCGTCGCCAAGTTGACAGACCGCTACTACGTCAATGGGCTCAGCCTGGGGTGGACCTCGCCCACCGACCAGGTGCCTGAGTCGATTGCGGCAGTCGGCAATGCGCTGTGGGGCGATGGGCAGCAACGTATCGGGTTTTCACTGTCACAGCAGATGTACACCCCGGCCAGCACTCAGCTTGCCATCCCCGATCCGCGGGATCGGCCCTACGCAGGCCTGCTGCTGGGCAATTTATCCCTGCTTAGCGATACGGACAGTTCGCGTAGCGTGCTGATGCTGAGCATCGGCCTAGCCGGCCCGGGCGCTGGCGCAAAGGACCTGCAGAACGGCTTCCACTCTTTGATCGGCCAGCCAACAATCAAGGGCTGGAATTCCCAGATCCCGAACACTCCAGCTGTGGAGGTCCTTAGCGGGCGCACTTGGCGGCTGCATATCGCGGAGTTCGGCGCGCTGGAGACGGACGTCCTACCGTCGCTGACCGCTGCCGTAGGTGACGTACGCGACTACGCCCAAGTCGGCGTGACCTTCCGTATCGGCCAAGGACTGAACTCTGATTTTGGTGTGTCACGTCTCCGTCCTGGGCTGAGCGGCGAGGACGCCTACCTGCAGACCAGGTCGTTCGTCTGGTATGTCTTCGGCGGCGTAGACGGCCAGGCGGTCGTATACGACCTGCTGTTGCAAGGCAGCCCATTCCGGTCCGGCCCGCGCGTTGATCCGGTATGGGACGTGGGCGAAGCGCAAGCCGGGTTTGCCATCCTCACCTATGGCATGCGATTCTCTTTCACCTACGCGGCGCAAACGCAGGAATTCCAGGGACAGCATGGCGGCCTGCATCAGTTCGGCTCGGCTGCTCTATCGGTGAAGTTCTAGTGCGGTCTCCTCCAGGCCATGGGCAATATGATAGCAACGAAAGGTGGCGGCATGAACGTCGCTTATTTGTCCGCGTTATCTGCTCTCTCCGGGTCGGCGCTTGGCGGCATGGCATCGATTGTGACAACCTGGCTCAACCAACATTCGCAGGATCGCTCGCAGCGACATGCCCAGTCGACAGCTCGGCGAGAGAGGTTGTATGCTGATTTTGTCGATGAGGCGTCGGCATTGCTCTTTGATGCCTTGACCCACGACCAATTAGACCCATCAAAGTTCGTCCAGATTTATGCTACCGTCGGGAAATTGCGGTTATTTGCGTCCCAAGATGTCGTGTCGAAAGCAGACCAGGTCATGCGAGACATCGGCAAAATCTATTATCTTCCAAACCGAGATTACACTAACCGAGAGGCTGCGCTGAAGGCGGATATAAATGTCCTTCAGGCGTTCAGTGAAGCTTGTCGCGACGACTTGCGCAACTGACCACCGGCTGGGATCGATCGTGGTCGAGTAGCTCGGCCATTCGGCTCCGCCCTCCCAGATCCGGGCAGGCGGCTTTCCCGCACCCGGCTCTTCCCGGAAGTGACCCGCATCATCCCGCTCGCGGCGCCCATGGGCGAGTGATCCGAG
>Ga0210386_10003066_pt1 | contig 14081 bp, 10 predicted proteins | sample IncBWH32OmetaG_FD_160091 | JGI IMG/M metagenome (GOLD analysis project Ga0210386, IMG submission 160091) | Forest soil microbial communities from Barre Woods Harvard Forest LTER site, Petersham, Massachusetts, United States - Inc-BW-H-32-O ... | reverse complement strand
TCATCGAATTCATGTACGTGCTCGGCGGAAGTTGCGGTCTGGGTGCATGTCCAAAATGCCATTTGGCTTTGATCGGCTCCGTCGAAGACGTATCCTTCGACACCGGGAGTTGCCTGATTCGACTGCGCAATTCGGTTCGAGGGATTCTTCATGAACTCAGGAAAGGCGTCCATGCTGGAGCATCTTACCGCAAGGAACAGCGTCCATTATTTCTGCTCTCTTGTCAGACGAAGAGCCGATTCTGAGTCTCTGCAAGCTCCACAGGTCGAGAGCACTCCTCGTCATCGTTTCCCACATTCAAGAGATTATGGCAGATCGCTCGCTGAATCGAGAGGGAGCGTGGAGACATCGAAAGAAGAGCAGTCGGAGAAGTGGTAATGAAGCACGTGAAGACGCTCGAAGGCATAGTCTCTGGTTGGGCGCGAATCTCGGTTCACCCCCATCGCTTTGGCGGGCAAGAATTCCTGTTTGGGGCGGCAGAGGTCGGACACATTCACACCAATGGCATCGTTGACATACCCTTTACGCGACCAGTCCACGATGTGCTTTTGGCTGAGGGTCTCGCCGAACAACATCGGTGGGTTCCGAATTCAGGTTGGATCACTTTCCGTATTCGCAGCGAACAGGACATCGCCCACGCGCAGTGGCTCATGCGTTTGTCATACCTGCGCTACGCGCTCAAGGAAGCCACAGACCCGCGCAGGCTTTTCGAGCAGGAGAGTGAAGAACTGCGGCTAAGCCCTCGCTTCAAATCCCTGCTAGAACCATTCGTACCCAAGAGCACACCAGCGGTGTCGGCTCAGCCCCTCCCAGCATAAAATCGGAGCATGCCAAGAACTAGAATGGTCGCCTTCCTCCTCATCCTCGGCGGCGCGGTGTTCGGCGCACTAGGCGCGGTGCATGCCGTTTACACTCTGCTCGATCTGCGCGACCCTCAACGACTTGTTCCTGCCGACCCTTCGGTTGCACACGCGATGGCAAATTCGGCTCTCAGGCTATCGGGAGGACGCACGGACATGTGGCGAGCTTGGATTGGCTTTAACTTTAGTCACAGCCTTGGCTTGCTGCTGGTTGCAGGTCTTGCGCTCTGGGCTGGGTTTCGATTCAATACGCTCCCGGTCGGCATCATTATGCCAGCGGTAACCTTGATCGGGTGCGTCTATCTGGTTCTCGCCCTGCTCTACTGGTTTCGCGCTCCTGCCATTGGCGTTGCCATTGGTACCTGCTGCTTCGCCGCCGCATGGGTTCTGTCGCTACGCTGACTTGTCCCCAGCCCACTGATTGTGGTATCAGCATCGACCATCACCTGAGGAACCAATGCGAGCACGCTACGACCGGATCACGACGACAATCGAGCGCGAGTGGCTGGCTCAAATCATCGCGGGCACCAAAAAGATCGAGTACCGCCAGATCAAGCCATACTGGACGAAGCGATTTGCAAAGGTTTCAATGCCCTTTGAACTGCGCTTGCTGAACGGGATGAATCCTCCAGTGCCGGAAGCGACAGTCCTCATTCACAGGATCACGAAGGATCGTCGGGCGGGTGAGTACCGACTCCACATCAAGAAGGTTCTGGGATTCAAGCATTGGGACAAGCGGCGGCAGAAACCGAAACGGTGAGTCCTATGGAGTCGGCTTCAAATCTCCGCAATGTCCGGGTAAACGTGCCTGAACTCGCGAACCATGTCCTTCGCGGCGTCGATTCGGATGTCCGAGTCGGACTCGCCTGTATACAGAATGACGGCGATTGTTTCAGCCATCAACCGCGCTAGGGCAAGCTCCTTGCGTCTCTTCTCCGATAGTTCAGGGCCGTCCATCATGCTAACTGCAAGGTCTATTCCGAACATTCTGTTCTTCCTTTCGAGCGGAGAATTCGCCGGGCGCTCCTCGGCTGAGGGCAACGGCATAACCGCGAGCACTTCCGGGGTATCTGGGTTATTCACGGTGCGCCTCAACGATAGATGTCCGTCTCGCGGAGACCTGCCTTTCCGCCAGCGCCTTGTGTTTTCTGACCAATGCCAAATAGTTCTTCACGCCTTTCGATTTAGAACAATTTCCCAGCGGCCCGTGCTGTGCGCGGAGCAGCCAAAAATTCATGCGGCGGAGGAGGGCAGCTTCCATTAGGGTAGGTCTCACGTTCATTTCGTAAAGTTTCTCCACGACGGGCTGTTGTGCGCCCCAGTTTTGAGCAAAATCGAGGAACGCTTGGCTGAAAACAAGGAACTTGCCTCCGGCAGCCCTCGAATGTGCTCTCTAATAGATGGACTGTGGAAGTCGGCGAATGTCGATCAACAACCGTGAGAGGTAATGAAAATTCCCCACATAGCTTTGCTGTACCCGTTAATCCCCTTTATGGCAAAACCCTTTGAAACCTTACAACGCGTTCGTGTTTTCCCAATAGAAACGGCAAAATAGGCTAGCCCTGCCTCAGCTGCCTACCTACCTGTAAATATAAAAGCAAAAACATAGAAGATATGGGTTGTAGGGTCGTAGTAAGCGCAGTACGAAAATTCGCTCTGAAATTTCCGAACTACGGTATTTATCTGTAGACACGAGAGCGGGAGCAAACCGAAATCGGGGGAGTCATCCTTCATGACTCCCCGGTCTGCGACGAGCAGGCGGTCTATGAAGCGCAGACGAAACTCGTGGCAAGAATCCTTTCCAACGTAATTTCCTGCGAAGCACCCTAGGACACTTACGTGTATCCAGAATTGAATCCGGCTGAGGTGGAAGGTGACAGTTTACGTCAGCATCACTCGCGAAAGTTGCACCTTTTCATGTGCGTATGCACTTCTTGCGGAGCACAGCTAACCACAGAAACTGAATGCCCTGGGCGGCTGTAACGTCTGTCGCTTCGCCGATACCTTTAGACACTCTTCACCAAGTGCCGGCAATTGAAAGCACGGTCTAGCGCGATTTCGGCGTGTGCCCGCCGAGTCGCCAGCACATCCTGAGAAGACCGTCGGTTCGTATTTGCTATTCCGATTGTTCTGCTGATCTGCGGATTTTGCATTTTCACTTCTGAGCTGAAGTGCACAGAATCGCTTTCCTCTTGGCGGCAAAATCTCAGCTAAGCCCCCGGGAATCCGATGCGCCGATATCGTGTCCGCTGCAACACCATGAGGTTAATCCCAGCACGTCGGCTTGGATCGCGTCACAAGGATTCGAACTTCACCTAGTGAAACGACACGCTCCAGTGTATAGACTCATTCGCTTCACGCAGGTTTTTCAATGACTCGCATCGGTTTTACGGTCATCGATTTACCGTCTGATGAGCTATTCTGGCGAGGAACGCTGCAACCATGATTATAGAGACGGATGCGTCGGATCGCGGCGGTGCAGAAACCCTCCGCCGGTACGAACTCGATGGCGCTTACGACGAGATGTTCCGCGCCGTGGATCATCCGCGAAAACAATATCGCCTACTTCACAACTTGCTTTTGAGCCTGGGTCCGGGCGAGCTGGGACGCAGCAAACACGAGGCTGACCAATCGTTCTTCAACCAGGGGATCACTTTTACCGTCTACGGAAATGACAAAGGCACGGAGCGGATTTTTCCTAACGATCTGCTGCCCAGGATTATTACCGCGGCGGAATGGGAAAGGATCGAACGCGGACTCACTCAGCGGATCACGGCGCTGAATCTCTTCCTCAAAGATGTATATCATGAAGAAAAAATCATTGAAGACGGCGTCGTGCCCGGCAAGATTGTTTACACCTGCAAACATTATCGCCGGGGAATGCGCGGCATCAAAGTGCCTCGCGACGTCTACATCACGGTGGTCGGTACCGATTTGATACGGAATCCAGAGGGGGACTTTGTGGTTTTGGAGGACAATCTCCGCGTCCCCAGTGGAGTCTCTTACATGCTCACCAGCCGCAGAGTGATGAAGCAAATATTCCCCGGGCTGTTTCAAAAATGCCGGGTGCGGCCGATTGAGCAGTACAGCCAGGACCTTCTCTCCACCCTGCGATTCCTGGCGCCCGAAGGCCGCTCCGAGCCCACCGTCGTTTTACTGACTCCGGGTGCCCACAACTCCGCTTACTTCGAACATACTTACCTCGCACGGCGGATGGGCATAGAACTCGTCGAGGGCCGAGATTTAGTGGTCCACGATAATGTCGTTTATATGCGAACCACCTTCGGACTGCAACGCGTCGATGTTATCTATCGGCGAATCGACGACGATTATCTCGACCCCCTGGTATTCGAACGAGGATCGGCGCTCGGTGCTGTGGGTCTCTTCAATGCCTATCGGGCCGGAAACGTAGCCTTCGCAAATGCGCTGGGGACAGGGGTCGCCGACGACAAGGCTATCTATGCCTATGTGCCCAAAATCATTCGCTACTATCTCGACCAAGACCCGATTCTGGAAAGCGTTGAAACACTGTTGATGTCCGATCCAGCGCAACGGGACCACGTCTGCCAGCGGTTGGAGGAATACGTGGTAAAAGCTGTGGGCGAGTCGGGTGGTTACGGCATGTTGATCGGTCCACACAGCACGGAACAGGAGCGCTCGGAATTTCGAGATAAAATTAACGCGCAGCCGCGAAACTATATCGCGCAACCGACAATCAATCTTTCGACCGCGCCGTGCTTTGTGGACGGAAACATCGAACCCCGTCACGTCGATCTCCGACCTTATGTGCTTTACGGAGAAAAGATTACCCTTGTTCCCGGTGGCCTCACGCGAGTGGCTCTGCGAAAGGGATCACTGGTGGTCAATTCGTCTCAAGGCGGCGGCTCGAAAGACACGTGGGTCTTGCAGAATTGAGATTTTGAGGAAGTGGGATACCAAACACCATGCTTTCTCGCGTAGCCGACAGTCTCTACTGGATGAGCCGCTATTTCGAGAGGGCGGACAACGCCTCGCGCGTGCTGAAGGCGACTTACAACCTGATTCTAAATCCTGCAAAGTTTTCCACGGAAGAGCGTTGGTTTCGCGCCGTTTCCTCGCTAGCCCCCGGTGCAGCTTCCAGCAACGTCGACCCGCAGCGTGCCCTGTTTTTGTTGGTAGCGGATACGGAAGGGGCTTTTTCGGTTGTGAATTGCATCGGCGCTGCCCGCGAGAATGCCCGGCAGGTTCGCGAGGAGATCAGCTCGGAGATGTGGGAGCACCTAAATCGCCTTTTCCACGACGTGACTGGCATTGAGCTGCAACCCAATGATGACGCAGGTGCCATGCGAGCGGTGAGCCTAGTTCGCGAAGGCTCATACAGGTTTAGTGGAATTACCGCCGCCACGATGAATCACGACGAGGCCTGGCATTTTATCCAGCTCGGCAAATACATAGAGAGGGCCTGTAATCTCAGCGTCCTGGTTGATGCCTATTTTGTCGTCGACAAGCATGCTGATGATTTAGATTGGGTGGGCCTGCTAAGCAGCTGTGCTGCGTTTGAAGCTTATTGCAAGGCATGCACCGCCGAACTCAAACCGGAAAGGATAGCGAATTTCCTCCTGCTGAAGCCCGAGTTCCCTTATTCGGTCCGTTATTCCCTGGACCGAATGCACGAGGCTTTGACGTCAATCAGCAATCTTTCCTTGAGCCGCAGAACGGAAAAAGTCGAAAGACTGATCGGGCGTCTGCAATCGATGGTCGCCTACGTACAGGTTGACGAAATCATTGCCGAATTACACAAGTATCTTGCGGCAATTACCGAGCAATGTCGCGAACTGCATGCGGCGGTTCACGAACTCTATATCGAATATCCGATTGAGGGCGCTTTCCGAACCTGATGTTCTACGCCATCCGCCATTTCACGCGCTATCGCTACAGCCACTCCGTCTGGCAGAGCATGATGGAAGTTCGCATGCACCCCAGGAGCGAGGGCAACCAGCGCTGTTTTGTTTTTCAGCTGTCGGTCAATCCGCGAGCCCGCATTTTTGGCTATACCGATTCCTATGGCAACCTTGTGCACCACTTCGACTTGCCTTCCCGCCATGGCCAGCTCACCATCATCACGGACGCTCTGGTAAATATTGACGTTCAGCCCCCGGCTCCCGAGGTCATGGACTACGAATCGTGGAGTGATCTGGAACAGCTTGTAGAGAAAAAAGATTACTGGGACATGCTGATGCCGAGTCATTTTGCGCGCCCATCCCCGGAGCTTACAGAGTTGGCGAAGGAGATCGGCGCGACTGAAAGGGATGGACGCAGCCCTTTGGCATTACTGCAGGGTATTGCCGCCGGTGTACATCGCAGTTTTAGCTACGTGAAGAAAAGCACCGCGGTAGATTCGCCGATTGCGCATGCCCTTCGGTCGAGACAGGGGGTATGCCAGGATTTTGCTCATATAATGATCGCACTGGTTAGAAATGCCAACATTCCCTGTCGCTATGTCAGCGGATACATTTACCACAGCAGCGAAAATGCGCACCCCTTGGCGGACGGCGCCACCCATGCCTGGGTGGAAGCCCTTCTCCCTGGCGTGGGCTGGGTAGGTTTCGATCCGACAATTAATCGCCTCGTAGGCGAGGGGCACATTCGCACCGCAATCGGCCGTGATTATGCCGACGTTCCACCCACCATGGGTATGATGATGGGAAGAGCAGACACGCAGCTCCAAGTTCGAGTTCGAGTCACGCCTTCCCAAGCCGTGCTCCCTCCCGACGAGGAGTTTGCGGCGGACGAAGAGTGGTCCCAATTTCTTGACGAGACCCAACAATTACACCTGGTCAATGCTCAGCAACAACAGTAGCGAAGTGACGAACAGAGACTCCCGGTGTGGACGCATGAGGGTGCATGAGCATACAGGTTGCTCTCAATCATTGGACACGGTACCGTTACGACAAAGCGGTCTCAATCGGTCCGCAGGTTATACGGTTGCGTCCCGCCCCGCATTGTCGGACGCCGATCCTCAGCTACTCGCTTCACGTCAGTCCCACCAACCATCTTCTCAATTGGCAGCTCGACGCCCATAATAATCATCTAGCGCGCCTTCTTTTCCCCGACAAGACCAACGAGTTCGTGGTTGAGGTCGACCTCTTCGCGGAGCTATCCCCCTTCAATCCGTTCGATTTTTTCCTGGAACCAGGAGTCGCAGACTACCCTTTCGATTACGCTCCGGAGCTGGCTAAGGATCTCGAACCCTATCGTTCGACCGATCCCGCGGGGCCTCTATTCCAGGCTTTTCTTGGGAGACTTTCCCGGGAGATGCAGGGAACGATCACCTTCTTGGTTGATGTGAATCGAAGGGTGCGAAGCGAAATTGGCTACGTGACGCGGCTGGATCCGGGCGTCCAGACATGCGAGGAGACCATTGAAAAGGGCACGGGATCCTGCCGTGACTCTGCATGGCTGTTGGTGCAGATTCTCCGACATTTGGGAATTGCCGCACGCTTCGTCTCCGGGTACCTGATTCAATTGGCAGCGGACGAGAGAGCGCCGGAGGGTCCGAGTGGTCCGCACACCGACTCGGCCGATTTCCACGCCTGGGCGGAAGTATTCTTGCCGGGTGCGGGCTGGATCGGGATGGATCCGACCTCGGGCCTGTTCGCGGGAGAGGGTCACATCCCGCTCGTCTGCACACCGACCGCATCCAAAGCCGCGCCCATCGAGGGAACGGTCGAGCTGGCCAACGTGGACTTCAGCTATTCCATGTCCATTCGCCGCTTGAATGATGCACCACGGCTGTCCAAGCCCTTCACCGAGGAGGATTGGCTGCAGGTCGAACATGTGGCGCGTCGCGTCGACGCTGACTTGGAAGCGCAGGGCGTGCGACTGACCATGGGCGGCGAGCCTACGTTCGTCGGCATAGACGAGCCTGAGAGCCCGCAATGGAACATTGATGCTCTGGGACCGATGAAGCGAACCTGCGGCTTGTCTCTCATCCGATGCCTCCGCGAGAAAGTGGCGCCCGGCGCATTGCTTCACTTCGGACAAGGCAAATGGTATCCCGGCGAGCCCTTGCCCCGCTGGGCGCTGAGCTGCTGGTGGCGCGCCGACCGTATCCCCGTTTGGGAGAATATCGATCTCATCGCTCACGAGGGTCAGAACTATGGTTTCGGCGCGGCTAATGCCTTGAAGTTCATGGAAGCACTCTCGCGCCGCCTTCAGGTAAGCTTCGAAAACGTGCTGGCGGCTTACAACAGCGAACCTGAGTGGACGGACCCGGCGGGATACATTTTGCCCATTCGCCGCCGTCAGCGGGCGGGTCGGTTGTGCTGGTCGAGCCAGTTGTGGTTCCCTCGTCCCGAACATCTGTTGCTGTCGCCAGGGGATTCCCCCATCGGCTACCGCATAGCGACCGAGTCGATTCCCTGGGTGGCGCCGGATGAACTCGAATACGAGTACGAGGCTGCGCCGTTCGCTCAATTTGAAACCCGAATCAAGCTTCCATCGCGCCCGAGCCGGCGGATGGATCTCTTCCAGAAAAAGCCCGTGGCAGATCCGCTGCCTGCTCTTTCGGCAGCTGCAGAAACTGCGCCCGAACTGATCCGGCCCGCGCTCTGCGTGCAGGCGCGGGAAGGCAGGCTGCACGTGTTCCTGCCGTACGCATCCGAACTCGCGGACTATCTGGATCTAGTCGCTGCCGTCGAAGATACCTGCGAGTATCTGGACCAACCGGTTTCGCTAGAGGGCTACCCTCCGCCCTCCGATCCGCGATTGCGATCCTTCAGCCTCACTCCCGATCCCGGAGTTCTGGAAGTAAACTTGCCGCCGACGAGCAATTGGGACGAACTCGAACAGATCAACACGGTGCTCTTCGAAGAAGCCGGTCGTAATCGGCTGACCGCTGAAAAATTCGGGTATGACGGTAGCCATCTGGCTACCGGCGGCGGCAGCCATATTGTGATCGGTGGAGCGACCGTGTTGGACAGCCCTTTCCTGCGCCGTCCGGATCTGTTGCGCAGCATGCTTACGTTCTGGCAGAACCATCCATCGCTCTCGTATCTGTTTTCCGGCATGTATGTCGGCCCGACTAGCCAGTCTCCGCGCGTCGACGAGGCGCGCACGGATGCCTTGTACGAACTGGAGGTCGCTTTTAGCAATTTGCGCGCGAACGACTGCCCGCCGGCCACGTTAGACGGGTTGTTCCGCAACCTGCTCGTCGACGTCACGGGAAACGCGCATCGCGCCGAGTTCTGCGTCGACAAATTCTACCCACCCGAAGGTCGCGGGTTGCGCCTTGGCTTGCTCGAATTACGTGCCTTCGAAATGGCTCCGCATGTGAAAATGGGTCTTATCGAAATGCTGCTCATCCGCGCGTTGGTAGGCATGTTTTGGAACCGTCCTTTCGAAGGAAGCCTGGTACGTTGGGGCACTGCGCTCCATGACCGTTTTATGTTGCCACATTTTGTGAGGCGCGACTTTTTCGATGTGATCAGCTGCTTGCGCGGGTCCGGCTACAACTTCGAAGAGAAGTGGTTTGCTTCGCACCTGGAGTTTCGCTTTCCGAAGATCGGAACGATCGGCGCGGAGGGAGTCGAACTCGAACTGCGTCACGCCCTCGAACCCTGGAATGTCCTCGCGGAAGAGACTACCTCCGGCCGAACCGTTCGCGCCGTGGACTCGTCGTTTGAGCGGATTCAGGTAAAGGTGTCTGGATTCGGCACGGCATCTCGCTATGCAGTTGCATGCAACGGTCGCAGGGTGCCACTCGATTACACGGGCGAACATTCTCATGGTGAACATTCTCCCGGTGAAGCTGGAGCGGCTGTAGCTGGCGTGCGATATCGCGCCCGCCAGCTCTCGGCGGTGTTACATCCGACAGTTCCCGTGCATGCACCGTTAACCTTCGACATGATTGACCGCTGGAAAGAGCGCTCCATAGGCCGATGTGTCTACCATGTGGGATCACCCGACGGCCGCGCTTATACAGCCCGCCCTGTAAACGCAACGGAGGCCGCAGACCGCCGTCGGCAGCGCTTCCAGGTATCCGGCCCGCCACCCGGGCCCGTAGCGGTGCCGAAGGAAGAGACCAACCCAATCTTTCCCATGACTCTTGATCTGCGCTTTCCTCCGCCCGGAAAACAGGCCCGCATCGAGAAGCCGGAGCTTGTCCCATGACGGTGGATTTATATCAGCCTCCGCTCCGCTACGGAACCGCCTACGACGAATTGTCTGCCGATGGGGTGACTCCCCGCCCGCACTGGACAAACCTGATGGAGTCACTTCGTGCGATCGGACACGAGGAACTGGCACAACGCTGGGCCCGTGCCGAGCGGCGCATTCGTGAGAACGGGATCACGTACAACATTTACGGCGATCCGCTCGGGGCAAGCCGCGCTTGGAAGATCGATATCGTTCCGCTGCTGATTCCGGCGGATGAGTGGCGCTACATCGAGGCGGGCATTATTCAGCGCGCGCAGTTGCTCAGTCTGCTGCTCAAGGATCTCTACGGAGAGCAGGACCTGCTGGCGCAGAACCGCTTTCCTGCCGCACTTCTCTACGCCAACCCGGCATTTCTGCGGCCGCTCGTGGGCGCGCTTGTTCCCGCGCACAGCTATCTGCATATGCTGGCCGTCGATCTTGCCCGCTCGCCCGACGGCCAGTGGTGGGTGTTGGCAGATCGCACGCAAGCGCCTTCGGGCAGCGGCTATGCGCTGGAGAATCGCATTATCGTCGCCGACGTTTTGCCCGATCTCTTTCGCACTTCGAACGTATTGCGTCTCGCGCCATTTTTCCGGGCACAACGCGAGGCACTCACCAACCTCGCCCAACGCGACAATCCGCGAATCGTGTTGCTAACCCCCGGGCCGCTCAACGAGACCTACTTCGAACACTCCTACATCGCGCGCTACCTGGGATTCACTCTAGTCCAGGGCAAGGACCTGACGGTGCGCAACCGCCGCGTGCATCTCAAGACCGTCGACGGACTGGAGAGGGTCGATGTGATTTTGCGCCGTGTGGACGATAGCTTTTGCGATCCTCTCGAACTGCGGGGCGAATCGCTTCTGGGCGTGCCCGGCCTGGTCGACGCTATCATCGCTGGAAATGTGAAGGTGGCAAACGCACTGGGAAGCGGTCTGATTGAGACGTCTGCGATCATGCCCTTTCTTCCCGGCCTCTCCACACAATTGCTGGGCGAGAAGCTTAAACTTCCCTCCGTCGCTACCTGGTGGTGCGGGCAGCCGTACGCGCTCGATTGGGTGCTCGACCATCTCGACTCGGTGGTGCTGAAACCGGCTTTTCCCTCGAGCGGCATGGAGCCGGTCTTTGGGGCCGAACTCCCGCACGCCGAGAAGGGCAAGTTTGCCGAGCGATTGCGGGCCCGCCCGCACGAGTATGTTGCGCAGGAGCAGGTGGCTTTGTCCACTGCGCCGGTGTGGGATAACGGATGTCTCAACTCGCGCAGCGTGGTGCTGCGCACTTACGTGCTCAATACCGGCAGCGAGTGGAATGTGATTCCGGGAGGACTGGTACGGGTCGCCGAAGCGGAAGGATCGGTGGTCTCGATGCAGCGCGGCGGTCACAGCAAGGATGCCTGGGTGCTGTGGGACAGCCCCGTCGATACATTCAGTATGTTACGTCCGCGGCACGAACCGGTGGAACTGCGCCGGGTCTCGCGGGTTGTGCCGAGCAGTGTCGCCGACAATGCCTTCTGGTTGGGCCGATATGTCGAGCGAGCGGAGAACATCGCCCGGATTTTGCGCGCCATGATCCCTCGCATACGGCGCTCAGAGGAAGCGGATCTCGGCTGCCTGATCCGGCTGCACAGGTGCTTGGAATCGAGACACAGCAAGTTGCCAAAAGCTAAACGGCGACGGCCGACCTCGGCTGAACTGGAACAGGAAATGACCTCACTGTTGACCGATACCAAGCGGCCTGACAGTCTGGCGTGCACTCTGGCCGAGGTATACCGGACTGGCGGCACTATTCGCGAGCGCTTGTCGGCCGATATGATGTTTCTCATCGGCCAGCTGCGGGACTCGATTCAGATCGGGAGCGGCACGCCGTTTCTCGAGTGTCCGGGGATGTTGACCGATTGTTTGGAACTACTTTCTGCATTCTCCGGAATGGAGCGGGAAAACATCAACCGTAGTTTGGGCTGGCTGTTCATGACCATTGGCCGGCGGCTGGAGCGAGCGATCTATTTGACCCGGCAACTGCGCGAGATCACGACGCCTCTGACCGAGCAGGATTGGACGCTTTTGGAGTGCTTACTCGAGGTTGCGGATAGCTCTGTGACCTATCGGGCCCGGTACTACACGACCTTGCAGCCGTTAGCCGTGTTGGATGTGCTCATGGCGGATGAGACGAACCCCCGCTCCTTGGACTTTCAACTGAGCCACCTTGCCGATCTCTATCAAAAGCTTCCTCGGCATCTCGCGGCTGACTTAAAAGCGATGCGGGCTGCTCTGGCATTGTTACGAAGTTTCGATTTGCGAAAGTTAAAGTATCCATTGCCGGGCGCCTCGGCGGCGAATAGTGCCGATGGGCTCACCCGGCTTGCAGGTTTCCTCCGGGAGCTGGAAGGATTGCTGCCTTCATGGTCGAATAACTTATCGAACCGATACTTTAGTCACGCTCGCACATTGCCCATCTCCATAGGCCAATGATCTTCGTTCAATGATTCTCGCTTAATGATCTTAGGACAATGATTTATAAAATCGTTCATCGGACCACTTATCAATACAAATATCCCGTCTCGGCCGGAACCCACGTGGCGTGCCTGAAGCCGCGCGCTTTGCCGCATCACCAGGTGGCGCACAGCGAGCTGCATATCCAGCCGCGTCCCGCGATGCGCACCGAGCGTGTAGATTTTTTTGGGAACCTTCTCTGCTTTTTCACTATTCAGGAGCCGCACAGGGAATTGGTGGTCGAGGCGCGGAGCCTAGTAACCATGGAAGCGACCACGAAGCCTTTGCCTCAACTGCCGCTGCCTTGGGAACAGGCAGCCGCCTCGCTGGCTGACGATAGGAGCGCCGCAGGTCGCGAGGCTTATCAGTTCGGATTTGAGTCACCGCGCATCCGGATACGACCCCAGTTTGCTTCCTATGCGCTCCAGTCGTTTACGCCCGGCCGGCCATTATCGGGGGCGCTTCTGGACCTGACCGCGCGAATCCACAAGGACTTTCGCTTCGATTCGAAGGTCACCAACGTCCGTACGCCCACCGAAGAGGTCTTCCGGAAACGGCGGGGCGTCTGCCAGGATTTCGCACACCTGCAAATCGCCTGCCTCCGTTCTCTGAATCTCGCAGCACGTTATGTAAGCGGATACCTTCGAACCTATCCACCTCCCGGGCGGCCGAGGCTGGTGGGCGCCGACGCATCCCACGCCTGGGTGTCGGCTTATTGTCCGGGAATCGGCTGGCTTGATCTGGATCCCACAAACAACATTGTCCCCTCGAACGGCCACGTAACGCTCGCGTGGGGCCGGGATTACGGTGACGTAAGTCCTCTGCGCGGCTTAATCCTGGGCGGTGGAACTCATACGCTCGCCGTCGCCGTCGACATGGAACCGCTCGATTCCTAGTGAAGTGACCGTGTGATGCCGCGGCCGAGAGAGCTAATACGCTTTGGTGCTTTTCATGCCGAACGCACCTGTGGCACACTCTCCGCGATTTCATCCGTCCAGACTTTAAAGCCCTCCAGGGTATTCGGGCCAAACGTGGTGGCGATGGCGACATCGGTTGCATCGCGGCCGCGCGCGATCAACACTCGTCCAATCCTAGGCACATTGTTCCGTGGATCGAACGTATGCCAGGCGCCGCCGAGATAGACTTCAATCCAGGCGGCAAAATCCATCAACCCGTAAGGCGGCGGGGTCCCCATGTCGCCAAGGTATCCGGCGCAATACCGAGCCGGAATATTCATGCAACGGCAGAGCGCGATGGCCAGGTGCGCGTAGTCGCGGCAGACGCCCACACCCTCGTTGAACGCCTCCCAAGCTGTCCGTGTGGGGCGCGCGTTTTGATAATCGAAAGCGATATGGTTATGGACAAAATCGCAGATCGCCTGGACCCGCGGCCATCCCGGCGTCGACTGGCCGAATCGCGACCACGCTGCGTCGGACAGCAGATCGGTCTCGCAATACCGGCTGCCCAACAGAAAAACCAGAGTATCTTCCGGCAATTCCTGTAAAGGGTGCTGTCTAGCCGAGGGCGTCAGCACGTCGGTTTCGCCTGAGTCTCGAAC